>ERZ1027283.12-NODE-12-length-98235-cov-6.799287_pt1 | contig 98235 bp, 75 predicted proteins | sample MGYA00519254_ERZ1027283 | MGnify/ENA primary metagenome ERZ1027283 (study PRJEB26926, sample SAMN06165184) | human gut metagenome | biome: ENVO:00009003; feature: ENVO:2100002; material: ENVO:00002003 | host: Homo sapiens | place: USA | collected 2012 ...
CCAGCAGTCAAAGGATTGATAAAACGAAAAAAGGCAGGGGTGAGTCACTCATGCCTGCCTTTTAAAAACTTTCTTAACTCATGTTGGTGTCAACGGATGTGATGATATCATTCAGTCAACCATTACAAGGGCCAACGCCAGCACGGTTGTTGTTTCAAAATCTAATAACATAATCTTTACCTTAAAATCTATCAAACTACTAACCTATGAAAAGCATTCTCACGAACACGTGTGCAAATATACGCATTAAACGTGGACGCCAATCGCTTTTACTCAAATTTTTGTCGTAAAAATAGTATTTTTTAATATAAATCAACGTCAATGAAAACAGCAGCACGCTTTCAGGCATCCTGACGCCAATGCAGTCGCCCGAGTACGGCACGCCTGATACCATCGCATCATAAGAGAACGGTCCGTCAAGCCGCGAATCAGTGCGGTTTGACGGACCGTTCTAACAATAGAAACTACTCGTCGCAGGCTTTGTCAGCGGCGTACGAACACGAGACCGTCGGTCACATAACACTCCGTAATCTCGTTAGTGGCCTTGACCAGCTTGGGCTGCTTCACGGTTATCTGTTTCGTTGCCGGATTGTAAACCAGCGTGGCGCTGTATGTATTGCCGTCGCGGCCTCCAAGATATTCTATTACGGCCTGGTTGCCGTCAGTCTTCTTATTGACAATCAAGCAGTTGTCTACATACATGCCGTTGTTGTAGGTTATGTATATCGACCCGTAGCACTGCCGGCTGTTGCCTTCGTAGTCGTCCTCAAACATCTCTTTACTATAGAGGTTCATCTTTATCTGACCGTCGCCTTTGGCCAGCTTCCATGTGCCGCTGAACGGCGCCGCCTTGCGCAGCACGTATGTTGTATTGGGCAGCTTCACCAGTCCGTCGTCAACGTATGAAAAGCCGTCGCTGCTGGTCAGCTTAATGCTTCCGTCCTGCATGTACTCGAATGTCAGTTTTGAGTTCTTCTCAGCAAAATAGGCTGTGGCAGTAGCTTTCCTGCCTGTTACATTCAGGTTCTCGATGGTGTAAGCCATCGAATTAATCTCGGGCTTTATCTTTATTATGCCCGCACAGGGGTCCCCGTCCATTGAGTTGGGGTCAGAGATGGTCTTTCCGTAGAAGTCGATGTCCACATACAGGTCGTCCGAATACCAGGCTCCCTTGAAAGGACGTGCCACCTGGGCTACCGACGCGGTAGCGTACACGATTGAAAATACGAAGACGATGGTTTTCAACAGCGTTGCATGTTTCATGGTTCTTGATGGTTTTAAAAGGTTATGATTAAATTTACAGGCTGCAGGCTCAACCTTGCACACGGCGGTCCGGGCACAGTGGTGACAGCCTCGCCACTGTCTACAAATTTACGAATAAAATATATTCCGTCCAAACAAACGGGCTATTTTATGGCGCAACAACGCCTTAGCCACATGTCAACGCAAAGCTGACAGCCGCCACACCTTATTATATATGCGGACAAACAAAACAAGGCACGCCCCGCAAGTAGTGCGCCTTATTGTGAATACAGAAATCTTCAATCAGTATGGATTGAGGCAAAACTGTTTCACTTTCCTCCATCTTAATCCTTAATCATATTAATTTAACTCATAAGTAAATTAATATCTTACTTCCTTTTCCCATAAGTAATCGTGTACGTCTTGCCGTCGACAACCACAGTCACACTGTCATGATCCTGATCCATCATAAAAGGCAACTTTATACTGTCGGGCTTTTCACCAAGGACATATTCTGAAGACATGTCCTCATTATCGCAGCTTGACATCACCGCAACTACTGACACAAAGACAAAGAAAAACAATAAACAAGGTTTTAACTTTTTCATATATACCATTTTCTTTTTTTTTAGCAGACAAACTCTAAACCCAGGATAAACCTGGGCTTAGAGTTACAGATGATAAAATTATATTATTTCTTAGAGTTTCGGTCCAGCTGCTACGAGAGCCTTACCAGCCTCGTTGCTTTCATACTTCTTGAAGTTCTTGATGAAGCGTGCTGCGAGGTCCTTAGCCTTCTCTTCCCACTGGCTTGCCTCTGCGTAAGTGTCGCGCGGGTCGAGGATGTTAGGATCAACGCCCTCAAGCTGTGTAGGAACAACGAAGTTGAAGTAAGGAATAGTCTTCGTAGGAGCAGCGTCGATTGAGTGGTTCAGGATAGCGTCGATGATACCACGAGTATCGCGGATTGAGATACGCTTGCCTGTTCCGTTCCAACCAGTGTTTACCAAGTAAGCCTTGGCGCCGCTCTTCTCCATCTTCTTAACCAGCTCCTCAGCATACTTTGTAGGATGCAGCTCGAGGAATGCCTGGCCGAAGCAAGCTGAGAATGTAGGAGTAGGCTCAGTGATGCCGCGCTCTGTACCAGCCAACTTAGCTGTGAATCCTGAGAGGAAGTAGTACTTGGTCTGCTCCTTGTCGAGGATAGATACCGGAGGAAGAACTCCGAATGCGTCAGCCGACAGGAAGATAACCTGCTTTGCAGCCGGTGCGTGGCTGATAGGCTTAACGATGTTCTCGATGTGGTAGATAGGATAAGAAACACGAGTGTTCTCGGTTGTGCTCTTGTCGTTGAAGTCGATCTTGCCTTCAGCGTCAACAGTTACGTTCTCGAGAAGTGCGTTACGACGGATTGCGTTGTAGATGTCGGGCTCGCTCTCCTTGTCGAGGTTGATAACCTTGGCGTAGCATCCGCCCTCGAAGTTGAACACGCCGTTGTCGTCCCATCCGTGCTCGTCGTCACCGATAAGCAGACGCTTCGGGTCAGTTGACAAGGTAGTCTTACCTGTACCAGACAGACCGAAGAAGATAGCTGTGTTCTCGCCGTTCTTGTCGCAGTTGGCAGAGCAGTGCATTGAAGCGATGCCCTTCAGCGGCAGGAAGTAGTTCATCATTGAGAACATACCCTTCTTCATCTCACCGCCGTACCATGTGTTGATGATAACCTGCTCCTTAGAAGTTACGTTGAACACAACAGCAGTCTCTGAGTTCAGACCGAGCTCCTTGTAGTTCTCAACCTTTGCCTTAGAAGCGTTGTAAACAACGAAGTCAGGCTCGAAGTTTGCCAGCTCCTCCTCGGTAGGACGGATGAACATGTTGGTTACGAAGTGAGCCTGCCATGCTACTTCCATGATGAAGCGCACTGCCATGCGGGTGTCCTTGTTGGCACCGCAGAAGCCGTCTACTACGTACAGTTTCTTGCCTGAAAGCTCTTTCTTTGCAATCTCCTTAACAGCAGCCCAAGCTTCCTGTGAAGCGGGTTTGTTGTCGTTCTTATATTCGTCGGTAGTCCACCATACGGTGTCCTTTGAAGTCTCGTCCATTACGATGAACTTGTCCTTAGGCGAACGGCCGGTGTAAACACCAGTCATCACGTTAACGGCACCAAGCTCTGTAACCTGACCTTTGTCATACCCTGTAAGACCTTCTTTTGTCTCCTCTTCAAACAATACCTCGTAAGACGGATTGTGAAGTATCTCCTTCACGTCTACGATTCCGTACTTGCTTAAATCTAAATTTGCCATTTTAATGTAAATATTAAAAAGTGAATTATTATGTTCCCGATACCTATTATAAAGGTTATACCTTAAATCGTGTGCAAAGGTAGTAAATTTTAGTGTACTTTATACCTACAAAACGTGTAAAAATGCCGGCCTTAAAGTGTTTTTAGGTTAAAGTATCAAAATTTTAAATGCACCGAAGTGTTTTTGCAATTTGCACTTTGCAAAAGTCGGGAAATATATATACTTTTGCAAGCCGAACATACACCCATACCGCAGCAGGCCGGGCAGGATTTAATGGCACGGCTGCGGCCAATAAATGTAACACAATGGAAATCATAAACCTAAGCAAGCAGAACTCCATCATCAACCAGTACATGGCCGAAATGCGCGACAAGGAATACCAGCTCAACCGACTGCTGTTCCGCAACAACATTACGCGCGTGGGCGAGATGATGGCATACGAGATAAGCAAGACGCTCAACTATGAGGAGCGCGACGTAGAGACGCCGCTGGGCACGGCTAAGGTCAGCGTGCCGGCCGACAAGATAATACTGGCAACGATATTCCGCGCCGGACTGCCCTTCCACAACGGCTTCCTGCACGTGTTCGACCACGCCGGCAACGCCTTCGTAAGCGCGTACCGCGAATACAAGGACGACAGCCACACAGAAGTGGGCATACACGTGGAGTACCTCGCCACGCCGAGCCTCGACGGCAAGACACTCATCATAGCCGACCCCATGCTGGCAACGGGCGGCTCGATGGAGCTGGGCTACAAGGCATTCCTTACCCACGGCACGCCCAAGCGCATACACGTGGCATGCGTCATAGCCGCGCCCGAGGGCATCGAGCATATCAAGAAGACCTTCCCCGACGACAAGACAACCGTATGGTGCGCGGCCGTCGACCCGGGAATGAACGAGCACAAATACATCGTGCCGGGCTTCGGCGACGCCGGCGACCTCTGCTACGGCGGCAAGCTGTAAGCCAAAGAGGCACCGCGCAGAAAAACGCGTTTACCCGTGTCATCCACATTACCAATTATTTAGAAGCTGTTTTTAATTTTATCCAAAAATAATCTTATGGCAGTAATCTGCATCATTGCTAAGTGCGTATCCGCCCTGTATTCATAGTCAACGGATTCTTAACTTGCGTTAGAATTAAAAACCGCGTCACCCATGACACAGAAACAAGGAGCTGCTTCCGATTCTTTAGCCTTGACCGACAAGCTGACCGTGCCGGACGAGACCGTACTCGGGAATGTCCTCGGACAGACGAAACCTCTGCTGGACACCCTGCTCTGCAAAGCCGCACAAGTAAACCTGGCCTGGAACTACTACAACGACGGCAAAGCCTGGCTCGGAAAACTGATGTACAAAAGGAAGAACCTGGGATGGCTGCATGTCTATCCCGGATATTTCAAGGTAACAGTCTATTTCACAGACAATACGGCAGCAGACGTGACTGCACTGCACCTGCCTGAGAGGATAATCGGGGACTTCCCTGACATAAAGCATTCGGGAAAACTGATACCGTTATCAATAACACCGGAATCGCAAGAAGACATCGGCAGCATCCTCTCACTGCTTGAACTGAAAATGTCCCACAGGTAACAATTATATGATTCCCCAATAGGAAATAATTGTATGGAAATGAATAAACTGCTTACTCCGTTGCTGGTTATCATCAGCCTGCTATTTACGGCTTGCGACAAGGATGACATCTTGCCCGGCACGCCGATGGTCTGGGATTATGAAATACTCACGCCCGAAAATGTTAAGTTTACGGGTGGAAGCGTTGGATGGATTGAAACATTTTCCTTTGAAGCAAACTGCAACGAGGGCGACATCGTAATGACTTGCGAGAATTACGATGTACTTAATCCGATATCAGGCGATTCATACACATACGATTGCGGATGGGCGACCGTCAAGGTTGAAGCCAATCAGCTGAAAATCCATTTCCCAAAACAGGAACCGGGGGCGCCTGACGCCTACAAGGAAATCACAATCTCGGCAAATGACGGAAACAGAAAAGCACGGGCAATGATTTGCCTTACCAGGACATTTAAGGAAGGGGATGGACAGGGCTCCGATACTGATACTTTGCCCGAAGAAGCAAAGTTCAAGATGACCATGGAAGGATTTACTCCGCTGATGGACATTGAAAGCCTGTTGCCGGCACCGCTTGACTTGGTTACATTCAGAATCACTGACATTGACGGCAATTACACGCCTGTCGGATTTCCCGAGTTCACCCAATACTACGACTCAATCGTCTGGAGCGCCGATAATTATCCTCATACGTACAAAGTCTTTGACAAGAACACGACAGAAGACACTTCCGAAATGCACCTGACTACCCAATGGGCGTCACACTTCTTCAAGAGCGGCAATATCAGGAATCATCTTAAAGGCTACCGTAACGGGAAGGTTGAATATGAAACCTCGCTCAATCTGACCCTGTACGACCGTGACTTCCTGGGGCTTGAATGGGGAATAATAGTACTTCAGAATCCGCAGAACCTTACAACCTATTGCCGTCTGGACACCGATTATGAGTATCAGGTGAACGACATTACGGAACGGAACGGCCACCCGTTCGCTGAAATCATACCTGTGAACCACAAGCTCTTACCTGATTCCGACTTCCTGACGACTGCACAAAGAGCCATCAGGAAACTGATGGAAGACAATGTGGGCGCAGGACAGGACGCCCAAGGGAAGGAAAAGCTTTTCAAATGCCTGCCGGAAAATGGCGTGGAAGCCGAACTGTATTGGGAGAACAAAACCACACGCATGATGATGGTGCACCAGCTTTCAAATGATTCTGGTGACTTGGCGGCTGAAAAGTATTATCTGCATATCGAACCTAAACAATGAACTGTTTGACGCCGTAGAATAATCGGGTCTTGCATTACCGGTTAAAAGAATAACAAACGGCGTGCGAAAGGCATCCTTTTACACGCTGAAACGCCACCTTTTGGAGTCCAAAAGGTGGCGTTTGGCTCTAGTTAATTATACCGTTACAAACTTGACATTATAATGGTTCATGGAAAGTCCAAGCAGTTCATCTGCCTGGTCATTGCAGAACTTCAGCACGGTCTCTTTCACCTTGAACCAGTTGAGATAGTCCTGCATGTACTTCGTGGCGACGCCCCAAAATGTCCCGTTAAGCCATTTCTTGAGCCTGTTGTGCAGTGAATTGACGTGCTGGATATGGAAAAATCCCCTCTTGACGTGCCGGCCAAGGTCTGCCCTGATTACGACATGTTCAATATGGTTGTCCATTGCATATCCCTTGTAGCTGACATGGCCGTCCGAACACAGCACCGTCCCTTGGGGCATAGGAGTGCGCAGGCTTTCCGTGATTTCCTTCTTTGTCAGCCGTCCATAGCCACAAAATGTCATGTTGAGGTCGTTCTTCCTGTCGGCAGTCACTATGACAGTAGCCTTGTCCTTGGATATGCCCTTGCCTTTTGTCCCTCCACCACGCTTGCGGGGCTTGCGCTTCAGGTGGCGGCAGCCTTTATCGGACTTGTCAAAGAACGTCTCGTCGCTTTCGGTTATTCCGGAGAACGAGCTGCCCTCGTCCTGCTTCAGGGAACGCAATATCTTGTGCCGCCAGTCGAAAGCTGTCTTCTTGTTGATGTGCAGGGCGGCGGATATCTTGTCAAGGGACTTCTGTTCGGACATCAGTTGCATGTATGCCTTCACAAGCCCTTTCTTGTGGAGCTTCTGCTGCCACGTGCCGGTATATTCGGTGAAAGTCCTGCCGCAATCCTTGCACTTGAAGCGTTGCGTTACGTGGTCCTTGCCGAAACGGTAGTAGCGGTTGCTTCCACAATGAGGACAGCAGCCCTGTTTTTCCAACAAGGCAGACAAACGAGAGCTTTCCGGGACTGTCGCCTCGCACTGATTGCCAACACTCAATGCCTGCAACAAAGATTGCCGTTCTGTCTCTGACAAAGACTGGGCGGCTGACAATATTTCATTATATGTCATGATAACCTCCTTTTAAAAAGATATATGCAATTAATATGCCACTTTACAACGCATTGTTAAACTAGAGGCTATGCATTTTGCTTGTTAGATGCTTTTTAGTACCAATTTCGTATCTCTATATTCAAATTATAAGAATGAAAAGTAATATGTCAGTATTAAAGAAATGCTTTGCTTACACAATGCCTTAAAGTGCAATTGCGAAGAGATAACACGATAAATTTATACTTTCTTGTAAAAATACACTTTTGTGTCAAGCCTAATCGGATTTGCTACTGTATCTTTGTAACAATAAAAAACAATTTTATATGGAGAGATATAGCCGAAATCGTATTTACATCAGCGATGAAGAACAAGAAAGAATTAAGCATGTACGTATTTTGCTGGGTGGTGCCGGAATTGGCAGTATTATAGCGGAGTGCGCCTTGCGGTTTGGATTTGAGAATATCACCATTGTTGATGGTGACAAAGTAGAGGAGAGCAATCTAAACAGACAGAATTATGTAAAAACGGATATTGGCAAGTACAAGGCGGAAACACTTTGCAAGCGGTTGCTGAAGATTAACCCCGATGCTGAAATCAAAGCCATCAACACATTCATCATCCAAGAGAATGTGAGGGAAATCATTTCAGGACATCATATAGCCATCAACGCCTTGGATTTCAAGGATAGGATGCCTTTTGAATTTGACCGTATTTGTTCCGAAGAGTTGATACCCGTCCTCCATCCATATAATTTTGGATGGGCAGGATTCCTTACGATTGTAAAGCCGAAAGGTTATCAACTAAGCGAAATCTCTCCGGAACCTAACGGCTTCGAGTTAAAAGTGGCGGAGTATGTATCAAGGTATGGGACATTCTGGAATATGCCAGTTTCATGGCTTGAGAAAGTGATAGACGAGTACCGTGCGGAAACCGGGGCTTTGCCACCTCCTCAACTTTCCATAGCTTCTTGGATTGTAGCAGGACACTATGTGAACGCCATGTTCAACCTCTCGACTGGGCGAAAAGTCAAATTCTTTCCCAATTTCTATTTTTCGTCCCTAATGTGCGAAAACGATTCCTTATAGCAACTTGTAATTGGTCGCATAAGAGAGAGCTTCCGCAATGTTCTTGACTCCCAATTTGGAGAACAACCCCCTTTTACAAGCTTTGATTGTGTCAATAGACTTGCATAATTTATCGGCTATGTCGTTCATGGTATAACCTTGTGCGGAGAGGGTCAGCACATCGCGCTCCGTCTCGCTCAACGTTATACCTTCTTTCTCTATCCATTTATGCTCATCTAACGAATATTCATAATAAGATTTTGAACCAGATTTTTTCATTATAATGTAACCGGGAGTACTTCTTGCCGACATGGATATGGTACATAACGCCAACCATATGCGCCCGTCCTTTGTTAATACCATTGGAGTAAGATGATGGTTGACTAATCTTAGTTTCCTGCCATGTATAATATGGAAGTCATATGAAATGGTATAGTTAAGACGTTCCACAAAAGGTATCTCGTTAAACAGGTCGAACCCTTTCTTGTTTATTTCCAATAGCATCTGCTGCTCTTTCTCCGGCACATAATCCAAATAGAACCTATAACCAAAATCCTTAATCTTGTCGGAAGTCTGGCCACACCAATACGCCAAATTTTCAGACACATACAAAAAATTCTTTTTGAAATAGTCTATGATGTACACACACTGATGCGTGCTTCTTGCAAATGCTTTGGCAGCATTCACAAGAAGGTTGATTTTTAGGTAGTCCTCATCCGTGACATTATATACGGAATTAGACACTAAAAAAAAGTCGCCTACGTTTGTTGCCATATTAATACCTTCTATAAATCAAATACAAAGGTAGCCCATAAAGCTACAACTGTAAAATTTTAACACACAAAAGTGTGGATTTTCTTTTGAAATTGCTGAAAATACACTTTTGTGTCTGAATCGACGGCCGCTTCGTCTTTAGCTTTGCACCAAAAGAAAAATAAAATATGAAAAATTTGATTTATTCAAATGGTCTATTCAAATGGTCTTTATGCGATTTGCCAATTGGACAAGAAAAACTTGTATGAACTGGCAGAATTTGTAGTAAGGGAGAATTATAAGCATCATGATGGTGATTTTTCCACTGAATCTATCAGGGAAGAAATACATGCCGTTTATCAAGAAGAGCTTCAGTATTTTGATAATTCAATGATATTTGTAGTACGCAATAACGCCGGTAAGATTATCGGTTCTATCAGAGTTTTTAAGTGGGACAGGAAAAAAATTCTTCCGTTGCAGAAGCTTTTCGGAATTAACCCGTTGAAGATTATACACCATGAAAAAGATTATAGCTACTGGCATATAGGTCGGTTTGCCATAGATTCATTTGCAGGAATTCCAACAATCACTTTATTCAAGCAGCTTATGGTATATGCAATACATTCTATTGTTTGTGATGACCAAAGTTTTATGATTGCAGAAACAGACAGCAAGCTACTTAAAGTGATGAATGTACTTGGCATAGAAACTATTCAATTGGGACATTCTATCAATTATCTTGCTTCAGAAACCATACCTATATATTCCAGTAAGAATGGGCTTCTTTTGTTCTACAAACATTATGAGAACCTATATCAATCCTCGTGAAATACACTTTTGTGTATTTTTACCCGACGTTCGACAACAAATACACCTTTGTGTCAGAGATGCTTTTTAAAGAGAACTTACATTTGCAAAAAAGAAACAATAAATATAGTGCATAAATGAAAAAAAGTAGACGTAAATCCCAATTAAGCGCACGACTTTCCATAAATCACAAATTTTGGAAGACGAGCATAAGCCAAAGAGTAATAGTTCTCTTGACATATGTTTTTAGCGTTTGCACTGCTCTTGCTCAAGGTATCACTGGTAAGGTCGTTGATGCGAGCAATGTTCCGATAGAGTTCGTGAACGTTATACTTCTTTCCGGTGAAGATTCTACATATATTGCCGGAACGGTTACAAAAGCCGACGGGAGTTTCTTGTTTGAGAATCATGACGCGACAACCAAGTTGGTAAGACTTACTTCAATAGGATATGTTGAGCAAATAAAGCCTGTTCCTCCAACAGGCGACTTAGGTACGATTACGATGTCGCTGGATAACATCATGCTTGGCGAGGTTATCGTTAAGTCAAACCGTCCTGTTACGGCAATCAAAGGGAACGCGCTTGTAACAAGTGTAGAAAACAGTGTACTTGCCCATGCCGGTACGGCAAACGACGTGTTGAGCCAAGTCCCGATGGTGTCGGGGCGAGACGGCAATTTTGAAGTGTTTGGCAAGGGGACGCCTCTGATTTATGTCAACGGCAGGAAGATTTTGGATATGACAGAACTTTCGCATATCAACTCTTCCGACATAAAAAACGTTGAAGTAATAACAAATCCCGGAGCAAAATATGACGCATCAGTAAAATCAGTTATCCGAATACAGATGAAACGGCCGCAGGGCGACGGTTGGAGCGGCACGCTGCGCAGCCAGAACGGTTTTCAGCATTATTTCGTAACAAGAGAACAAGCAAACTTAAAGTATCGCACCGGCGGTCTTGAAGTGTTCACCAATTTCGGATATATGAATGGAAAGTTTCAAAACCATGTATCCAACGATATGGTAACTTATGGAAGCAGGCTTATCGACCAGCAAATAGACTCAAAAGGCAATATGCGCAATAATGAGTTTTATGGGAAAGCGGGGTTCTCTTACTTGTTCAATGAGAACAATTCAATTGGCGCATACTATTCCAACGGGTTCTCCAAACAGACAGACAACGGCGGTTATGACAGTGAGATAAAGATAGATGACATTCTTGAAGACAAGATTTCATCAACGGCAAAAAGCAAGAGAGATAATTATCCAAGACATTATACAAACCTGTATTACAACGGACTTGTCGGTAAGCTCGGCATAGACCTCAACGTTGATTTTATGTGGAATAAAAACCGTAATAACATACTTAATGAAGAACAGGGCACAACCTCTGGATATACACAGGTTAATTCATCAAGTGTAAATCACGGACGCATGTTCGCCCAAAAACTTACCTTGAGTTATCCCGTATGGAAAGGACAACTTGAAATCGGCGAAGAATTTACATCGTCACGCTTTAAAAATATTTATAACACCGATGCTGAACTGGTTAGCGATGCAGCGTCGCAAGTTGAAGAGAATAACATTGCCGGATTTACCCAACTGACACAACGGTTCGGTATGGTTGAGATTGCTGCAGGGTTGAGGTATGAGCATGTGAATTTCAGCTATATCGAGAACGGGGTGACGAATCCTGAACAAGATAAGACTTACAACAACCTGTTTCCATCGTTGTCGGTGTCAACAATGATTAAGAACGTGCAACTTGCACTTAGCTACACTAATAAGACACAACGTCCAAGCTACGCTGACCTTGACGGCACAGTGGATTATATTAACCGCTTCACCCTTGAGGGTGGAAATCCATACCTGAAGCCGGAAAAGATACACTCTTTCGAGCTGATGGGTGCATGGCGGCAAATCTTTGCGCAAGTGTCGTTCACCTATAACAAGAATCCTCTTCTTAACACTACCGTGCCATACGATGAGAGCGGTGAGGTGAAGCTTATAACAAAAGACAACCTGTCGGGTATAAAGAAGCTGGAAGCATTCATCGGGAGCCAGTTCCAATTCGGCTTCTGGCAGCCTAAGTTGAATGTTGGTGTATTGAAGCAATGGTTTATGATTGACTTCGCTGACGGACGTAAAAAACTGAATGACCCGATAGCCCTTGTACAATGGCAAAACGCCATACACTTGCCGTTGGATATTTGGATGAATGTTGATGTGCAATGGATGAGCAAAGGAAACGAAGACAATATGGCGATAAAACCGACTTCTTATGTAAACGTCAAACTTTATAAGGCATTCTTCAACAATAGGTTTAGCATTACATTTGAAGCCAACGATATATTAAACAAAAGCGGAAGGAACTTTACATTCTATAATAAGGACGTGACGCTCTTCCAAATAAACAAGGCTGACAATCGTTCTTTCCAATTGACTTTCCAATATAACTTCAATACAACTCGCGACCGCTACCGTGGTAGTGGAGCAGGACAAACTGAGAAAAATAGATTTTAAATAATCAAACAGAGGAATCCGAAAATCTTGAAAAGAGTAGGAATAACCGTAAACTATTTTCGATATGGAAGAAAAAGGTCAGGCATTTTTCAATAAATAATTGCATGCTAAAGCTGTTATCAGTCTGTGTGTTTGAACAAAGGTAGTATATGACAATAAATAATTTACTGAACATCAAATCACGAAATGAGCTGCGCGAATGGCTGGTGCGTAACCATGATAAGGAGACGGAATGCTGGGTGGTGGTGAAGCGTGGAAGGCCTGTTGAAGACGGCACATTTTGGTATATAGATGCTGTTGAAGAGGCGATGTGCTTCGGATGGATAGACAGCACGACAAAGAAGCTGGCTGACGGGGTGACGGCACAGAGGCTGTGCCCGAGAAAGGCGCGCAGCAATTGGTCGGAACTGAACAAGGAAAGGTGTCGCAGGATGGAGAGGCTCGGGCTGATGACAGATGCCGGCAGAGCCGTGTTGCCTGATATGACGGACAAGGGCTTTGTGATAGACGATGATGTAATGAAAGAATTGAAGTCGGACCCTGTAGTGTGGCAGAATTTCTGCCGACTGCCCGAGCTGTATAAGCGTGTGCGCATTGACACCATACAGATAAAGAAACGGCAGCCGGAGCTGTTCAGAAAGCGGCTTGACAAATTTATAGAAAACACCCGGAAAGGCGTTATTTATGGTGAATGGAACGATAACGGCAGACTGCTGGTGTAAGCAGATGATTTTGTCTCATTTGGCACAAAAAAAGTCCTGTAAAAGATATCCGCAATACAGAAAAATTCAGTATCTTTGTCTTTAGTGAACATCGCGATTATCGTTTGTAAAAACGTTGAAAATAAGCGATTTGCCAATCCGTCAGATCTGCAAATACTTATATGCAGTTAAATTCACGTAAAGACTATGAAAACCGAAGAAATAATAGAACTGTTCAAGCAATTTGAATCCATAACCAACGAATACGAAGGCGTAGAATGTTGGAGTGCAAGAGAACTTTCTGCTTTATTGGGTTATGCCCAATGGCGCAACTTTGAGAATATAATTGAAAAAGCGAAAACAGCATGTGTTAATGCAGGTCAAGAAATAGCATACCATTTTGCTGACGTCAGCAAAATGGTTGCTCTTGGTTCTGGCTCTATACGTGAAGTAAAAGACTACATGCTTACACGATATGCCTGTTATCTTATTGCACAAAACGGAGACCCGCGTAAACCGCAAGTTGCAGAAAGTTGAAAGAAGATTGAAGTCTGAAGAAAAGTCATTGGTGAATAATCCGATTCAGAAGAAGAAGCCAAAAGGCAAGTGATAACGGCAGACTGCCAATGTAAATAATTATCATAAGATCATGAGAACAATATTATTATGTATCTTGCTTTTCTGCACTTACGTGCACGACGCAAAGGCGCAGGCAATAGGGCCTGAAGTGAATGAGAATGTCGAGCTGATGAGCATATTGGCGCGCATGGCCGGATATCCTGAATACAACATGGACATGGCGGGGCAATATATAAAAGACATGGATGAACATTTTAAGAGCCAGACCAAGCATCCGGCTGTGCTGTATATGAAAGAGCTAAGAAACAGGAACGGCATATCTTATGACGCCGTGATGTCGATGGCCTTACATCTGAACAACAAGAACGGCACTTTCTCGCTGATTGACGAAGAAGTGCCGACGCTGGACAAGAGATGGGCAAAGGTGGATAAGGCGGAGTTTATGACACGGCTCGGCAGCTTTTATAAGGACGCGAAGTTCAACGGCTTTTTCAATGCACACAAAGTCCTTTATGAAAAAGGGCTCGAGGCTTATCGTGAGAATGTGATGAAGTATCTTGACACGGACTGGTATTCGGCATTCTATGGCAAAGAGCCGCAGGAAAATTTTTCCGTGATTATAGGCTTCTGTAACGGCGGAGGCAACTATGGAACCGACAGGCACATTAAAGGCTGCAAAAAAGAAGTGTTTGCCATTGTGGGATATTATGTCGACAAGGACAACAGACCTATGTACAGCAAGGACTACCTGCCTACGCTTGTGCATGAGTTTAACCACTCATTCGTAAACTATCTGCTTGATGAAAAACTGTACCCCAACCATGTGAAAGATATGGAACAGGCGGCGACAAGCATATTTGAGCTGTCTAAATGGGCAATGGCGAGGCAGGCATACGGGAACTGGAAGACCATGATAAATGAATCGCTGGTGCGTGCATCAGTAATCTGCTATATGCTGGACAATAATTACAAGCAGGAAGAGGTGAGACAAGAGCTGTCGGACCAGATTCAGCGCAACTTCAGATGGATGCCCGAGCTGGTGAGCCTGCTGAGGAAATATGAGAAGAAGCAGCATAAATATGGGAACTTCGAGAACTTCTATCCGCATATAATAACCTTCTTCGCGGATGTGGCGAAAAAGGAGAACGAACAATTCAAGGTCTTAAAATAACTTTCCACTCCCATCATGCCTTATAGCCAAAGCCGCAACAAGGGTACCGTGTGTCGACAACAGGCCAGGCGGGCAAGATTACATTTACAGCATTTCCGGTAAACATGGCGGTATTTACCGGCGTGAATTCAAGGATTACCAGCCATACGCTTTCTCGTCAATAATGTAATGGCCAACGAGGCGGCAGTGAGCGATATTCCTGAAATGCACACTCCTGTCCACCCGAAATATTCCCATGCAAAGCTTGAGAGGAATGTTCCGAGTGCGCCTCCGATGAAAAATGTGGTCATGAATATGGTATTTATCCTGTTGGACGCGGACGGTTCAAGCCTGAACAGTGTGGACTGGTTGCTTAGCTGTATGAACTGCGAGCCTATGTCTATGAGTATTATTCCAAGTATCAGCGCCACATAACTTCCGCCTACAAACATGAAGATGAGCCAGGCCGCGATTCCCATGACGGCTCCTGCAATGTTGAACTTCACTACTCCATACCGTGGCACATACTTGCCGACAGTAGAAGCCGTAATGGTGCCTGCAAGTCCGCAAAGCCCGAGCAGACCCACAATATCGCTTCCTGCACAGAAAGGCTCTTCAGCCATCATGAACGCGAGCGAGGCCCAGAAGCACATGAAAGAGCCGAACATGAGTCCGGCACGCATGGGGCCAATTCTCATTTCAGGATATTTACAGTACAATACGAATATGGACTTGAGCAACTCGCCGTAACGGCCTTTGAAGTTGGTTTCGCTGGGAGGCAGTATCATCAGAATGACAATGCAGCTGACTACCATAAGCCCTGACGCGATGAAATACATTGTACGCCATCCCCAAAGCTCGCCTACGGCCCCGCTGATTACCCTTGACACAAGTATGCCGGAAAGCAGCCCTGAAAGTATTATTCCAACGTTACGTTCCTTGTTTACTGGAAGCGAGTACTGCGCCGTAAGCGGTACGAATAATTGCGGGATAACCGAACAAGCCCCGGTCACGATTGATGCTGCATGGATGACATATATGTTGCTGCTGACCGCAATGGCCATAAGCGAGAATAACAGTATCAGGAAATTGCTTATGATGATTTTCTTCCTGCTGACCAGATCGGCAAGAGGTATTATGAAAAACAACCCTAATGCATATCCTACCTGTGTAAACAGGGTTATCCTGCTTGACTGGGTAATGGTTATGTCAAGATCCTGTCGTATCGTTTCAAGCAGAGGTTGGTTGTAATACAGATTTGCAACAGATACTCCCGCGATTACCGCCAGCGCGAAAATAACGCTTCCCGGTATTCCGGCATCTGTTTTCAGTGTGTAGTTGTTTCTATTCATCTCACGTACTTGGATTTTATAAACAATTTCAGAGCAACCATAAAAACAGCAAAAGTGCTTGACAATCAAAACAATCGTGCCTGTTTTCATGGTTTCGTCAAACAAGCAAAGCCCTCACTGTCCTTGCAAAAGTAGACATATTATTTTAGAACACCAACGCCATTCTCACGTCTGCTTTTTCATTTTAACATATCTTTATCATTATCATACGTAAGTACAGAAACATCCGGCACGCTTACGGCTTCGACGGATTGTCGTCGATTATTACCAGTTAGCTGGATTGTTTTGAGGCAATGGTGGCAGTTACAGTTTGAAACGGTGTCCTTTCATTCCGCAAAACACGGTCTTTCGTCTTCTGAAAGACCACCTTACGCACTGCAAAACGATGCCTTTTGCAAACTTGCCGGGAGCATGCTGAAACCTTAAGCAGAAACCGCCGAAACGCGACAAACCGTAAGCATACGTCACAGATGAGGCACAAATAAATAAGACGGGCTTGTTGTTGATAAAGTCAACATACTGCGGCAGGGTGAGAGCGTCAGATGTATAAATGTTGTACATTCGATGGCTGGAGCTTAATTGCCTGTCCGCCTATAAGCCGCTAAAGGTCAACGCCATGCGCAACACTCCATTCTTGCTTACAAACGCAGGTTGATTCCTGACAACGGATTTCAGATTATAGTCTCTTATTTTCAAAAAGTAAGTATTGATACTCCCCTATTAAACATGAGGGAAAGGGCATAAAAATACCCTTACGCGCCTATGCTGCGGGCGTAAGGGTAAAAGGTCGTGGTGCGTTATGTGCTACTTGCCCATGTCCATCTTCCAGTTTCCTTCGCTGTCCTTAACCATGGGGCAGTCTTCCTCCTCGGTCTCGCCGTTGCCGAATGTCATTTTTACTACTACAAGAGCCTTGTCGCCGCTTTCGTCGATGGTCTCTGACACGATTTCGTAAGACTTGAAGCCGCCCTTCTTTTCATAATTCTTGTCTGCCTTCTCCTGCAGCATGCCTGAGAGCATCTTCCTTGCAGCCTCGGGGTCTTCGCCTTCCTTGGTCTTTATGTTCACGTATTTTACGAACTCGTCGTAGTTCTTCTTCTGCAGAGCCGACATGGCCTTGTCTGCAACACTCTTAGGCGAAGAGTCTCCGCCACACGCGGTAATAGCGAACATTGCCGCAACTACCAGTAACAATGAAAATAGCTTTCTCATAATGATAAATTTTTGGGTAGTTAGTAAAATTATGTTTTTAGAATGAAATTATACTCTCCAGTCTCTCGTTGTCGCACAGGTCTGACGGCAATATGCAGTGCAGCCTCATACCCGGCAGCAGTATGTCGTGCCTGGTATCGCCGGCGAGCGACAGTCCTGCCTTCTTGTACACATGCTCTACCAGTTCACAGCAATACATCTCGGTCGTATCCGTATCGTCGTAATCATGGTCGAACAGCACCCCACGCTCATATACCTCCACTGCGTAGCGTGCCGCCCGTGCCGCCGTGGCGGTGTCGCCCTTGAGCCGCTTCACCTCGCCAATCTTGGCGTTGACCGACAGGAAGAACTTTTCGGGCGTCTCCATTTTCACACGGTCGATGTCGCCTTCATAGTCGGGCTCGTCGGGTACGGCGTGTACAACCATCATCTTGCCGCACGAATCGACTACTATCCCTACATGCGAATAACCGCCACGCTGGTCTGCCATCAATACCGCCCTGCTGGTGATACCGTTGCCGCGGCGGAACACGAGGTCGCCCGCCTTGAGCTTGCATCCCTCGGGCAGTATGCTCACGAATCCCGTCCCACTACACGAGACGAATACCACTAGAGCTAAAACGGCGACAAATAGAACGTTTTTCATGATAAATCATAATGCGCAAAGATAACGAAAAATATTATGTTAACAAAACAGAAACTAATATTTTATAAGCAATTGACGGTTTTCCGTTAACAAATCAATGCTATTTGTAAAACTAACATAATAATAAAGGCGCATCAGGAGAGACTTTCCCGATACGCCTTTGAGTCCAATTACACCTTATCATCTACAAAGACCCGTCCTATGGCACGATGCGCTGTGTGCGCCCATGCTATTCAAGAAGCCACGTTGCGCAGCCCCTACATCGAACACCTAACAGGACGCCCATCCTAGGCATTGCCGCTGTTCTTGCGTTCGGCAATATTCCTGTTGGCTGTGTCGCGGGCTCCCGAATTGTAATGCACGTGCCCGTCGTTGTCGTAAAACACCTGTTTGGAAGTCTGGTCTTTCGCCAGTGCGTCAACTACCGAACTGCCATTGCCCATGCCGTTGGTCAGCAGGAAGAAGCCTACGGCCACGGCAGCCACGGTTATGAGTACCTGGAAGAAGAGCGCCAGCAGGGCCACGAAGAACACGAAGACTGCAAGGCAGACGGCAACGACGCAAACGGCCGAGAACACGGTGAAGATAATGCCTTTCTTTAAACCGACAGACATTATGTTGCGCACAAGCGACCATGCCAGGCCTGCTATAATAAGAATCCAGAACGCTGTTGTGCCTACGCTGTTCTTTGTCTCGTCTGACGCCCCGAAGATGTCGGCGCCTATCGATATTACGAACACCACCGGGAAGGTAAGCACAAAGCAGATGAAAAGCAGTTTAAGAGAGAGCGACTTGCCCGTCATTTCTTCAAGCACGGCCTTGAACATGAACATCTGCCCTATCTGAAGCACTACGAAAATGGCAAATGGTATGAGCCTGAACAGTTTCTCCCAGAAGCCATACTCCTTGGAAATGCACCACCACATGCAGTTGTTGTGGACAGTGTTGTATATCAATAACTCCAAAGCTGTTGCGGCAAGCATGCAGCCGGCCGAAACAAGAAGGGGCACGTTGCTCTTGCTGCCGTTACGCCCCTGGAAAAGCAGCGCGGCCATGCCGCCTACAACCAACAGGAAAACAAACCAATAAGGCAGGGTTGATGTTAACAGAATTTCTTTCATGGCATTATAGGTTATTTGATTAAATGAGCACAAGAATATCTACGGCCGTTTTCACAGCAGCCAGCCATACCGGCCGCAGGCTTTTTTCATACATTTTTGCAAATGTAATGATAAACATACATACGCGCAACAACGGGATTCCGTGAATTCACAGACGTAAAACCGTTAACCGGACGAAAAACGGGACATAAGACGGATGAAATGACGGTATAAGAAAAGCCCTGCGGCATGAGGCTTGCATCCATCATGCCGCAGGGCTTGGTAAAATGATGTCGTAACAGCAGGAACCTGCATCATTGGTTACAGGCCATACGGACTGCAAATATCATGAGCGGAAAACCGCTATTATCAGAACTCGAGTATCATGACGCCACGCGGCTCAAGCTGCACGTCGCTTGAGAGCGATACCTTCTTGCCCGTAAGTATGTCTGTGGCAGCGGTATTCTGGCCGATAACCTCGGCATAGCGCTTAACGGCAAGCGCAGAAGCCTTCTTGGTGCCGTTGACTACGGTGAGGACGGTCTTGCCGCCATACTGGCGTGCTATGACATAAACGCCGTTGTAAGGTATGAACTGCTTTTGCGAACCTTTAATTATGACGTCGTTGCCCTGGCGCCAGTGCAACAGGCGGCTCAGCCATGTGAACATGGCGTTCTCGGCGCGTGTACGGCCTTCTGCCGTGAAGGCGTTGTGCTGGTCGCCGGGGAAGCCGCCGGGGAAGTCCTTGCGCACGTTGCCGTCGGTAACTTCCTTGGTGCCGTTCATCAACACTTCTGAACCGTAGTAGAGCTGCGGAATGCGGTTGACGGTAAGCAGTATGGCCAATGCCTGCTTAAGTGCGGTAGAGTCCTTGCCCTTGCCGAGGAAGCGGTCTGTGTCGTGGTTCTCGATGAAGGCCATCACGCTCGACGGATTGGGATAAAGGTAGTCGTAGACGAAGTTGTTGTAAATGCGGTTCAGGCCGGTAGTGAAGCCGTCGGTGTCCTCGCGCTTGGCCTGGTTTATCTTGTCGTAGAAGCTGAAGTCCATGACGGTCTTCAGGTAGCTGTTCTTCTCGGCCAGCTTTGAGTCCTTCTGCCATGCGGCTGTATAAGGAGGCTCGGTAACCCATGTCTCGCCTACAACGTTGAAGTTGGGATACTCCTGGTCGAGAGTCTTAAGCCACAGCGCCATGGCGTCGGCGTCGGCATAAGGATGGGTGTCCATGCGGATGCCGTCGATGCCAACAGTCTCAATCCACCACTCGCTGTTCTGTATGAGGTACTTTATCACGTGGGGGTTGCGCTGGTTAAGGTCGGGCATGGTAGGAACAAACCATCCGTCAACAGTTTCCTTCAGGTCTACGTCGGCCGCATACGGGTCTACGATGGTGGTCAGCTTGTAGTTGGTCTGCAGGTACTTCTCGTTAGTCTCGGGCTTTGTCTTGTCCTTGCGGTCGTAGAGCCAGTCGGGAGTGTTGAGCCAGTCCTTGGAAGGCATGTCGTTAACCCACGGATGCTCGAAGCCGCAGTGGTTGAAAATCATGTCCATGACAATCTTCAACCCCTTTGAGTGTGCCTCGTCGGCAAGGCGGCGGTACTCGTCGTTTGTGCCGAAGCGCGGGTCTACGCGGTAATAGTCCGTGGTGGCGTAGCCGTGGTATGTGCTCGAGCCGTTGCCGTCGGGCGAGTTGTTCTCAAGCACAGGAGTGAACCACAACGCCGTAACGCCAAGCTCCTTGAAGTAGTCGAGGTGGCCGCGTATGCCCTCCAGGTCGCCACCGTGGCGCAGGCTGGGCTGCGAGCGGTCTGTCTTGTATGCGTTCAGGCCCTTGATGTCGTTGTTCTTCGGGTCGCCGTCGGCAAAACGGTCGGGCATGAGCATGTAGAGCACGTCGGCATTGGTGAAGCCCATACGCTCCTCGCCACGCTTCTCGCGCGCCTTCAGTTCGTACTTGACCTTCTTTGTAGACTTGCCGTTCTTGAACTGGAGAGTCATCTCGCCGGGCTGTGCGCCCTCGAGGTTTAGGTAAACAAGCAGGTAATTGGGGCTGTCGAGGCGTACGATGCTGTCAACCTTGACACCTGCATAGTCCGTCGTGACTTCGGCCGAGCGTATGCCCTCGCCGTAAACCATGAGCTGCAACGACGGATTCTTCATCCCGACAAACCAGTTGGTCGGGTCGATGCGGTCAACCTTGACCGCAGCACTGACTGTCATAACGCTTAAAATCAAGCTTAAAGATAAAAGAATTTTTTTCATTGGTGTTTATTTTTTTTATTTGCCTAAATCGTCAGTAAGGATTAGGATGCCGGATTACTAATCGTGCATGATCAACGCCGAACGGGCAGGCACGTCGACACTCGCGCCCTCTGCCGTGCCGAGACCTTTCTCGTTGATTACGCCGTCGCGGCACACAATGGTGTATTTACCTGACGGAACGGCAACGCTGCGGGCGTTATTGGCAGAATTTAGTATTACGATAATGTTCTTCCACTTGTCGCCTCCGGCATTGTCCTTCAGGCGGAAGGCCACAAGATTGTCTTCGACAGGAAGGAACTCGAGGTGCTTGCGCACGAGGTCGGCGTCACCGAGACGGAAGGCAGGATGATTCTTGCGCAGCGAAATGAGCTTGCTGTAATAGTCGAACACCTGCGGATATTTCTCCAAGTTGGTCCAGTCTATGCGGTTTATGCTGTCGGGCGAGTTGAAACTGTTGTGTACGCCCTTCTTGTCGCGCAAGGCCTCTTCTCCCGAAAGGATGAACGGCACACCCTGCGAGGTGAACACGGCAGTCTGTGCAAGCAGGTCGAGACGGATAAGCTCGTCTGTCGTTATGCCGGGAATACTGGTGCGCAGGCGGTCTACAAGGCACATGTCGTCGTGGCAGCTTACGTAGCTTATTGTCTGGTAAGGCTGCAAAGCCCATGCCTCCTTGCTGTAATTAACCTTGGAATTGTCGACCTGCGGATGGGCTACCGCACCCACGATGCCGAACTTAATGCTCTCCTCGTTGCCCGGCAGGCCGGCTATGAAAGCACCCTTGTGGTCGTCATTGAACGGACCGCGCAGGGCGTCGCGCATCTCGTCGCCGAACGCCGCTATGCCAGGCATCTGGCTCATGTTGGCCTTCATGGCGAGTTTCTTCTCCGGATAAGCGCACTTGCCGGCACTCCAGCCCTCGCCGTAGATGAACGTTGCGGGATAAGTCTCGTCAAACATCTTGCGTATCTGGTTCATCGTCTCGATGTCATGTACGCCCATAAGGTCGACGCGGAAACCGTCGATGTGGTACTCGCTGACCCAGTAGAGCATTGACTCGGTCATGAACTTGCGCATAGGGGCGCGCTCGCTGGCGGTCTCGTTGCCGCAGCCCGAACCGTCAGACCACTTGCCGGCGGCAGTCTTGCGGTAGAATATTCCGGGGTAAGTGAGCTGGAAGTTGCTGCCGTCCAGATTGAAAGTGTGGTTGTAGACCACGTCAAGTATTACACGGATGCCTGCCTTATGGAGCGCCTGCACCATCTGCTTGAACTCGCGGATGCGTGTTTCGGGCTTGTACGGATCGGTAGAATACGAACCTTCGGGCACGTTGTAGTTCAACGGGTCGTAGCCCCAGTTGTATTGTGGAGTGTCGAGCCGTGTCTCGTCAACCGAAGCATAGTCGAACGACGGCAGAATGTGTACGGCGTTGACGCCGAGTTTCTTCAGGTGGTCAATGGCCTTAGGCTCCGTCAAGGCGAGGAACTTGCCCTTGTAGCGCAGACCCGACGACGGGTCGATGGAGAAGTCGCGGTGGTGCATCTCGTAAATAACGAGGTCGGTCATTTTAACCTTTTCCGTTATGCGGTCAGAGTCCCAGCCCTTCGGGTCGGTGTCCTTCATGTCGACTATCGCGCCGCGCTTGCCGTTGACGCCTACGGCCTTGGCAAACACGCCCGCGCATTCGCCGCGTCCGGTGTCAAACGTATAAAACTTATTCTTCATGTCACCACTGAGCGTGGCTGTATAAGTATTCTTGCCGGTGTGCTTCATTGCCACCGTCTGCAGCGGCTCTCCTCCCTGCCCTTCGGCATAGATGCGCAGGGTAACCTTGTCTGCCTTGTCGTCGGCGAACAGCGTGAAGCGGGTTTCATTAGGGGTATATTCAACCTCGTTCATGAAATCCTGCGCCACGGCATCTTGCGCAAATATCAACGACACGACACCTGTAAGCAAAAGATTCTTGATCTTCATCTTGTTATGTTATTGGGAGTTATAATGAAGTTGGCGGGAGAAACGAAAGCCGACTCCCGTCAACTTCAACAAAAAAATATTACTTGGCAATCAGCGATACGGCGAAACCTCCGCCACGGGCTTCGGTTATCTTAAGCGTGTCGCCCTTCTTCACGGTCTTCTTCGTTATGGTGTACGCCTTGGGATTCTTCTCGTAGTCGGCGTCCTTGGCGTCGGCATAGATGGTACACTCGTACTTGCGGCCCTTGTCGAGGAAGTCGAGCTTCACTACGGTCTTGTGTCCGTTCTCGTCGCACTTGCCTCCTACAAACCAGTTGTCGGTGCCTTTTGCCTTGCGTGCCACTGTAATGTAGTCGCCCGGCTCGGCCTCGATGTACTTGGAGTCGTCCCAGTCAACGGCTACGTCCTTGATGAACTGGAATGCGTCCATGTACTTGGCATAGTGCTCGGGCAGGTCGGCTGCCATCTGCAACGGACCGTGCATGACGAGATACAAGGCGAGCTGGCCTACGAGAGTGGTGTGAACGTAAGAGGTGTTGTTGCTCCAGGCGCTGAGCTGCGTCTCGAAGATACCCGGAGTATAGTCCATAGGACCGCCCTGCAGACGGGTGAACGGCAGCACGACGGTGTGGTCGGGACGGCTTCCGCCGAATGCCTCGTACTCTGTTCCGCGTGCGCTCTCGTTGCCTACAAGGTTAGGATACGTGCGGCAAAGGCCTGTCGGACGTGTAGCCTCGTGCGCGTTTACCATTATGTGGTGCTTGGCTGCCTCCTTTACGGCATAGAGGTAGTGGTTGTTCATCAGCTGGCCGTAGTGGTGCTCGCCGCGCGGAATGATGTCGCCTACGTAACCGCTCTTGACTGCGTTGTAGCCGTACTTGTTCATCAGCTTGTACGCCTTGTCCATCCAGCGCTCGTAGTTCCATACGGACGAAGACGTCTCGTGGTGCATCATTATCTTCACGCCCTTTGAATGTGCGTACTCGTTAAGCTCCTTGATGTCGAAGTCGGGATACGGGGTGATGAAGTCGAACACGTCGAGCTTGGAATGTCCTGCCCAGTCTTCCCAGCCTTCGTTCCAGCCCTCAACCAATACCTGGTCGAGACCGTTGGCAGCGGCGAAGTCAATGTAACGCTTTACGTTCTCAGTGTTGGCTGCGTGCGTGCCGTTGGGTTTGCACTTGCTGTAATCCGTTACGCCGAGGTGTACTGAAGGATAATCGTTGGTGTAGCTCCAAGTGGCACGGCCAACAATCATGTCCCACCACACGCCACAATACTTGACGGGACGTATCCAGCTAACGTCGTCGAGGGCGCAAGGCTCGTTGAGGTTGAGGATAAGGTTTGACGAGAGCATGTCGCGGGCGTCGTCGCTGACAAGCACCGTGCGCCACGGAGTGTTGAACGGAGTCTGTATGTAGCCCTTCAGACCCTGTGCGTCTGGCGTGAGCCATGACTCGAACACCATGTTCTTGTCGTCGAGGTTGAGGTGCATGGTGGCATAATTGACGCACGCAGCCTCATGGATGTTGATGTAAAGCCCGTCGTCGCTCTTAAGCTGGAGCGATGTCTGCACGCCGGTTGGCGAGAACGGGGTCTGCGACGAGTTGGGGGTGATGGCGTCCTTCATAAGTCCGCGTATTTCAGACAGTTTCGACTCCACAGTCTCATACTCCTGGGTGTCGTAGTCGCCCGGTATCCACCATGCCTTGTGGTCGCCGGCCATGGCAAACTGGGTATGCTCCTCCTTGATTACGAAATAGTTGAGTTCGTTCTGCTGCGGGAACTCGTAACGCAGGCCCATGCCGTCGTCGTAGACGCGGAAACGTATGATGATGTTGCGCTTGGTGGCCGGCTGGTTAAGCGTTACGGCCATTTCGTTGTAGTGGTTGCGTATGGTGGCAGTCTGCCCCCACACGGGCTTCCATGTCTCGTCGAAGGTTGACATGTCGGTCTTGGATACGGTGAAGCCATCCATAAGGTCGGTTTCGTCCATGCCCTTGCTGGCGTGCTTGCTCTTTGCGAGTTCCAGTCCGAGGTGGCTCGGCTTGACCACGGCCTTGCCCTTGTAAGTCATTTCATACGTAGGCCGGCCATTGTCAAGTGAGAAAGTCAGGACTACGTTGCCGTCAGGCGATTTCACTGTCTGTGCCAACGCCGCGAGCGGCATCAGCAACAGTGCCAATAAAACTTTAACTTTTCGCATAATAGTTGTAAGGTTTTGAATTTATTTTCATGAATATTTCTTCTATGCGTCCAATATTGCCGGGGCTTACGGGCGGTCGCGCCGTACATGAGCCCCCGGCAACGTCAACAATCCCGGCCTATACAAGGTTTCATCTCCTTCCGCTTTCCTTTATCAGGTCGGTCACATTCTGGTTGAAGTCGTGCCTGTCGATAAGGTCTTCGATGTCAAGGTGCATGCGGTAGCGCCAGTAATGGCGTGGATTTGACGGTACGTTGATGCGCTCGGCGTCCTTGTCGGCAAGGCGCAGGTTTTCGTCTATTGACAGCCAGTCCTGCAACGAGAGTATGCAGAGCATGGACGGACAGAGCAGATGGCGCGAGATGATGTCGCGTGCGAGCCAGCCCGGCAGCGGATGCGGGGCTGCGCCGTACTTCATAAGCACGTTGTTGAAATAGTCCTGCGTGCGGCGTGCGTCCTCGTCCCACCACTGGCGCAGGGTGGCGGTGTCGTGGCTCGATATGGTGCATACCGAGCGGTACGGGTTGCGTGAGAGCACTCCGAAGCGGACGTTAGAGTCCTTGGGCATTGACTGCATCTCGAGGCTAAGTATCTTAAGCTCGTTCATCACCCACTGCACGCAGTCGGGCACCATGCCGAGGTCTTCGGCGCAGACAAGCATCCTTGTGGCGTCGATTATCTTCGGCAGCTTGTTCATGGCCTCGCGGTACCAAAACTGGTTGTTGCGGCGGTAGAAGTAGTCGTTGTATATCTTGTTGAACAGATACTTGTCGCTGTCGTAAAGCGACTCGTATATAAAGTCGAACTGGACCGAAATCCTCGGGTGGAACTTGTTGGCGTCCTTATGGTCGCGTACGAACAGCACGTCGCTGATAAGGGCGTAGAGGCCATCGCGCAGGTCGGTGTCGGCCTTGTCGGTCTTGCCGGCGAAGGCAGCCTCAACCTTGCGCTGGGTGTCGTACTGCTCCTTCATGCGGTAGCGGCCGTCGTGCGACGGCTTGAGATACGTCTCGCGCACCATGGCGGCACGCTCGCCGAACATGCGCTCGAGCACCCAGTCGGTGATGAAGGGCTCGGTGAACAGCTCTTCCTGGAAGTGCAGACCGTAGGCCTCGATCTCCTCGCGCGTCATGCCGAGCGACGGCGAGAACTGTCCGAGCAGTCCGTGTACGGAGTCGACGGGTATCTCCCATATCCTGAAGAAGCCCAGCACGTGGTCGATGCGGTAGGCGTCGAAGAACCTTGCCATGTTGGCGAAGCGGCGTATCCACCACTCGCAGCCGTCTTTCATCATCTCGTCCCAGTTGTAGGTAGGTAAGCCCCAGTTCTGTCCGTTCACGGAGAAGTCGTCTGGCGGGGCGCCGGCCTGTCCGTTGAGGTTGAAGTAGCGCGGCTCCTGCCATACGTCGCAGCCGTTGCGGTTAACGCCGATGGGTATGTCGCCCTTGAGCACGACGCCTTTCAGCCGGGCGTACCGGTGGGCGTCTGACATCTGCATGTCGAGCACGTACTGCACGTAATAATAGAAGGCGACCTGCTTGAATGCCGCATTGCGCTGGTCTGAAAGGGCTGCACGCTCTGCCTCGTCGAAGTTGTGGTGGTCGGGCCACTTCGAGAATTCTACCGTACCATACTTCTCGCGCAGATAGCAATACTGGGCGTAAGGCACAAGCCACGACTTAGACTCGTCGAAGAACTTCTTGAAGCCGGCAGACGCCAGCACCTTGCCGCCTTCCTGGCGGTACAGTATGTTGAGGTATTCGGTCTTGGCGTTGTTGACGCGTTCGTAGTCGACCTGCGGCAGGGCGTTGAGCTCCTGGCGCAGGGCTTCAAACCTGGCACGCTCGGCCTCGTCCTCTATTGCGGGCAGGGCATTAAGGTCGGCGTACTGCGGATGCAGCGCGAAGATGCTTATGCTGCTGTACGGATAAGAGTCGGTCCAGGTGTGCGTGGTGGTGGTGTCGTTGACGGGCAGCAGCTGCAGCACGCGCTGCTGTGTCAGGGCAACCCAGTCGATCATCTTCTTCAGGTCGCCGAAGTCGCCCACGCCGAAGCTGCTCCTTGAACGCAGCGAGAACAGGGGTACCTGCGTACCGGCGCACCTTAAGTCGTATATGGGGAAAAAGGCTTCGTCAAGTTCGTACACAATGACGTCGCCCTCCTTCATGTCGGGCAGCTCCACACGGCGGTTCATGCAGTCTTCCCACAGCACGTCGGCACGGTCGTGTACGTCGACCGCCAGGAACTTGAAGTATATGATGTTACTTTTCAGCTTGGTAACGTCTATGTCGACTATCCATTCATTGTAATTATGCTCTACCATGGGGATGGCCTTGAACACGTCCCATCCTCCGAGAACATCCTCGTTGCCGGTAACGGCAAGCCTCTGCTTGTCGGAGAGTTGCGGGGCGCGCACCTTGAGGCGCACGGTGACGGGATAATCGCTCAGCGCCACGGGCAATATCTTGCGGCGGCGTATGCAGTCAGTGAAGGCCGAACTGTAAAGGTAGGAATCGTCGGGCAGGTCTATCCAATGGTCGTACACGGTAATAGTGTCGCCGCGCAGGGTGTTAAGCTCGAGCCGGTGGGGCTCGTTGCGCCATTCGCTCCTCACCACGTTGTCCTCGCCGCGCACCACGCTGTAATAATAATCAACGTATGTGCCCTTGCGCAAGTCTACCTTCAGGTTGCATGTCCATTCACGGCCGTTTACGGTCCTCATTCTGTATGGAGTCGACAGCTTGATGCCGTCTTTAACTCCCGTTATTAGATTTAAGACAAGCTCCTCGCCAAAGCTTGTTCCATAAATAACGCTCAAAAGTATATTCATAGTTAACAGGTCTTATAATTACGGTTCAAAGATAGTAATAAATGAAATAGGAATAAAGCATTTCAATATTGAAAAATATTTTTGTACGTGCAAACGTTTACACGTATGCGTATAAATAAGGGCTGCAGCAGTATTACAGCCATGCGGGGACGCTTCCCCGGCCGCAGCGGCAGCCCCTAAAACACGCCATAAAAGTTCACGGCCGCCATACCATGCTTATGCCCATCGGGCTTACGGCCACGTCTACGTTCTTGTTCCAGCCGGTTATCTTGTCGGCTATCCAGTATCCGGCCTGCACCGACAGCACGCCTATGGCGGCACCTGCCGCCACGTCGCCCCAGTGGTGGCGGTTGCGTGCCACGCGGTCAACGGCGGTGGCCGTGGCTACGGCATATCCGGAGACGCTTATCCAAGGGCTTACCTTGCGGAACTCCTTGTCCAATATGGCCGCACCGCAAAAGGCCACCGAAGCGTGCCCTGACGGGAACGAGTGGCGGTCGGTGCCGTCGGGGCGGGTCGACTTTATCGAATACTTAAGGCCGTATGTTACGGCCACGTCGATAGCAAACGACGCGGCTGAATTTACAACAAGCCTCTTCCACGAACTCTGGCTTTCGACGCCGGCGGCCTTCAAGGCGAATACCGAGACTGCCGGTACCAGACGCAGGTAATCGTCAATACCGTCGCCGTGGTATGGCTCGTACTGGGCCACACATCTTACCGACATGGTGACGATAACCAATGATAACAAAAATCTCCTTAACATATTACCAATAACATTTTATACAACCTGAACAGGCAGCCCCGACAGACCGGCGCAACGGCATGGGCACACGGCGGCCATGGCACGCCTTAAGGGAGCATGGCTACGGCGTTGCCACATGCTTAAGGCCATAAGCCTGTACACGCCGGCAAAGATACTAAAAATCCCGGCCAAACTGCATGAAAGACAGCCTTTTATCAACATATTACCGCCTCGCGGCGAAACCGCAGGCGGTCACAGGCGCATCCCCCCCTGCAGGAGAGCAAAAACAAAAGGCCGTGTTTTACACGGCAAAAGGTTACCTATTGGCGTGTAAAAGGATGCGTTTTACAACGCAAAAGGTAACCTCTTGCAACAGGGCGATTTGGCGGATGGAAGGTGTAATTTATCTCAAGCCGATAAAACCCGTGCCTGCATAAACGAAAAAATGCGCCATGCACTTCTGTCAAGGCAAGTGCATGGCGCATGGAATGGTATGTAACCGGCTTATTCGGCCAGGAATACGAACTCGGTAGTGATGTCGTTGAAGTAAACGCTGTATGTACCGGCAGGAACGGTCATGTTGCCACCGTTGTAGTCGGCCTTGCCGTAATAGTTTTCGGCAATGTTTGCGCCGTTGCCCCAACTGTCAGTCCAAGCGTGGTCGGCACGGAACTTGAGTCCGCCGTCAGACGGGATGCTGACCTTTGCGTACCAGTTGTGCGGAGTAACCTGGGTGAGGTCTACGTCGCCGTTCCATGCGTTGAAGTCGCCAATGAGCGAAATAGAAGTGTACTCCTTGGGAGCCTGGTTGTCGAGCTTCGTCCATGTGTACTTCATCGTCGTCATGTCGATGGTGAAGGTGTAGAACTCGGCTGACGGAGCAGAGATTGACTGTGCGTTAGAGTTTACGATGTTGCCTGCGGGAGAGTTGTCGCCGTCTACGGCACATCCGTAAGCCTTGTCCCAGTTGCCGAAGTCGGCTCCGGCCCAGAACTTGAGGTCGTAAGCGCCCTTCCACTTAGTAGTGTAGCTCATTACAGTGTTTGTCTGCGGATAGAACAGGCATGTCATACCTGTCGCGGGATCGTTGTTCCATCCCTGAAGGTCGCCCACCATGTAGTACTCGCCTGCCATTTCTTCAATGGTGTAGGTGTAGTCCATCATGTTTACAGTGAGCTTGTAGAAGCCTTGTTTCTCTATCTTGCCGGCCTTTGGCGCAGTTGTCACGAGCGAGCCTGCGAGGCTTGGGTCGCCGTCGACAGCAACTCCAACAACGCCGTCAGTTCCCTCATGCCACAAGTCGCCAGAATCAATGTTGCCCTGTGGAACAATCTTCCAATAGCAATCGGCCTTAGGAGTTGTAAACACTACTGAGAACACCGGGTCATCGTAAACATCGGCATCCGAGTGTGTGAACTTGATGGCTGAAGCAGCATCCCATCCGCACATGTCACCGACAAGGTAATAAGCGCTGGCTATATAGGGAGCCTCGGGAGTTGCCACTACGTTTATAGTCTGTGCGTCTACAAGGAAAGCCTGTCCGTTGATCATGACGTTTGAATAAACATGTCCGACCAAGGTACGCGCTTCAGGACGCTTGCCGTAGAAGCCTTCAATTGTGGCCTGGAGGTCAGCCTTGCCTACACGGCCTTCATTGTCAACGGCGAGCGTTACGGCAGTAGCTGTCTCGTCGCCATCAGGCAGGAGTTCTACGCGGGTATTGGATACCACTGCACCTTCGGGAAGGGTAGCGTCTGACAAGGTCAATACCTGGACGCTGTCGCCTGTGACTGTTGAAAGGTCGATGGACGTCGTAACTGCCGAAGCCGTGTAGCCGGGCAATTCAATCGCATCTTCCTGCGGATTGGTCTGCGGTGAGGCCCAGTCGGTGAAATCGTCGCTACAGCCAACGAACGTCATGGCCGAAAGAAGCAGACCGCCTAAAAACATTATCTTTTTCATGATGATTTTCTTTATTTATAGTTATAAGGTTGTTTTAAGGATTTGTCTTCAGGTTTTACGGCCACCATGCCTGATGACGGCCTGACAACCGCAAAACCCGATGAACCGTCCCTGTTATTCAACACGGCCTGTGTCGTAATCGAAGTTAACATAGAGTTTCTGTCCGGCAGAGCAACTTACAGAATAGTCGCTTCCGACATTATCAGCCCAGTTGTCAGGAATGTCGCAGTTGCGCCAGTAGAGATCGCCCTTGTAAAGGGTGAACTCGGTGCGCCACCAGTCGAGACCGGGCACCTTGATGCTTGCACGAAGCTCGCCGCCTGCAAGGAACTCGGGAGAAACCCACTCGCCTGAAGCGTCGGCAGGAGCAGTAAGCTGAGTTGCAGGATCGTGTCCCCATGTAGACGTAGACTGTGACATGACTGTACCGATAACATAAGCCTCTCCCGGATAAACGGTAAGCTTTGAAGTCAATGTATTGTCGGCAATCGAAGCACTGAAATGGAGCACGTACCAGCCTGCATTTGCAAAGGCTATACCGCCGTCGGCAGCCTCGGAAAGTCCAGCATCGGCCTGGTCGTCAAAAGTTGTAACGGCAGCACCGTTATCCTGGGCATCTGCATCGCCCCAAGTGAGGGAAGCTCCGGCTGACATGTAAACCATGCCGTACCACTGGGCATCCAGACCGAATACAGGTGCAAGGGCCTTGCCCTCAGTGCCTCCGTGTATTGACTCAGCCGCAACATAAACGACCTTAGGCATTGTTGCAATGTATGAAACAACCACCGGAAGTTTTATCACGTTAGAATAGCAATAGCTGTTGTCGGCATTTGCCACATGTGCGGCAAGACGTACATAAACGTCAAGGACCTTGCCTGACGGGTCGCCGCCGAAATCCTGCTGGTACAAAGACACAATGGCATTATTCATTTCCTCGGCACTGACGTCCATGTTGGCCTTGTCGTATGTGCTCATGAGGGTTTCGTAATTCACTGTTTCAGGAACTTCGGCTCCTGTAACCTCGGTAAACGCCTGGTTGAGTGACACCTGAACTTCGTATGTGGTGACAACGGGGAAACCATAGTCGGGCTGCGTCGTTGTGAGGTTGACGCTTTCCGAGTTAGCCAGATCGTAAACATTATTCTCGGCATAAGCCGGAGTATTGAGCACGAACGACGTCGGATGTTGCAGCGTCGGATTGCTGTCCGTGTCAGTCTCGCATGAGGCCATGAACGGCAACACGGCCAAGGCCACGACTGGAGCTAACAGACTTTTAATTATATTTTTCATGTTCGTTTCTCGTTTAAGTTGTTATTCTTCCATTGGGCGGACCGGGAAAAAGCGGAGTATACCGGATTTTATCCCGGTGCCGGGTCCAATATTAATTAATATCCCTCGTTCTGAGTCAGATTCTTGTTGTTAAGACATTCGTCGTAAGGTATCGGGAACACGTTGAAGTGAGGATCAACGGAAGTTCCGTTGGGCGCACCACCCTTCCAGTCCCAAAGATACTTGCCACCTGTGAAGCGGCCAAAGCGTACGAGGTCGCTGCGGCGGCGTCCTTCAACGTAGAACTCGCGGCACCACTCGTCGAGGATGTCCTCCTCGCTTGTGATTGTCATCTTGGCAGCACCTGCACGGTTGCGGATTACGTCGATGTCAGCCTGTGCGTCAGCCAGGTTACCGCTCTTGCGCCACTTGGCCTCAGCACGTGTCAGATAAGCCTCGGCAAGACGGAACAGCGGCAGGTCAACATCAGGATACTCGGTCGGGTCGTGGGTCGGCTGAAGGTCTGAACGGTGGTTGTCCCACTTAACGATTGACAGACCATTAGTAAAGGCTGTAATTGCCTCAGGATAAAGCGTACGGATACCGCCGCCGCGTCCTGCGTAGAACAAAGCGCGCTTGTCGCCGGCCTTGGCTATAATCTGTGCAGTTGAAGAGCCGTCCTGCTGGTCGAGAGCCATGATTTCAGCTTCAGAAGCACCTGCCGGAGCAGCCTCGGTAGAAATAGGACAATCAGAGATAGTCGGGAAGAACTTCTGTATCAAGGCCCTGCGTGCAAACAGACAACCCCAGCCGTTGGTTGTGCCCATGTTAGGCATTCCGGCGGCACGCATAGAGTTTACTACATACATTACACCGCTGTGGCAACGTGTCTTCTGTCCGTCCTGGCGTATCGGGAAGATAATCTCCTTCATGGCTTCAGGATTCTCGTCGTTGTCGGCCATGAAAACCTGCTGGTAGCCTGAGTATCCGTTCTTTTCCTGGGTAGACAGTCCATAGTTGCTGTTACTTATAAGAAGGTCGCAATAGTCGATGGCCTTTTGGTAATCCTTGACTTCGCCCTTAGTGTAAACCTCTGAATTGAGGGCAAGGCGTGCGTGCAGCATGAAAGCTGCGCCACGGTCGGCACGGCCGAAATTCTCGGCATTGCAGAACGAGCCCGGATCAGCCATAAGAGGTTCAATCTCTGACAGCTCGTTGTCAAGCCACTCGTACATCTGCTTGCCGCTGTATTCTATTGGCAGCTCTGTAATGTTGAATTCCGTCTTGAACGGAGCCTTGCCGAACAGGTCGAGCATATACCAATAATTCAATGCACGGAGGAAACGCACCTCTGCACGATACTGGCTGTTTTCCTCGTTATCGGCAACCTGGCTCAGATAACTGTTGAAGAGAGTGATGTTATAAGTAAGACGTGTATAAACCCACTGGGTGCGCACACTGCCTGAGTTCCATGAAATCATGGTGAACGGAGCTATGTCCTGGTTGTCCTGCCATGCCCATGCACATTCATCTGTCATCAGTTCCTGGCAGTTGAACGTAGTGCGGTAGAAACCAGACTCTCCCTCGTCTTCAATTCCGGCAAGGTCGGCATTGCCTGCAGGGCCTCTCTGTCCTGTAACACCGAGCGTGGAGTAGCATTTTGCCAACAGTTCCATATCTGTTGCGCTCGGTTTTGTCTGCGGGTCGATTGAGCTGATGTCAAGGTCATTGACGCAACCGGTCAGACCCAACGTCAATACAGCCGCAGCTATCGTATTTGAAAATATCTTTTTCATTGTTATTACTCTTTGATGATTATAAGTAAAACATTAACACTTTGAACATTAGAAGTTCAGGTTGACACCGATCTGGAAACTCATTGGACGCGGATACGGGTTCTTGTCAACACCGCTTGAGATTTCAGGATCAAGACCGTCATACTTGGTTATGATGAACGGGTTCTGAACCGTGAAGTACAGACGTCCTGACAAATATTCGTTGTTGCCAGCCTTAAACAAAGCCGGGAACGAGTATCCGAGCGTTATGTTGGCACACTTCAGGTAAGAAGCATTGCGAACGAAGTAGTCGCTAAGGGCTATGTCAGCCATTCCGGTGAAACCGAGGTCGACAGCAGCCTGCGTCGTATTAGTATAAATGTTGTGGTGGTGCAAACCTGAAACGCTTACGTTTGCCAAGTTAGACAGGAAGTCGTAGTAAACGTAGTTGCCGATGGCAGCACGGAACGATGCACTCAAGTCCCAACGCTTGTAGATGAACTTGGTCGTGAAGCCCATGTAAACATCAGCTGCGGGGCTGTGGTAGAAGTAACGGTCGTCGCTGTTGATCTGGCCGTCGCCGTTGCGGTCAACGTAAACGCCCTCGATTGGCTTGCCGTTGTCGTCGTAAACCTGCTGGTAAACCCAGAACGAGTTAGCCGGCTGGCCTACCGTATGTGCCTGCACGTAAGTAGTGTTACCGCGTGAAGCTGTCGTACCTGTCGGCACGATGTAGCCGTCGTCGCCACCTATAAGCTCTGTAATCTCGTTGTGGTTCCATGTAACGTTGTACTGGATGTCCCAAGTGAAGTCCTTAGTAACGATGGGCTTTGCTCCGAATGAGAATTCAACACCGTAATTTTCGAGCGAACCGATGTTCTTTGCCATACGTGAAGCGAAGTTCATCAGAGACGGGAGCCTTACTTCCTGGATAAGGTCGGTAGTCTTACGATAGTAGCCGTCGATGCTTGCTGTAATGCGGTTGTTCAAGAATGCGAAGTCAAGACCTGCGTTCCATGTGGTAGTAGTCTCCCAAGTAAGGTCGGGATTGTAACGGTTCGGGCGCATTGTATAATAATACGTACTGCCGAACGGATACTGTGCATACTGGTCGCTGACTGTGTACAGCGGGGCATAGAGGAAGTCGCCTACGCTGTCGCCGAGGTCCTGCTGACCTGTCTGACCCCAACCAAGACGGAGCTTGAACTCGTTCCACCAATCGATGTTCTTCATGAACTTCTCGTCGTTGATGCGCCATGCAAGAGCTACAGACGGGAAATAGCCCCACTTGTGTCCTTTGGCGAAACGTGAAGAACCGTCGGCACGGAATGTTGCAGTAACCATGTAACGGTCGAGAAGAGTATAGTTCAGACGTCCGAAGTATGAAACAAGAGAGTTATGGGTTGCCCATTCCTGCTCAGACTTGATTGTACGGTTGTATGAAGTATCGCCTGTTACCGGGTCAACGCCGTTACCGTAGCTCCAGCCGTTCCTGTGATAGTGTGACTCCTCGGCGCCAGCCATGATGTCGATGTTGTGCGCACCGAACGTGTGCTGGTACTGTGCGTAAACATTGGCAGTGATGCTGTATTTCCAATAACGGGTCAGCTTGTTGTAGCCGAAGTAGTTGTCCTGGTAAGAATAAGGAGAACTTACATCGTCCTGCTTTGAGTCGGTGTATTGTCCGCCGTAGCTTGCGTGGATGTGCAAATCTTCGAATCCATGAATCTTATAATCCATCTCCACGTTACCCGTAAAGTCGTAAGAGTGTGCAATGCAGCTTACAAGGTTAAGGTAAGCCACCGGGTTCTGCGGAGAGTTCGGGTTCTTGGTGTACAGCCAGTCGGGGTCGCTGTAATTGGCTTCCTGTCCGTTCTGGTAGAAACCGCCGAAGAACTGTCCCATTTCACTGTCGTCATAAACAGGGCGTGTCGGGTCCATTGATAGAGCCGAGCCTATGGCTGCGCCTGTGTCGACATAACGGTCCTTCTCTGTCATGAACTTAGCAGTGACATTGAAGTTCAGGTGGTCGTCGAGGAAAGACGGCGCAAGGTTTACTGATGCGTTGAAACGCTTCATGTAAGAGTTCTTCACGATACCGTTGTCGTCCTGGTAACCAACTGATACGCGGTAAGGCATGTTCTTCAAGCCGCCGGTAATCGAGAGGTTGTGCGATGTGCTGACAGCTGTGCGGAACACTTCGTCCTGCCAGTCGGTATTGGCAGTACCGAGTCCGGCAAGGCCGCTTTCGCCTTCAACCTGGCTTATCAGGTTGCGGTACTCGTCGCCTGTGAGCACGTCGTAACGCTTCTGTGTTGTAGAGATTGTAACGTCACCGTTGTAAGAGAACTTCGGTCCTGTGCCCTTGCGTCCCTTCTTGGTGGTGATGATGATTACACCGTTTGACGCACGCGAACCGTAGATTGCAGTAGCCGAAGCGTCCTTGAGCACCGTGAAAGTCTCGATATCGTTCGGGTTAATCATAGCCATTACGTTACTCATACCGGTAGCCGTGTGGCTGTCAATCGTAAGTCCGTCGATTACAATCAACGGGTCGTTGCTGGCGTTCAGTGACGAACCGCCGCGGATGCGTATCTGTGCTCCGGCACCCGGAGAACCGCCTGCCGTGATGACATCGACACCCGCAATCTTGCCTACAAGCATGTCAGAGGCACTGCTTGTGATACCCTTGCTCATCTCGTCTGGCTTTACAGCCGTAACAGAACCTGTAAGGTCTTCTTTCTTGGCACGGCCGTAACCGATAACCACCACGTCTTCAAGCAACTGCGTGTCATCCTTAAGTGTTATGACCATGTTGGCCGACACCGGCACTTCGACAGTCTGATAACCTATGTAAGACACGGACACTTTAGCTCCAGGAGCGGCCTTGATGGTGAAATTACCGTCAAAGTCGGTAATGACGCCACCCTCTTGCCCTACGACACGGACAGTGGCACCGATTATCGGCTCACCGGAAGCATCCTTCACTACGCCTTTGACGTTACTTTGCGCAAAGGCTCCCACTGATAGGAAAAGCCCCAACAACAGGGACAAAATCCTAAATAGAGGTCTTGATTTTACCTGCTTCATCATTTTGTGCTTTTAAAGTTAACATTAAATACAAACATATTTCCAATAAATTGTTTCTTGGTTACATTATCAAAAATCACGGCTCAAAGGTCAGTTTTCACAATTGCAAAAATACTTCCGATTTGATATACATGGCATTGAATTTAACGAAAAAACACACTTCTAAATGTGCAATCGGTTGCACAATGAAATCTTTAAATAATACAAGGTGTAAACGTAAAAATATGTTGACTCTAAGTATTTTTGCGTCATAAAAAAGAGGAATGCCTAAAAACAACACGCCGATAACGATGAAAGACATAGCCAGGGAGCTCAATGTTTCCGTGGCAACGGTGTCGCGTGCCCTTAAAGGCAACCCGAGAATAAGCGAAAACACACGCAACAAGATAACCGCCTATGCAAGAGAGCACAACTTCAGCCCCAACCTTATGGCTGAATCACTGCGCAACAACAAGACCATCAAGATAATAGGCGTCATAATACCGCAATTCACACACTTTTACTTCTCGTCCGTACTGAGCGGCATTGAAGACGAAGCGCTCAAGCACGGCTACCGGCTGCTTGTGGCTCAAAGCAATGAAGACTACCAGCGCGAAGTAGACACATGTAAGTCATTTTACGACAACAAGGCGTGCGGCATAATAGTGTCACAAGCCAAAAGCACCCGTAAATACGACCATTTCCAGCGCCTTATTGACATGGGCACGCCCTTGGTGTTCTTCGACAGGATATGTACAGGCATAAACACCAGCCGCGTCACCGTAGACGACTACATGGGAGCTTTTTCAGCCGTTGAATACATGATCAAGACAGGCTGCCGCAACATTGCGTTTTACGGTTCGTCGATGAAGCTTGAGATATCAAAGAACCGCTATAACGGCTGGCACGACGCACTGCGCAAATACGGCCTCAACCCTGACGAATGCGTGAAAATAGAATGCGACAACCGTGAAGACGCCGAGCGGCTGACCCCTGACGTGCTAAGGATGGAGAACCGCCCCGACGCTTTCTTCGCCATCAACGACGACACGGCAATCGGAATAATGTACACGGCAAAACGCATGGGGCTGCGCGTACCTGAAGACATTTCGGTATGCGGATTCACCAACGGACAAAGGGCCGTGGCTTGCAACCCGATGCTTACCACCGTAGAGCAGAACGGATACAAGGTAGGCCGCGAGGCGGCGGACATACTTATAAACAAAGTTGAAGGAAGAATCCCTATCGACAAGATTGAAAAACGCGTGATAAAGACAAGGCTGATAATAAGAGGGACGACAAGGGATACCGACAACGCTTGAATCATGAACAAACTTAATACCTTAAACATAAAAAATGAATACAGGATTAAAAAACAAACCAGACCTTAGTTTCATCAAGCTCTGGAACTTGAGCTTAGGCTTTTTCGGCGTACAGATTGCATACGCCCTGCAAAGCGCCAACATCAGCCGCATCTTCGCCACTCTCGGCGCCGACCCGCACAATCTCAGCTATTTCTGGATATTGCCGCCGCTAATGGGCATAATAGTACAGCCGTTGGTGGGAACGTTCAGCGACAAGACATGGTGCCGCTTCGGCCGGCGCATACCCTACCTGTTCGTGGGAGCCCTGATGGCCGTACTCGTAATGTGCATGCTGCCCAACGCAGGCTCGCTCGGCATGACAGTATCGACCGCGATGGTGTTCGGCCTAGTGTCGCTCATGTTCCTCGACACAAGCATCAACATGGCCATGCAGCCCTTCAAGATGCTCGTGGGCGACATGGTAAACGAGAAGCAGAAAGGCCTCGCCTACTCCATACAGAGTTTCCTCTGCAACGCCGGCTCGCTGGTCGGATACGTATTCCCGTTCTTCTTCACGTTCATAGGCATAAGCAACATTGCGCCCAAAGGCGTAATCCCCGACTCGGTAATCTACTCGTTCTACATCGGAGCGGCCATACTGATACTCTGCGTCATCTACACTGCCGTGAAAGTAAAGGAGATGCCGCCTAAGGAGTATGCCGAATACCACGGCCTCTCAAAACCGCTCAACGAGGAGAAAGTAAACTGGTTCAGGCTGCTGTGCGAAGCCCCGTCGGCATTCTGGACGGTCGGACTCGTACAGTTCTTCTGCTGGGCTGCGTTCCTCTACATGTGGAACTACACCAACGGAGCGATAGCCGAAACCTGCTGGCACACCACCGACCCTACGTCTGAAGGCTTCCAGGCAGCCGGCAACTGGGTTGGCATACTCTTCGCCGTGCAGGCCATAGGCAGCGTATGCTGGGCCGTGGTGCTGCCCAAGTTCAAGAAGACCAAGCTGGCATACTCGCTCAGCCTCGTGCTCGGAGGCGCAGGCTTCCTCATGGTGCCTTACATCCACGACCAGTACGTGCTGTTCATCCCCTACCTGCTTATCGGCTGCGCATGGGCGGCAATGCTGGCAATGCCTTTCACCATCGTCACCAACGCCCTCAACGGCAGCCACATGGGCACGTACCTCGGACTGTTCAACGGCACAATCTGCATACCGCAAATCATTGCGGCGGCCCTCGGCGGCGTTGTCCTCAGCCTTGTAGGCAGCGCGCAGAGCAGCATGATGCTCGTTTCTGGCGTACTACTGCTTGCCGGAGCGGCGAGCGTGTCAATAATAAAGGAGACCTTGGGCGAAAAACAATAAGCCCGAAGACTACGGTTTGACGCCTGCCAACAGGCTTGATTGTACCGGAAACAAGCTGAAAGCTACAATAACACAACAGGGCCTGCAGCCCTGACAAACTATAAAAGGAGGATGAACCAAAAGCCACAAGGCTGAGGTTCATCCTCCTTCATTTTCAAATACTTACACACGTCCGGCATGGCTGAGCCGCGCATGAATTGCAAGAGGTTACCTTTTAGGATGTAAAAGGTAACCTTTCACGCTCTAAAAGGTTACCTTTCGCGGCCTCAAAGGCGGCCTTTCACGACACGCCTGTTTTACGGGCGGTGTCATGACGATTGACAGGCACGTCACGCAAGGCGTTTCAGCATTACCGGCTTACTGACACCGTGCCCGATCCGGCAACAGACTTTTCAAGTCTGTCCACACTGCCTTTTATACTTATGTCGCCCGAACCGGCTATCGAGCATGAAGCCTTACCTATGTCGGCGCGTGCCATTTCCACATCGCCCGAACCGGCAATTCTCGCCTTCACGCTGCCGGCCTTGATGTCTTTCACGCCAATGTCGCCCGAACCTGATATCGAGAACTCTGCCACTCCGGCCTTTGCCGCACCAATTTCAACGTCGCCCGAGCCTGAAACGCTTACACTTACCGCGTCTGCAGTGACACCTCTCATCCTTACGTCGCCCGAACCGGCTATTGCTGCAGAGAACTTCCGGGTGCTGATGTCGCCTTTCGCAGTGAAGTCGCCCGAACCTTTAACACTGACGTTCGAAATTGCAGGAGAGGTGATGTAAATGTCGACGTCTTGATCGTCCGACTTGAAAAAGCCCTTTCCCTTCGCCGGCGATATTATCAGGGTGTTACCCTTGTTCTCCACTATGGTGCGCCTTATGCAGTCAGCATCTCCCTCGAGCCTTATGCTTGTTTGGGCGCCCGGCGTGTAATAGACATCATATCCACCGTTTATCCTTATTCCTGTAAACCCTTTTGCCGCAGCGCTTTCGGCTGCATGTACGGCGGCCTTGACACTACCGGCAGGAGGCAGGCTGCCGCCATTGCCATTGATGCTTACGCTGCACGATGCCGCCAACATGGCAGCCGCCGCTAAAATGAACACGTTCTGTTTCATAGTTGATTAATTGTTATGTCGTTTTGTTACAGTTACATGCCTGCAAGCGTCAGAAGTCGAGGCTCCTGCCGCGGTAGAAGTCAATAAGGCTCATGTCGTACATGTACTCGTATTTCGAGCGCGCAAGGTCGCTCTCGGCCTTCAGCAGGTTGTTTTTCGACTCGTTGAACTCAGTTATGTTGGCCTTGCCATACTCGTACTTTGCCGACATCAGGTCGAAGGCAGCCTTGTTGCTTGCCACCGCCTCGCGGCTGCTTTCATACTGCGCCTTGGCCGCCAGGGCGTTGTAGTACGCCTGCTGTATTTCCTTGTACAGGCTTTTCTTCACGTTTTCCAGCTGCAACTGCTGCGTCTCATGGTTCAGCTGTGCGGTGCGTATGTTGTTGCGTGTGGCAAGGCGGTTGAATATGGGTATGCTTAGGTTGAAGCCCACGTACTGGCTGAAGTTGTTGCGCATCTGCCAGCCGAACGACTTTGCTTCCAGACCGCTCGTCTTGTAATAGTTGGAGCCGAGTCCTGCCGTGAGCGACAGCGTCGGCAGCAGCGCGCTCTTGGCCAGCTTTATGTTCATTTCAGCTCCTTTCAGGCGGTACGCCTCGGCCTTTACTTCCGGCTTCACGGCTACAGCCTCCTGGTATATCTCGTCGGGCAGGGGCATGCCTGCGCCGCCGCCGACCGTAAGTGCTGCTGCATCCGGGCGCACAATGGCGAAGCCTTCGGGTGTGGACAGTTCGAGCAACTGCGCCAGCGAGAGCAATGCCAGCCGGTAGTCGTTGTCGGCCTGGGTGTACGTCAGGCGGCTTTGGGCAAGCGTCGCCTTCTGCTGCGCCACCTCCACGCCGCTCGCCTTGCCCGTACGGTACATCTCGCTCAGGCGCTCCACCTGCATCGAGTCAATGGCTATCTGGCGCTGCGCCACGTCGCGCAGCTCCATGCCGTAAAGTATCTGCACGTATGCCTGCGCCACCTGCACGCTTACATCGTCGCGTGCCTTGGCAAGGTCGGCCGTCAGCGCCTCAAGGTTAAGCTTGTTAAGCTCTATCGTGCGCGGTATGCTGAAACCCGTAAAGAGCGGTACGCTCGTGCCGAGGCTGAACGAAGTGCTTCCCGTATTCTGGTTTGAATACGTGTTGTCCGAGGTCAGTCCGCGCCCGAACGACCAGTTCTGCGACGCCGACGCGCTCAGGTCGGGCAGCCGGCTGTTCTTAGCCGTGCTCAAGTCTATCTCGCCCTGGCGTCTCTTCACGTCCTGTTGCTTCACAGTTATATTGTTATCAAGCGCGTAATCGATGCACTCGCGCAAGGTCCACGCCTTCTTCTGCTGCGCCGAAGCCATGACAGCAGCCAGAAGGAACGACACCGTAATTATCAATTTATATATGAACATAGCCTTTCTTTGTTAAGTGGAGCGGTGGCCGCAGGCTGCGTCTGACTGCGCAATCAAGGCCGCACCAAACCGTTATCATTCATTCACCTTCTGCGGTCCCCTTACCTTTTCGTTCTTTTTCAGGCCGCTCTTTATCTCTATGTTGATGCCGTCGCTCAGTCCGGTGGTCACCTTGCGGCGCTCGTATGTCTTGTCGTCGCCGCTGCCTTTAATAACATACACATAGGTGTCGTTGCCGCTGAACTCTATCGCACTTTCAGGAACGGTCAGCACGCCCTTGGCGCTTGCCAGCTCAATCTCGGCGTTGGCGCTGTAGCCCGAACGTATGTCGTTGCCCTGCGGCACCGTAACGGCGGCCTTGATTTCAAACTGGTTGGCTCCGTTGTTGTCCGTAGCCTTGGGCGAGATGTACTCGAGCGAAGCGTCGAACTTCAAGTTCTGGAGCGCGCCTATGGTAATACGCATCGGCATTCCCGTGACGAGCTGTCCAACTTCGGTTTCGTCTATGTTGCCGCGGAATATGAGGTCGCCCATGTCGGCGACGCTCGCTATCGTCGTTCCGTCGTTGAAGGTGTTGCTCAAAATCACCGAGTTGCCCACCTTAACGGGGATGTCGAGTATCAGTCCGCTGATGGTCGAGCGGATAAGCGTGCTGCTCGCGCTGGCGTTACTGCTCGACACGCCGTCGCGAACCACCTCGAGCGCGTCTATGGCGGCAGCCTTTTCCTCGCGTGCCTGGTCGAGTGCCTGGCGCACGTTGTCGTACTCCTCGGCGCTGACGAGCTGCTTGTCGTAGAGCTGTTTCTCACGGTCGTAGTTCACCTTTGCCTGCTTCAGGTTTATTTCAGCCAGCCTGACGCGGCTCTCTGCCGAACTAAGCTGCCCCATGTCGGGTATGACCTTAACCTTGGCTATCACCTCGCCGGCCTTCACCATCTGGCCCGCCTCCTTGTAGATTTCGGTAATGATGCCGCTGATTTGCGGTTTCACTTCCACCTCGTCGCGCGGTTCTATCGCGCCGGTTATGACGGTCGTCTTGCTGATGTCGGCCACTTTGGGCGTAAACTCGTCGTAAACTACCGGTTGCGGCTTCGACTTCTGGTACAGGAAGACGAACGTCCCTATAAATACAAGGACTACAAGCGCCGCAATGATTACTTTCAGATACTTTTTCATATTTCTTTATTTTACTTGATTTCGGTATATTCCACTTTTGTCATACACGCCCCGGAGCGCCGTTGCTTACCATGGGCGGGAAGGTACGGGTGCGTCATTCGTCACGCATGGCGTCGACAGGCTTTATGCTCATGGCACGCAACGCCGGGGCAAGGCCTGCCAAAACGCCAAGCAGAGCGAGCAAGACCGCTGCGCCGACTGCCGTCCAGAAGCTAACCTGGAAGTGCGCGCTGACTATGCCGTCGGACGTGTAGCCAAGCTCGAGCATCTCGAGAACGGCGACGGCGAACAGTATTCCACTCATTCCAGCCACCGCAGTTAGAATCATACTCTCGGCAATTATCTGGCCGAGGATGTTCCTCGGCGTGGCGCCTATGGCCCGGCGTATGCCTATCTCGGTAGTGCGTTCGCGCACGGTAACCATCATTATGTTGCTGACTCCTATGGCTCCGGCCAGCAGGGTGCCTATGCCGACGAGCAGGATAAGGAAGTTTACGCCGCTGAACAGATTGTCGAGCATGCCGAAAAGCACCTCGGTATTGAACACCATGACGCCCTTCTCGTCAGTCGGGTCTATCTTGTGGGCGCCGGCTATCACCGTGCGCATCTTGTCGGAGATGCTGCCCATGGTCACGCCGGGCTTGGCCGTGACGCATATCATGTGAACGCTGTCGCCGAGGTTGTAGGCCTTCTGCATCATTGTAAGCGGCACCACGACCGACGACTCGTTCCTGCCGTTCACGTGCATGTTGCCCGCGCTGTAGTCGACGCCTACCACGTCGTAGTAAATATTGTCCACACAGATGCGCTTGCCGCAAGGGTCGCCGCCCGAGGGGAACAGGTCCTTGTAGACCTTCTTGCCTATTACGCACACCTTGCGGTTCTGGCTTACGTCCATGTCGTTGATGTAGCGTCCGTAAAACATCTGCGGAGCCTCAACCCGCTGATAGTCGGGCAGCAGGCCTTTCATGGTGCAACTGGTCTTACGGTCGTCGTAAGTGGCGCTTCCGCCCCAATGGGACAGCACAGGCGAGACCGTCGCCAGTTCGGGCACTTGAAGCTTCAGGCGTTCCACATCGCCGTAAACCATGCTCCACATGCGGTCCTTGCGGAAACCGGCGTATGGCTTGGTGGTAGGCTGCGCCCATATTATCGCAGAGTTGGTGGCAAAGCCTTCAAAATTGCCTTGCAGCTTTTCCTTGAGTCCTTGTCCGCCACCGAGCAGTGCCACGAGCATGAACACGCCCCAGAACACGCCGAAACCGGTAAGGAAACTGCGACTCTTGTTCCTCGACAGGGTGTCGAGTATCTCGCGGAAACGGTCTATATCGAATTTCATTATATACTTATTTAACTAATAAAATATGTCATTTCAACCACTCACAAACCAAATTATAAATCATGAATTGTGAACTATGAATTATCATCCAGTCTAATTATAAATCATGAATTGTGAACTATGAATTACCACCCAGCCCAATCATGAATTATGAATTGTGAATTATGAATTAAAAGAACTATTCCGCCCTCAGTGCCTCTATCGGCCTGATGCGTGCCGCCTTGCGTGCCGGTATAAGTCCGGCGAGCGTTCCGGCCACAATCATTACCACCGTGGCGGCAATGCAGACGCCGATGCCGACGGTAGGATTGTAGAACATCGTGGCTTCGAACAGGCCGCTGTTGACCTTCATCCGGCCAATCGTCGCGTCCATGTACTCGTTGGCCGCCACGCCGGCCAGCATGCCTATGTAGCCGAAGAAGGTCGTTATGACGATGCTCTCAATTATGATGAGCCGCAGGATTGACAACGGCTTGGCCCCTATCGCCTTGCGTATGCCGAACTCGCGGGTGCGTTCCTTCACGGTAATCAGCATTATGTTGCTGACGCCTACAATGCCGCTCAACAGCGTGAAGAGGCCGACTATCCACAGCGCCGTGCGTATCATGTTCATGCCCATGTTCATCTGCAGGTTCTGCGTAAAGCGGTTCCATATCCATACGGAGCTTTCATCGTCGGGCGCGGCGCGGTGGTTGCGGTTGATGCGTGCGCGGTATTGCGCCTCGAAGGCGTCGTTGGCCTCCTGGGTGTCAAGTCCCTTGAACGAGAAGAGTATCGTGCCTACCTTGTCGCCCTTGTTGTAAATGGTGCGTATGGTGGTGAACGCCGTGTACGCAGACACTTTCATGCCGCTGCGGTCGGCCTTGTAGACGCCCACCACGCGGAAGGCGTAGCCGCCTACGTCGACATGGCTGCCTACAAGGCGTTGCGTGCCTTGGGGCATTAGCTCCTTGGCGTCGTCCTCGCTGAGCACGAGCACCTTGCGCTTCTGCTCTATGTCGATGTCGTTTATGAAGCGCCCGTAGAGCATTTCCTTCTTGTTTATCTCTATTTCATTGGGATACACGCCTTCGAGAGTGCTGCTGACGTAGTTTGCGCCCAGTGAAACCGTAATTCCACTGACCGAATACGAGCCGCCCGTTTCCTCAACGTTGCTTGAGAAGTTGTTGTCCGTAACGGCCATGTCCTTGTCGTTGAGCGTTATAGAGCGACCCTCCTTCAGTCCGTCGTAAGCCTTCGTGGTCATTCCGCCGCCCACCATCATGGAGTTGTCGAGAAACTTGCTGTTCTGCAACATCATGGCGTTAATAAGCCCGTTGCCCGCGCCAAGGAGGAATATCAGCATGAAGATGCCCCACGCCACGGCAAATCCCGTGAGGGCCGTGCGCAGCTTGTTGCGGCGCACCGTACTCCATATTTCAACTATTATGTCCCTCATTTTCGAGCGTTTTGTAAGTCCTTGAATATCAACATTTTATATATTGCATTGTAAAAGGTAACCTTTTAGGCTGTAAAAGGTGGTCTTTCAGGCTGCAAAAGGTAACCTTTTAGAGAGCAAAAGATAAACCCTTGGTAATTCATAATTCACAATTCATAGTTCATAATTGGGCTGGAGGGTAATTCATAGTTTACAATTCATAATTCATAATTGGGTTGGATGGTTATCCACATTCCTTGACTCATGATTCATATTTTGCCAAACCGCATTTTTAGCGTTATGTATCCATATTCATTTTTACCGGTTTTCACCGTACAATACATCAATTAATGAATGCAGGTCAACCTGATTATGAATTGCAAACCATGAATTATGAATTGTAAATTATGAATTACCACACGGCTCAATCATGAATTATGAATTGTGAATTATGAATTATTAAATTCCCATCACTTCATTATTCCACCGGCTCCGAAGGGCGACGCGTGGTGGTCGAAGTTAACCTCGATGTTGCCGATTACCCCGTCCTTGATGTGTACTATCTTGTTGGTCTCGTTGGCAACGCCGCTCTCGTGGGTCACCACGACTATCGTCATGCCCTCTTCCTCATTGAGCCTCTTGAGCAGCTTCATCACCTCCACGCTGGTCTTTGAGTCGAGTGCGCCCGTAGGTTCGTCGGCCAGTATTATCTGCGGATGCGTTATCAACGCGCGAGCTATCGCCACACGCTGCTTCTGTCCGCCCGACATCTCGTTTGGATAATGGCCTGCCCACTCCTTCAGGCCCAGCTTATCGAGGTACTCCATGGCCAGGCGGTGGCGCTCGCGGCGGCGCACGCCCTGGTAGAACAGGGGCAGCTCGACGTTCTCGACGGCCGTCTTGAACGATATGAGGTTGAACGACTGGAAGATGAAGCCTATCATGCGGTTGCGGAACTCGGCCGCCCTGGTCTCCGAAAGGTCTTTTATCAGCGTGCCGTTCAACCGGTATTCGCCCGAATCATAGTTGTCGAGGATGCCCAGTATGTTGAGCAATGTGGACTTGCCCGAGCCAGACGCGCCCATGATCGAGACAAACTCGCCCTTGTCGATGTCGAGGTTTATGCCCTTGAGCACGTGCAGCGGCTGCCCGTTGTCGTATGTCTTGTTTATGTTTTCCAAGTGAATCATAATATCACGTTGCAGTTCCTTTTTCCTGTTACACGTTTATTTAATATGACGCATCATGCAGCCCGAATGTTGCACGGACATGGCATAAAATGCGAAAAAACTCATTCACCGTCACGTTTCCACGCCTCGTCCACCTCGCCGATGCCTATTCCGAGCATCTTCATCTGGCGGAACATCTCGGGCAGGCGCACCTCCATGAACTCCTTTCGCCGCTCGCCGAGTATGCGCTGCTTGGCCCCTGCCGTGACGAAGTAGCCCAGTCCGCGCTTCTTGTATATCACTCCCTGCTGCTCCAGCAGGTCGTATGACTTCACGGCGGTGTTGGTGTTAACCTCGAGCAGCACGGCATACTCGCGCACGGAGGGTATGCGCTCGTCGTCGACGAACTTGCCCGTGAGTATCTCGTCGCACAACCTGTCGGCTATCTGTACGTAAATCGCTTTTTCTGTCGTAAAGTTCATAAGTTAATCCATTTGTTGTTAATAACCTGCATGCGGCTGAACACCTTGTACGACAGCCACCAGTCGGCCACCGTAGCCACTGCCAGCACGGCAGCAAGCGTGTACACCAACGGTTCATACAACCTTTCAATAAAGGCCGTCCTGTCTTCGGCTACAAGCCATGACGCAGCCCCTGAGAGGACAATAATCAGTAAGGCATGTGCCGTTGTGATGACGGCGGCCTGGTTACGGCGCAGCAATACGCTGCCGAGCATGTACATTGACTGTGCCCATAAACACCACAGCACTACGACAACACTACCTACAAGCGGACTGCCTTCCGACTTCCAGGGGAGCAACCTGCCTGCCTGGGCAATATTGGAAAAGAACTCTGAAAAGCCTAAACCAACATAATCGATGCCCACCGCAAGGCAAAAGGCTATACGCAGGACGTCAGCTATGCAGAACGCGACAAAGCCCGCCACCGCCGTTCCAAACGTCATGGCAAGGAAACGAGCAAGAAACTTCTCGAAATCGGTTGCCGGCAACATCTTCAATGTTATGCACTTACCTTTAATATTCATGTCCGAGAAAATCCAAATACCGCTGAATACAATGACCAACACGTAAATAAAGGAACATGTACCCAGGCTTGACGAATATCTGACGGCCGCCGCCTGCGCTGCACTTCCTGACTTGAGCAAGGGCCAGAGCCAGCCAATGAACGTGAACAGGTAGCCGAAAGAAAGGCCGGCGGCAAACGACAGCACGTTCTTAACATTAATCCTGTACATCCAGCGGACTGTCCTCGCAAAACGTTTTATATCGAAATTATCCATAACTCCCTGTTTTTATTATTCAAAATTGTCATGAATCGAGCAACACCAAGGTAAGAATCAAGCTGCATGAAAGCGTATGCCACGCTCCTGTCGACGTTTTTGCCGCCTCTACCAGACCTCCACATTCTTCACCCTTTGTTCCCGACTCTTCACCTTGACGCGCTAAATGTTAAGCCACTTATTATTGATTACCTGCATGCGGCGGAATATCCTGTAAGACAGCCACCAGTCGAGCAGACCCCAGACGGCGAACACCGCGGCCGCAGTCCAGACTATTGCTACAAGCGAATCGCGCAAGGCAAGGCTGTCGGAACTGTCGACAAAGTGGATGAGCATGGGCGTAAACACAAGCCCGATGATGCTGTGGGCAAGCGTGGTAAGCACGAACTGGCGGCGGCGGAACAGCGTGCCGCCCAGTATGTAGAGCGAATGCGCCCAGAAAGCCCAGGCATTTGCCATCGTATATATTGCCGCGGCAAAGGCTACGTCGCCGCTGTTGAGCGTGTTTATGTTGACATCAGTATTGGCGGAAATCATCGAAAAGAACAACGGCACGGCGCTGCCTTTTATGCTGACCCCGGCAACCAGGCTGACAAGCATGCGGAAAAGGTCGGCAAGGCAGAAAGCCACGAAGGCCATGAGCCACCACACTACGGTGGCGTAAAGCGCGCGGACGACGAACTTCTCAAGGTCGGTGGCGGGCAGCATCTTGAACGTTATGCGCTGTTCTTTGGTCTTCATGTTGCTGAAAATCCAGCATCCGCCGATGAAACAGATTATCAAAAAAACGAAAAGCGCAAACGATGTAAAGTTATGGAGATTATTTTCAACTACTATGTCAGGCACATTACGGCTCGACATTACCTGTACCACGGCGAGCACGGCGAACGCGAACGTCATCGAGGCAAGGTTGGTCAGCGCCTCTTTCCTGGTCATCAGCGCGCTCCATCTGAGCGTGCGGCCGAAGCGGTTCATATCAAAATTCTTCATTGTCTTCAGTCTTTAAGGTTATAGTGCATGTTTTGTAAGGGCGTTGAAGAGCAGCTCGAGGTTGAGCGTAGTGTCGTCGTCGCCCTCGCGCTTGCGTGTTATTACGGCGTTGCCCTGCACCGACGGCTCGGCGTAGAGCACGTCGTCCTGCGGCTCGCCCAGCGAACGGAACTCGAAGTTGTACTTAGCGCAGATGTCGCTGACCGACGCATCGAGAAGAATCTGCGAGCGGTCGAGCATCACGATGTGGTCGAGCAGCGACTCGACGTCGTGCACCTGGTGGGTGGAGATTATCATCGTGCGGTCGTCGCCCATGTTGTTTGCAATGACACGGCGGAACTGGCTCTTCGACGGAATGTCAAGTCCGTTGGTCGGCTCGTCCATGAGCAGCAGGCGGGTGTTGGCTGCAAGGGCGAAGCTCATGTACACCTTTTTCTTCTGTCCCATTGAAAGCTCCTTCAGGTGGATGTCGGGCGTAAGTTCGAAGTCGCGCAGGCAGCTCTCCAAAATCTCGCGGCTGAAGCGCGGATAGAACGGTTGGTTTAGCCTGACGTATGCGTCGAGGGTCATCGATGCGAGGTCGAACTCCTCGGGAACGAGGAATATTTCCTCAAGCGTTTCTGCCCTATGCAACGATGTGTCGACGCCGTCGATGGTTATCGAGCCTGCCGTGCGGCGCAGCAGTCCGCTGATAAGATAAAGCAAGGTAGACTTGCCCGTACCGTTCTTGCCGAGCAGTCCGTAGATGTTATTGTCCTCAAGGTCGAGGTTGAAGCCGTCGAAAACATACTGTTTCGCGCCCTGGTACTTGTATTTAAGATTCTCGATGTGTATCATTTTATTGTTGTTTTGATGATTGTTAATGTTGATTTATAGACTAAAAGCCGGCAAGCGAAGCCCTGTCGCAAGGCACTATGGCGAGAATGTTGCTGACCGGTGTCATTACTGAACTTCCCTCCTGAAGTTCGTAGTTGGTCACTGCCATTACCCCTTCGGTCGCCATGCGGTAGTCCGTGCGGCTGTCTGCCTTGCCGAAAGCCTGCTTATCCGGGTTCCACATACGGTGTGCCAGGCTGTAGCCGTCGTCCGTATAGGTGTATTCGTAACGACTGCGCGGGGTCATTAGGCCGGTTGCCGCACTGCGGCTGTAGATTTCTTTAGCAGTGATTCGCCCGCAGGCGTCGTATTCATAACGGCATTCCGTCTTGCCTACGAGGCTTTCACCCTGCTTGTCGTAAACATACATGGTCTTTATCTGACCGTTGTCAATGTCGGCATTGTAGTAATACGGCGACTCAACGTTGCCTGCCGAGTTAAGGTAAAACGCCATTATCGTGGCGGCTGTGATGATTGTTCCCATAATTGTTAAAGTCTTAGATTGCAAATGTTTTTATACTCTTATTGTCTTTATCATAGTGTACTATTGTTGTAGTACACTGCAAATGTAATGCAATATCAGATATATTGCAAATTATCCGACAATAAAATTCAACTGGAATGTATGATTTAACATTCGTTTACAACAACCAGCGTAACAACAATTATATGTGAACACATTTTAACACCATCTCCTTTCATAGCACCATGAAAAAGCAATGGCGCAGGAGGCAGGAAACAGTCAATATGCAAAAGGCGGCATATTGCAACGTAAAAGGCCGTCTTTGAGGCGCTAAAAGGTAACCTTTTACAATGCAAAAGACGGCCTTTTGCAACACGTTGAATATCAGAATGTTGCAAGCAAGGCAAAGAGCGGCATGAACGAAAGGCGCACGCAGGCCGGTATTTGGGTGGATAATGCAATATGGCGGCATAATACCGCATACAAGAAAAGCCACCTTTTGCGCGGCAAAAGGTGGCTTTGTGGAGTGCTGCTGACTGCCAGCAGACTATTTAGCGGTCAACCCGGGCGTTATTTACCGTTCTTGGCAAACTTGGCCGTGGCGTTGCCTGCCTTGACGATGTATGTACCGTCGGCAATGCCTGAACCAGATATTACGTGTACGCCTGCTTCAGCTGCAATGCCCTTGTATATCATGGCGCCGTTGACATCGTACAGGCTTACAGGTGTTCCGGCGCTGACTCCGTGGACAAGGATGTCGCCGCGTTCAACCGTAACACGCATTCCGCTGTAAACCTCGACGCCGTCTATGCCGGTGGCTGTGAGCGTCACGGGTGCCGAGAGCTTCTCGCCCGATACTGAGTAGATGGCCGATACCTGGTATTCAAGATACTTGTTGTCGGCCGGTGTTGCGTCGATGTACGACGTTTCAGTTACCGTTTCGCTGTTGAGACGCTCGTGGTTGCGGTACACGTTGTAGCCCATGAAGGCGTTTTTCTGCGATGCTGACTGGCTGCCGGCAGGCACTGACAAGAGCTTGACGGGGCCGGCCTGCTTCTTGGGAGCAAACGCCTTGCGCTGTGCCTTCATGGCGCCGTTAGGCTCGAGCGGGGCATTAGAATAAGGACTAAGCCCTATCGAGATGTTCCAGTTGGCGTCAATGCCCGTCTCGGAGTCGCTCAACAGGCTCCATGTCTGGCCGTCGCTGGAGTAGAGGTTGCCACGTCCGTTGTTGGCAGGACCGGCGTCGTAGCCAAGCGGTGCGGTTATCTCGTTGTGCTCTATGTATATTGCCACGAGCAGGTCTTTCGACGTGTTGACGGCGAGCGGCTCGTCAAGCTTCACGTTGTTGAACGAGTACTGGCGCAGGTCTGACACGTACTGCTGGCGCACGAGCGTGCTGCCCTCGTAAACGAGAACGAACAGTGCGTCTGGTATCTGGTTGATGTAGAACTCTACATCTGTAAGCGACAGCTGCTCGTAGTCCTTCAGGTCTGACGCATACCAGCGTGCTCCGGCGAAGAACGAGCCACCGTTGGCCACGCCTCCGGCGTCGTAGCTGTTGCCGTCGTGCCAGCGCAGGTATATAGGTTCGCCCAGTGCGGGGAACTGCCAGCTGAGTTTCACGCTGCCGTCGGCTTCATAACCGGCCTTAAGGCCTGTCGGTGCGAGGCCTCCGTTGTCGTAGTCGAGGTCGATGCCCACCTTGTCTGACAGTTCGCTGACGGCCGACAAAGTCGTGGTAAGGCGTGCCTGGTAGTCATAGTGTCCGGGCACGAGGTTGCGGTCTATGTAGCTTATGCCCGTTACGGGTTGCTCGTTTATCTGCTCGCCGTTGCGGAATATGTCGTAAGCGTACACGCTTGACGGTGTCTTCTGCGTGAATAGGCGTACTGCGTCGATGAACTGTGTCTCGATGCCGGCCGGTTTCCTTATCGCCAGATATTCTGTGCCTTCGGGTATGTCGGCTTCGATTTCAGTCCAGGCCTCATTGGTCTGGTATGCGTTCATCTGTATGAAGTCGGCGTCATCGGTGCCGCCTATCGAGCGCAACAGGCTTATTGAGCCGTGTCCGTTATGGTCGTCGGCGTTGCGCACGGCCATCTTCAGGCTTGCCATTCCATCCACAGAGAGTATCATTGTGGCCTCGCCGTCGCCTTCGGCTTCCATAGCCTTGATGCCTTCGTAAGCATAGTCGGCTGTCACCTTCCATGCGTCAGCCTTGTTTATCCAGCCTTCTACGCTGACAGGTTCCTGCGCATTGGCAGCCTCGAAGCTCTCTGCCCTGGCTGCGCCGTCGTTCATCTGCGGATCGGCGAACGAGAGGAGCACGTTGTAACCATAAGTAGACTGCACGGCCTTTACGTTGGTTGGCACTCCGGCAGTGCCCTTAGGCAGTATCTGCACGCTTGCCTCGGCACGTCCGGCAGCCGTCGTACCGTCTATGTAGACTGTCTCTATGGCGTAATTGTATGTGCCTTCGGTGTCAATGCTCTCCTCGAAGTAGCGGCGCGCCGTAGGCTCTTCGGTCAGTTTCTGTCCGTCACGGTAGACGTTGTAGCCTACCACGCCCTTCACGCTTTCAAGCTCGATGAATATGAACTTGCTGGTATTGTTGGGACGCTGGAGCGCCATTGCGATGAATGCAGAACCGTCGGGACGGTTTACAACGGACATGCCTCCGGCCGACGCATCTGATATGTCACCAAGCTCGGAGTATTCAGACATGTCTATGCTGCCCACCCTTTGCAGTGTGTTGAAGTCGTAAATGCCTATCGTATGGGCGTTCTCGCCGCCTTGTTCGAAGGCGTACAGCAGACCGTCGTGGTATGCGGTGCCGCTCGCTCCGAGCAGTGTCGGACCGTTGCCTATCTTGCTTCCGTTCTTGGTTACGTAGATACTGGTCTCCCAGTCGCCTACTTCAAAGCCTCCGTTGCCGTTGTCAAGGTCGGGCACGTATGCCAGGTGGCGCGAGAATTCTGAAATAGACAGGGTCTCGATTATCTCGTGTTTGTCCATATCTACCTTGTAGAAGCTCGTGCTGTAATCGCCTACGTAGAAGTTTTCACCGTCGTATGCGATGTTCCTTATTCCCTCGATGCCGTCGATTGTGAAGCTCTCGACAAACTCACCGGCCATGGTATACTTGTTGATTAGCCCGTCAACCGAGTAAGTTGAAGTATAGATGAATTTGTTGTCAGACGCTATACCCATCTCTACGCCCTCGTCCGTACCTTCGAAAGAGTTGTAGTACTCGGGCAGACCGTCGCCAACTGTCACCGGACGGGTGGTTATGTCGGCCTTCATGTCTTGCGTTCCGGCTGCGGGATAGTCCCAACGCAGTGTCACGTCGCGGTTTATCTTGACGTCAGCGTTGATTGCCGACGGAGCGTAACGCTCGTCGATGCCGATTATCTCGGCCTTAACAGCCGCCGTCTTTGCCGATTCGCCGCCGTCGGCATATACCGACGTAATGGCATATTCGTGTACGCCTGCTTCTTCAACTACATCTTCATAGCCTGTTGCTGTCAGCGGTTCACCGTTCAGCTTCTGTCCGTTGCGGTACACGTTGTAACCTGAAGGCTCCTGCTCGGCAGCACTGTCGGCCGCGTCGAAGTTTACGTTGATGTTGAAGTTGCCTGCAATGCCCTGGTAAGAGGCAGGGAACCACGTCTTACCGTCCATCGACAGGGCGTTGCCCTTGCCGTTGACGGCAGGACTGTCGTCCATTGCCAAAGGCATGATGCCGCTTGCATTCATCAGCTGCAATGCAAAGTAATACGTCGCGCCGGGCTCGATCGTGATAGGTTCGTCTACCGTAATGTCGGTGAAAGTGCCGTCATACAGGATGTTTCCGTCATAAGTCTTGCGGTAGATTGTTTCCCCGTCCTTTATTATATGGAGTGCGAGGTAACTGCAAGGATTGACAAGCTGTACCGACACTGACGACAATTTCTTGTTGCGGTAAGGCACAAGGTCTTCGGCTTCCCATACCGATGCGGCATAGAAGTAGCCGCCGTCGCTTATACCAAGCTGGTCTGCATGGACACCCGTCGACCATGAAGCAGTGGCAGGATTACCGGCTTCGGCGAGCGGAGACTTCCACTTCAGGCTCACGTTCTTATTGCCGCTAACCGTCGCTGCAGGCTCAAGCGGAGCGTAATACTGCGCACCTTGCTTGACGAACGCTTCAACAGAGTCGGACGGTATGGATACTGCATCGTCTTCATAGACGGCTGATACCTTATAATAATATTTGCCGTAAACCAGTTTGTTGTCGGTGAATGTTGTCCCGGTTACGGTTTCACCGTTAACCTTCTGTCCGTCACGGTACACGTTGTAGCCCTTCGGCGTGCGGTTGACATCGCCCTGTTGCCAGCTCAGCGTTACCGAAGCGACGCCCGGCTCGGCCTTAAGATTTATCGGTTTAGGCGCTACTGCATCGGCATTGACGTTCATATTGAAGGCGAAAATCTTAGCTCCAAGCTCGGGAAGAGTCAGCAGTTCGGCCGTAGTAGACAGCTTGTCGCCGTTCTTCGCGTCGGAAGAGCTGAAGTTGAAGGTTATCTCCTGGCTGTCGCCCGGCTGCAGTGTGCCGTGCTTCGGCGACATGGTGATCCACTTGTCAACGTCGCACAGAGTGTAATTGAATATCAGCGACGGAGACTGCTGCAGCACTCCGGTAAGCGTGAGCTTGCCGTCAGCAATGTCGAGCGAAGACGACAGACCGCCAAGCCTGTTCACGCCGGTTGTGGCGTCGCCTATTTTATAGCCCGGGATGTCGACAGTAGCATGCTTGACCCCTGTCAGACGGCCCTTGTTTATGTCGTACTGGTAGATTGTGACGCAGTCAATCATATTCTCTGACGACTGTCCGTCGGCAAGCCACAGGTAAGGTCCGCCGGGCGAAACATTGTCGTAAGCCGAACCGATGACCGAAAGTGTCGTCGTCGGGTCGAAGGCCATGATGTTCGAAACGACCTTGCCGTTCATGTCTACAAGGCCGAGCGTGTTCCAGCCACCAATCCACAAGGCGTCGAGGTCAGGGTCGTAGCAGCAGTGGGTAATCTCCAAATCCTTCTCGTCGGCTACCGTTATGATGTCAGCCACGCGCTTGTTGTAGAAGTCGAACTTGAATATCCGGTTGGTGCCGTCGCTGCCGTAGAAGTAGCGTCCGTCGAACGTAAGGTCGTAAACGGGGAAATACATATCGGGCAGGCGGAAGCGTTCGATGAGCTTACCGTCCTTGTCGTACTTCCAGAACTCGCCCAGTTCGGTGAATGAACTGGTGTAATAGTTCTCGCCGTCGAACGCCACGCACGACTGGAGGTCGCCCGATGCGGTGAACGAGCCTTGAACGTTCCACAGGCTTGAAGCATCTCCACTCTTGGCCTTTGGTGTGGTGTTAAGGTACCATGTCATGGGACCGTCGCCGTCGTTGCCAAGGGTCACGGTCTTAACAACGCTGCTCTCGGCCGCCATGTCGGCGTTTACTTCAGTCTCGGACACTGTCATCACAGGCCGTGTAAGTTGCACGTCGAGCGTGTTGGCGCCGTCCTTGCTTACGGTCCATGTACCGTCGTAGATGTTGTAGCCCTCGTGCGAGATGGAAACCGAGTACGTGTCGTCCTCTATTTTGTCGAAAACAATCTTGCCTTCAGCGTCTGTCGTTGCTTCAACCACTGCTCCGCTGTTGCCTGTAAGCGTAACGGGACAGTTGGCAACGGGGCCGTCTGCCGAGCCGACCGTCATGGTTGCCGTGGTCCATTCAGGATTCCAAACCTTAATGTCGTCGACATACCAGTAGTCAATGTACATGGCGTACGTGCCGTGGGCGCGGAAACGCACGTTGAACAGGTTGCTGTCGAGGTACTGGCCAATATTGTACTGGCACACTTTCCAGTCGAATTCGCCCTGGCTGTTGTCAAACTCGTCAATCTGCTTCCACGTCTGTCCACCGTCGCTCGTAACCTCTACTGCAAGGTAGTCAGTGTTCACCGTCCTGTAATGTTGCAGCTTGAGGTTGAAGCGCAGGTATGTGCCGGCAATGTCGGTTGTGTTAAGCTCGTGCGTAACGAGCGACTGGTCGTAATTTGTCGCCGATGAATAACGGTATGTTGCGCATGGGTCTACCAGACCTTTCACATAGTAGTCTATCCTCCATTGCGTATTCTGGCTGCCGTCATGGTTAACGGTGCTCCACTTGTCCTCGTGCAGTGTCCAGTCGTCAAAGTCGTCCTCGAAAGGCAGGAGCCTGATGTCTGGCACCTCGACCGTCAGCTTTTCCGACTGTCCTGACTCCGAACCGTCAGAATAGAGGGCGCTTACGGTGTAGTCGTATGTGCCGTAATCGGCGACCGTGTCGGTGTATCTTATCTCGGTAACGGGCGAGTCGTTGACTTTCACGCCGTCCCTGTAAATGTTGAACCCGACGAGCCTGGCGCCATCAGCCACCTTCATGGGCGCTACGCCCGGGCGTACGTTGTTGGTGCCGATAAAGATGTCGTCAACCAGCAGCATGAACGCGTCGTCAGAGACGCAGTTTATCGTAACGTACTTGGCCTCGGCGGGTATGTCGAACTCATAGAGTTTCCATTCTGTCGGCAGTTCTATGTAGTCGCCGTCGTTCACCCATTTGAAGCTCGACGGACTTGCTGCTGTTGTAGAGTAGCCGACGCGTATGCGCTCGAGGGCATACGCCGACGAGTAGCTGCGCGCCCTGAAGCTGACCTTGAAGTCGCTGCCGAAGTCAAGCGCAGGCGAGATGATGTAGTCGTTGTTGGGGGCGTCGATGGCACAGAAGTCAACCAGCATCTTATCGCCCGAGTATGGCTTGTTGTTAGGGTTTGAGTCGGTCGCCGGCGAAGTCTGCGACGGATTCATCACGATGAACGCCATCTTCTGTCCCTGGTTGGGGAAGGTGCAGGCCTGCCACGTATAAGTCGTCGCGTTGTCGCCGTCTATATACTGCCAGCCTATGCTGCCCGGCGAGTTTATCTGGAAGTCGTTGTGCGTCTCGAAGTCTTCCCAGTAGCCGTCGGTCTTCTCGGGCGACAGCCAGCTGAGCGTTACTTCACGGTCGTTAACGTCCATCAGGCGTAGACCGTAGGGTATGCCGTCTTCGGCACCGTCGGTGTTCAGTCTCGAATAGGCTGATTTCTGAGTGTTGACCTTGACCGGCTGTGTCGCCGCGGGCTTCACTCTTTCCTGTTTGTCGTCTGTACGTCCGTCGGTCATGGCGGCGACGCAGACGGCGCACCCGGCAGCCGCCATCAACGACAAAATGTAATTGCGTATTTTCATTGTTACGTATGTTTATTGTTTCTACGGCGAGCGTCCCTGCCGTCCGCACCGGCTTTGTTTTTTGCTACGGAGGTAACAAGCTGGTTTTCAGCGTATTGCCTCCGGCGATGCAAAAGACCGCTTTTCAGCTTGCAAAAGGCCATCTTTCAGGCTGTAAAAGGTCGTCTTTTACGCGGCAATATGCCGTCTTTTGCAAACCTTGTAATTTGATACGGCCATGCGTGGCACGGACAGCGGGTACATTCGCGTTAATTGTTTATCTAACTATCACCTTTGTCCTGTAAGTCTTGCCGCCGCATTCGATATTCACTATCACAATGCCGCTTTCTCCGGGCAGGCCTATCTTGGCATGGCTGCCGCCTGCCTTGCCGCTGTAAAGCAATGCGCCCGAGGCCGACGTGCAGGTAATGATGCTGCCCGGCTCGACTCCGTCGACTGCTATGAAGCCGGCTCCTGCGGTAATGCTTATGCCCGAACCTTCGATGACATCGGTGATCGACGACGGCGTACCGTTCTCGTAGTAAGCGTTGGCCGACTGGTCATAGAAGAACAGCTCGTCGCCTGCAGCCACCCACGCAACATAGCGTCCGGTGTCAAACTCGCCCGGAGCGGTGGCGTTGATGACCATCGACGTGCCGTCAGCCCTGCCGGCTGCAAGGTCTTCGATAATCTTTCCGTCGTTGTAGCCGAGCGTAAGATACTTAACGCGTCCGTTGCGTCCGCCGTGCGTGAACCTGAAGCGCAGCTTCTTGTAGCCCTTGCCCTCTACGTAGCTCTGCCAGTCGCACTCCTGCCCTTCGCTGTCATACTCGCTGAAAACGACCCTCGGGCCTACGCTCGTCCATGTGGAGCCGTCGGTTGTTCCTTCAACAAGCAGTGTCGAACTGCCGGTCGGGCCCGATGCTGTTGCCATGAACTTCAGGTCGTCGATGCCTTCGGGTATGTCTATAAGCTCTACCGTGGCGTCGCCGGTGAAGAGCATCGAACCGGTGCTCAGCTGCACGTCGCCCTCGACTTTCTCGAAGAACGAAACGGGAGTGAACAACAATACATAGTTAGGCTCGTCGGTCTCCTTGCCGAAATAGAGGTAATAGTAAGCCGCCTTGTCTACAGGCGTCCACTCTACCGTGAGCTGGTCGGTGCCTGTCTTGTCGAACTTGGTCACGGTAGGCGTGCCCAACTTCTCGGTCACGGCTATCTGCCATATCCACAAGTTGGTCTGCAACTTCTCGGAACAGCACCTGAATGCAATGTAGATATCCTGTCCGGCAAATCGGCTCAGGTCTACTTCCTCGATGTGCTGCTCGCTGAAATAGTCGGCGAACGACATCCTCTCTATCAGGAAGAAGTCGTCTATGTCGCTCGTCTTTGTCGACACGTATATCTCAAGGTCTTCCACTGTGGTGGTCTCGGCCACGCCGCGCGAGAAGAACAACGTACCGTTTTCGGGCACGTGTATGCGCCTCTTGCTTATCAGCCAGTCGTCGGCGTTGTTCCAATAGTCGAACTGGTAGACTATCGCGCCGGTGCTCTCGTCGAGAATCCACGTCGTGCCGTCGCCGTTGCGGTCTACAATCTGCCAGCAGTCGGGCTGTCCGTTAGTCCACGACATGAAGTCGGCCACAAAGGGAGCCTCGCCAGTCTTGCATTCAGTGGTGAACAATACGGAAGAGCCGTAGACCACTTCGCCGCCGGCCATCTTCACGTACGCCCTTACGTTATAGTTGCTACCGGGCTGGAGTCCGTCAACTGACGCCGTGAACTTGCCGTCGGCCATCGTTGCAGTCTCGTGTTCGCCGTCAACCGTCGGGTTCTCGTCCTGCGACCAGCAGAAACCTGCCTCGGCCACGTCCTGCGTGTTGCCGGTCATCTCGGCGGTGAATGTTGCGGTGGTGTCCCTGACGTCGCCCGGCACGTTAGTCTTCACGAAGTCCCATACAGACGTGCCGCCGTTCACCTGGAACTTTATCAGGCCGTCCTGTTCGGTGATGTTCGTCACAGGCACGTTGGTCGGTTCGTTGTTCCAGTTGAGTGCGTTAGGCGTCGTGGTGTCGGTAAACGACGTGTTGGCACTTGTCCCGGGGAACGTGTCTCCGGCACGCGAGTTCTCGTCGTCTACGCCGTCGGCAGCCTTTATGTACATGCAGCGGTGCTTGGCGTTGTTGTTAGGCCCGTTCACGCTCCAGTACTCGTCCACCATTTCCTTGGTATAGTCGTAATGGTAGATGAGCAGTCCGTGTGCGGGTATGTAGCTGTCCCAGCCGGTCTTCTGCCTGTTCTCTAGTACGAACCACTCGTATCCGGTGCCCTCTTCGCGGCCCGGCTGGGCGTTGATGTAGCGTGCCTTGTTTGTAGAAACGTTGTCGAGCGTAACGTCTTCGGCGTCCTTCAGCTCTACAATGTCGACGCCTTCCGTAGCCCAACCCATCTGCAAACGCTCGAAAGCCATCAGGCACGGGGGCGTACGGCTGTCGTTGTTGTAGCTGCCTGATGCGTAAAGGCTGTACGCGCCGGGGTCTACTCCGTATCCGTTAGTGTAATCGTCGGTGTCGTACATGTCCTTCAGTCCGAGTATGTGGCCGAACTCGTGGGTGAACGTTCCGATGCCGTCCATTGTCGGCTGCACGGGGTATCCGGGCATTCCGACCAGCTCGGCCGAGCACGAATAGTTGTCTATCGTAACGCCGTCGATGCTGAATACTTCCTCGCCCATGGTCCAGCTGTGCGGCCACATATCGTCGCCGTCGGCGGTACTTGCCTCGCTGTAGCCTGCGTAGATTATGTAACAGTTGTCCATGTAGCCGTCGCCGTCGTTGTCGAATTGGCTGAAGTCGAGTCCGGGATTGGCCGCCTTGGCCAGGTCGCAGGCCTCTCTCACCATAGCGCGGGGATTGACGTCCTCGCCGGTTTCTTCGCTATTGCCGGCGTAGTACACCTGGTCCTGCGACAAGGTATAAGGACCTACGACGTGGAAGTTGGGCACGAACTGGCCCATCGAGTTGTCGCGGAAGTAGTCTTTCACGCTTCCCGTGCCGCCGTTGGTGCTGTATCCGGGTTCGTTGAGCCATGTGTCGAAGTCGTCAAGGTTGTGCTGGAACGCGCAGTCCTTGAAGTTCACGAGTATAACAAGATACTGGCATTCAGCGTCAGAGGCGGCCTTCGCCTTCATTGCCCCGGTAGCATTCTTACCTGTTTTCACTATCCTTGCCGGCTGTTTTGCCGTCACCTGCCGCCTGGTCTTTATGTCGGCGTTCACCAGTTTGGCTGCCTTCAGGCCTGTAACAAACGTTTTCTCGGCGGCGGTTCGCTCGCCTACGTTGTGCGCCCTTTGGCCGGATATACTCTTACGGCCCGTAGTGAAGTCGTAATTTACATAACAGAAATAGCCTGCCTCGTCCTTGTCAAGCAGGAATCCGTCAATCGTAGTGACGTAGTGGAAACTCTCGTCACCATGAATCCTCACAGTAACCTTGGTGCCGTCGGGCTGGGTCACTATGACGGGACGCGGATAAGCCTTGACCGCCCCGGCGCCTTGCGGTATGCACAACAAGACAGCCAAGCCCATCAGAAGTTGTTTCAGATGTCTCATTTCTTGAATATTGAATAAAAAGTTAGCGGCGTTTGCCGTCGCGGGGTTTCCCGCCGACGGCAAACGCCAGTGGAATGTGTTTTTATCTTACGGCTACTTTCGTTACCGTGTTGTTAATCTTAACAATGTAAATTCCTGGTTCGAGGTTGAACGATGCGTTGCCTGAAATCTTCTTGCCTGCCACCATCGCGCCTGAAACTGTGTATATCCTGACTTCCGCATTGTCAACGCTGACGTTGAGCGTGCCGCTGCTTACGCTTACAGAAGCCTTACCGTTGTCCAAGTTGTTTATGCCAGTGCCTGTGCCGTCGAGCGTCAGGATTGTGCCTGCCGTACCGCTGTCGAACTTGAAATAGTACTCTCCGGCGTTGGCAATGTTTGTTGTCCAAAGATAGCAGTCCAACAGTTGGTAGTTGCTGTCGTAGTTGTTGAAGTACAGGTACTGTCCTGTGCCGGCCTCGGCATTATCCCTTCCTTCGAAGTACATTCCTGAAATAGAGAAGTTTGACTCTATCTTGACCTCGCCTTCTTCAAGCGTCGCCTTGCACCAAACAGGCTTGTTGCGTGAAGGTGTGGGCAGAGCCACGTCGCGTCCGGGTACCAGTACCAGCGGGTTGTCGATGGTCTTGCCTTCTACGGCATCCCTTTCGGTGAATGTTACGACGTTGCCTTCATGGGGCGATTGCATCTTGAGGTTGACAAGATATACGTCGCCGGCAGAAACTACGAGTTCCATCTTGTATATGATAATGTAGTTTTCGCCATCCTGTATGGTCGTTACCATGCCGGAAGTATACGAGTCTGTCGACTTGCAGTACATTATCTGTTCGGTGTAGTTGTAAGGAATGTCGCACTCGATGGTGAGGACTCCGTCCTTCTGGACTGTGTACTGCATCCAGTAGTTGGCGTAAGTATCTGCGCCGAATGTGAATGTTCCGTTCTCAACGGCAAAAGGCTTGTTGCGGCTGTCGCCAACTTCATACTCCGATTCGGCAAGAGTGAAGACGTCCTTGTCTTTTGCTCCTTCAATCTTGATGTAGTATGCTGTGCCCTCGGTTACGTCCAATGTGTATGTAGAGCCGACCACCGAAGCCTGGTATGTGCCGTCGTACTGTCCTGTGCCACTCGGGAATGAGATTGTCATTTCAGGAGTTCCGCTTACGACGAGCTTGCCTGTCTGCGTCGCCGTATAAGTGTAATACTTGGTGCCGTCGCCGTCAATTACGTTTTCGCCGATTACCGCGGGGAGCGGATTGGCTATGGCGTCGCCCTGCTTGATGTCTTCAAGCGAAACGGTGAAGGTTACAGGTGTTTCCTCATAAGCGTTCCACTTGATTATGTACTGCTTGCCTGTATCGCCACCGTTGACCTCGAGACGCACTTGCTTGTTGCCGTATGTGCTGCTCCAGCTGTTGCCGGCCGGATAAACGAATACGTATGTGCTTGAGTTTGTTACCTCGGAAGTAGCTTCCACGTTGAGGAACTTATTCTCGCCGGCAGGTATGTTAACTGCGTAGAAGAATGTTCCGGTGCCGGCCTTTGTAGTCTCGGTTGCGGGCAGTTCTTCCAATACTATAGGATTGCTCTCCTTGTCGCCCTGCGCGTATTCTTCGATAGAGAAGTCGAACGTGTCGTCCTCGCCAGAAGCCATGGCCTTGTTGACGCAGATATAGTATGTAGTACCTGCCGAAGGCATTTCGAAGCGTACGTCGTAGCTGCCCGTTGTCGACTGGGCGTAGACTGCGCCGTATTGTATGTTGCTCTTGTTGTTGTAAACCTTCACTTCGCCTCTCGACAGGGAGCTCGCGCTGCTTATCACGCCGAAGCCTTCCTTGCTGTTGGTGTATGTGAACCAGTATTCACCGTTCTCGGCCGGCACGCTGTTTGCGCCTTCGTTAAGCGTGAAAGGCATGTCTAATGAGCCCGGTTGAGGATTGGTCATCTCCGCCGTGAGGATGAACGGATTATAGTGCTGTGAGAAAGTAAGGTTGTAAACCTGTCCGCTCTCCACAGAAAGGTTGTACACATAGCTTCCGCTGGAGTAATTCAGGTATGTATTTTCTCCGCCGTTGACCGACACGTAGGCATTGCCTGTTGACTTGAGCACGAGCACGCCGTCCTCGGTTGCGGTGTATGTGGCGTATGTGGTCTGTCCGGTGCTCGAGAATACTGAACGGCCCATGTACATTTCCTCGCCCTCGGTTATTATTACTGGGTCGTCGGCGGTGAATCCCTTGCCCACGTTGCCGCCGGTCTGCATGGCTGCATCGAAGCTCAAATCCGTGCTTCCCGAGGCGCGGAAATAGCATGTAGAGCCTTCATCAAGATAATAGATTACCTGCTGGTTCGACTTGGTTACGCCCTGGAGCATGTTCTGCGTGCCACTGCCGCTCTCCTCGTCTACGGTATACGCCTGTACATACCCGCTTGAAGGAGTAATAGTGATAAGAGTGTTTTCTTCCGGCGTATATTTCCAATACGCCATTCCTCCTGATTCTTCCAAGGTACATGTGTTAGTACCCGGAACCAAATCAAGCGCAGTTTCTTGCGTATACTGCGCCATTGCCGTGGCGGAAAAGACCGCCATCATGGCCGTTAGTAAATGTTTTTTCATAATCAAACGTATTTAGTTAATTTTTGTCATTTGCAGATAATTTCTAAGAAATACAGCGTCTATTCTTTTAATACATCTAATACATCGGGAATTCGCATGCAAATATACAAATTTTATAAAAAATCTCGTATACGGAAATGTATTTTTCTTACAAAAAAATTCATTCAAATGAGCAAAATCTACATACAAGACAATTTTGTCTATAAATTTAATAATTTTATAATATGGAAACATAAATACTGGAACGCAGGCATGTTTTCCGGTTGTTTTAGTCAAAAAAAACAAAAAAGTGAGCCACTTTACGCCGCCGCGGCTCCAGCCTGGGGAATGCCCCGCGCCAAGGTATGGATTCCGGCATGATTGCAGAAGGTTGTCAAACGCAGTGCAAAAGGTTACCTTTAAGGCTGTAAAATGCGACCTTTCAGAAGGCAAAAGACGGCCTTTTGCAACGCGCTGGGTATCAGCACATTGCGGACACGGCTACAGCCGTGCCTGCAAAAAGGGCGGAGAGGAGCCGCTTTTAGGTAAAAACAAGGCGATTTATTTTGTTTTACACGCCAAAAAACGTAACTTTGCAGCTTGTAAATTACATACATGTACATTATTTAAATACAATAAAACTTACAGACATGGATACACTGAAAAGAGCATTGGCATCTAAACTGCTAAAGATAAAGGCGATAAAACTGCAACCGGACAACCCCTTCACATGGGCTTCGGGATGGAAGTCGCCGTTCTATTGCGACAACCGCAAGACCCTGTCGTTCCCCGACCTGCGCAGCTTCGTCAAGCTGGAGCTGGCACACGCCGTGCTCGAGCACTTCCCCGAGGCCACGGCAGTAGCCGGCGTTGCCACGGGTGCGATAGCCCAGGGTGCGCTGGTGGCCGACGAGCTGGGACTGCCCTTCGCCTACGTGCGCAGCAAGGCTAAAGACCACGGCATGGGCAACCTGATAGAGGGCGAGATACCTGAGGGCGCCAAGGTGGTAGTCATAGAGGACCTTATCTCGACAGGCGGAAGCAGCCTGAAGGCCGTAGAGGCACTGCGCGCGGCAGGCTTCGAGGTGGTAGGCATGGTGGCATCTTACACCTACGGATTCCCCGTTGCCAAGAAGGCGTTCGAAGACGCCGGCGTGACGCTCGTCACACTGACCGACTACGAGCACGTGGTAGAGGAGGCTGTAGCCACGGGCTACATCTCGGAGAAAGACGTTGAGCTGCTGCACGAGTGGCGCAAGGACCCGGCAAACTTCGCCGTATAATGGCACCAGGGCCGCACGCATAAACCGATACGACAACAATCATAAGAAAAACGGGGCAGGCATGGCATGCCGGCAGCACGGACGCCGCCGGCATGCCGTGCCGTCCCCGAAAAACTGAAAGATATGAGCAAATACGAAAGTGGCATAAAGCAGATACCGCATCCGCAAGAGACTGTTTACAATACGCTCAGCGACCTTAACAACATTGAGAGAGTAAAAGACCGCATACCGGCAGACAAGATTCAAGGCCTGACCTTCGACCACGACACTGTCAGCATAAGCGTGCCGCCGGTAGGCAGCATAACGCTGAAGATTATTGAGCGCGAAGAGCCGAAGTGCATCAAGTTCGAGACGGAGAACTCGCCCGTGCCGTTCAACCTCTGGGTGCAGCTGCTGCCCGTGACGGAGACCACATGCAAGATGAAAGTGACGGTCAAGGCCGACATACCCGTATTCCTTAAACCTATGGTAGGCGGCAAGCTGCAGGACGGCGTCGACAAGATAGCCGACGCACTGGCAATGCTGCCGTACTGATATAAAGGCGCGCCGGCGGAAGAGACAAGCACCTGCCCGGCCGACACACGCAAAACGTAAAGCTATGTCATCAAAACTTTGGGAAAAGAATTTCGAGATTAACAAGGAGATAGAACGCTTCACCGTAGGGCGCGACCGCGAGATGGACATGTATCTCGCAAAATACGACGTGCTGGGCAGCATGGCGCACATAACCATGCTGGAGACAATCGGACTGCTGGAGAAGGACGAGCTTGACCGGCTACTGGCCGAGCTGAAGGGTATCTACGCCACATGCGAGAGCGGAGAGTTCGCAATCGAGGACGGCGTGGAGGACGTACACTCGCAAGTGGAGCTTATGCTTACGCGCCGCCTGGGCGACATGGGCAAGAAGATACACAGCGGGCGCTCGCGCAACGACCAGGTGCTGGTAGACCTTAAACTCTTCATCCGCAACGAGATAAAGGAGATAGCAGGGCTCGTAAAGGCGCTGTTCGACGAACTGATACAGAAAAGCGAGCAGTACAAGGGCGTGCTGATGCCGGGCTACACCCACCTCCAGGTGGCAATGCCAAGCTCGTTCGGCCTGTGGTTCGGCGCCTACGCCGAGAGCCTCACCGACGACATGCTCTTCCTACAGGCCGCATGGCGCATGGCCAACCGCAACCCCCTGGGCAGCGCGGCAGGCTACGGTTCGTCGTTCCCGCTCGACCGCACTATGACGACAGAGCTGCTGGGCTTCGACACCATGGACTACAACGTGGTGTACGCGCAGATGGGGCGCGGCAAGACCGAGCGCAACACGGCCTTCGCAATGGCATCGGTTGCCGGCACGCTGGCCAAGATGGCGTTTGACGCCTGCATGTTCAACAGCCAGAACTTCGCCTTCATCCGTCTGCCCAAGGAATGCACCACGGGCAGCAGCATAATGCCGCACAAGAAGAATCCCGACGTGTTCGAGCTGATACGCGCCAAGAGCAACAAACTGCAGGCACTGCCGCAGCAGATTACGCTGATAATGAACAACCTGCCTTCGGGCTACTTCCGCGACCTTCAGATAATAAAGGAGGAGTTCCTGCCCGCCTTCGACGAACTGAAAGACTGCCTGCGCATGGCTGCCTACATAATAAACAGGATGGAGGTGAACGAGCACATACTCGACGACAAGCGCTACGACCTGATGTTCTCGGTAGAGGAAGTTAACCGCCTCGCCGCCGCAGGCATGCCCTTCCGCGACGCCTACAAGAAGGTGGGACTCGACATCGAGGCCGGCAGATTCACGCCCGACAAGAACATACACCATACGCACGAAGGCTCGATAGGCAACCTGTGCAACGACAGGATAAGCGCCCTCATGGACACGATACTCGAAGGATTCACATTCAAAAAAGCCGAACAGGCAGAAAAGAACTTGCTGAAATGAAACATTACACCTATTATATTATAGCACTGCTGACACTTTTCACGGCGTGCGGCAACACCGACTACGAATACAGCGGTTATCCGTGCTACTTCATTTTCAACAATTCCGCCAGCCAAAGCCCGGCACTGGCCTCGGCTACCAACCCCAACTCACCCGGCATATTCTGCCGGGTGACCATGCCCAACGCCAACTACTTCAACTTCAACACCAACCAGGGCTTGTCTGACAAAGTAGCACTGACCGCCCTGGACAAGCAACGCACAAACAAGTTGGGCGTATACAACGGCACGGGGATAATAATAGGATACGGCAACCTGAACAATCCAGCCATACTTTACGCATACGACAGCCAGTGCCCCAACTGCTTCAAGGACACTAGCATGCCACGCTACCAGCTCACCATGAAGACCAACGGTACGGCCGAATGCGGCAGCTGTCACCGTAAATACGACATGAACAACGACGGATTGATAATCGACGGCGACCAGGGCGATAAACTAATACGTTACCATGCAAGTATTGCCGGAGGCATTGTTTCAGTAATAAACTGACACTTTAAATATTAAAATGTGTAAATTAATTTGCGTTTTTGGGAAGATAGACTTATCTTTGCATTACGTTTAAGCGGCAATAGCTCAGTTGGTAGAGCGCGACCTTGCCAAGGTCGAGGTCGCGGGTCCGAGTCCCGTTTGCCGCTCACAAAAGCCGCAATGGTGGAATTGGTAGACACGAGGGACTTAAAATCCCTTGGCCAGTAATGGCTGTGCGGGTTCGAGTCCCGCTCGCGGCACAATCATTTAAAACCTTTCATATATGAAGAAAAATCTTATTTTATTTTTATCGGCAGCTTCAGTGCTTGCACTGTCGTCATGCTCTTCAAAACTTGGAGAACTCTCTGCCGACAATTTTAAAGTTACACCCAATCCGCTTGAATCAAAAGGCGGACAGGTAGCCGTAACTATCAATGGTACTTTCCCCGAGAAGTACTTGAAGAAAAAGGCTGTTGTCACAGTTGTTCCCGAGCTGCGCTACGGCAACGGACAGGCTGCACAAGGCCAGGCTGCAACATTCCAGGGTGAGAAGGTTGAAGGCAACGACCAGACAATCTCATACAAGATGGGTGGCAACTACACAATGAGAGCCAACTATAAGTATGTGCCCGAAATGCAGAAGAGCGACCTTTACATGACTTTCGATGCTTATGTAGGCAAGAAAAAGAAAAAGGTTGAAGTTCCTGCTGTAAAGGTTGCTGAAGGCGTTATCGCAACATCTGAACTTTACACAAGCACACTCTCAGGCAGCGGCGCTTGCATCGCAGCTGACACATTCCTGCGCGTACGTGCACAGAGGCAGGAAGCACAGATCAAGTTCCTCATCAACCAGGCCAACCTGCGCAAGAGCGAGCTGAAGAACAACTCTATTACAGAGTTCGTAAAGATGCTTAAGGAAATCAACGCTGACCGCGAGAAACTCAACCTCAAGAACGTAGAAGTACTTGCTTACGCATCACCCGACGGTACGCTCGACTTCAACGACAAGCTTGCAGGCAAGCGTCAGAACGTATCTGTAGACTACGCTAAGAAGCAGGTTAAGAATGCGAAACTCGAAAGCGACGTTACAGGCAGCTACACAGCTGAGGACTGGGACGGTTTCCAGAAACTCGTTGCAGCATCTAACATACAGGACAAGGACGTTATCCTCCGTGTTCTCTCTATGTACCAGGATCCTGAAGAGCGCGAGCAGCAGATACGCAACATGTCTGCAGGTTTCCGCGAACTTGCTGACGGCATCCTTCCCGAACTCCGCCGTTCACGCCTGATCATCAACTACGAGCTCATCGGCCGCAGCGACCAGCAGATCAAAGACCAGTACGCAGCAGACGCTACACAGCTTTCAGTTGACGAAATGCTGTACGCAGCTACACTCGAGAGCAGCGTTGACGCAAAAGAAAGCATCTACAAGAAGACTACACAGGTTTATCCTAACGACTACCGTGCTTACAACAACCTTGCAGCCATCGCGTTCGAAAAGGGCAACTACGACGCTGCCAAGAACTACCTGGCACAGGCTCAGAGCAAGAACAGCAACGCACCTGAGGTAAATGCTAACCTCGGTCTGCTCGCTCTTAAGAACGGTAACATCAGCGAAGCTGAAGGCTACATCGCAAAGGCTAACACTGCAACCGACTACAACAAGGTACTCGGCTCACTCAACCTTGCCAAGGGCGACTATGCAACAGCAGAGCAGAACTTGAAGGGCTACAACTGCAACACTACAGCTTTGGCACAGATCCTTAACAAGAACTATGCCGGTGCAGCAAGCACTCTGAACAACATTGAGAAGAAAGACGCCATGACAGACTATCTGCAGGCTATCCTCAACGCACGTCAGGGCAACAACGATGCAGCTTCTTCTTACCTGAGAAGCGCATTGCAGAAGGATCCTTCACTTGCAACTTACGCAAACAACGACCTTGAGCTGTCAAAAGTCAGCAAATAAATAAAGCTGGCGCATGAAGCGGCTAATTTATATCTTTACACTCACCCTGGTTTTGGTGTCCTGCGGTTCACGCAGCGGTTACTTCAGTTTTGAAGGCCGGTTACTCAACCTAAACCAGGGTGAGTTTTATGTTTACAGTCCAGACGGCGTATTCGACGGCGTCGATACGATAAAAGTCGAAGGCGGACGTTTCACCTTTGAAACGCCATGCAAGGAAAACGGCACAATCGTAATTATCTTCCCTAACTTTTCAGAGCAGCCCGTATTCGCCGAACCGGGCAAGTCTGCAACAATAAAAGGCGACGCATCACACCTCAAGGAGATAGAAGTCGACGGAACAAAAGAGGATAAGCTCATGAACGGATTCCGCCAACAGATAGCCAAAGCGTCACCTCCTGAGGTGAAAAACTATGCCGCACAGTTCATAAAAAACAACCCCAAGTCACTCGCAAGCGTATATGTTCTAAGGAAATACTTCGTCAATACAACAGACGCGGACCCCAAGAAAATAGAACAACTGGCAAACATCCTGTATAAAGAGCAGCCTAAAAACGGCAACATTGCACGCATTCTGCGCTACGCAAAGGCTGCCGGACAATGCACGGCAGGAGCCAAGATGCCAGTATTCAGGACTAAAGACATATACGACAAACCCGTTTCAGACGCTGAATTACGCGGCAAAGTGGCTGTTGTTTACACATGGGCTGAATGGAATAACAGAAGCGTAAACATGCGCTACAAACTCAACCAACTGAAAAACGAGTACGGAAACAGGCTCGCAATAATGGGCATCAACATTGACGCAAGCAAACATAAATGCAGGCAGACCATGCGCAATGACTCGACAGGAGTGATAACCGTCTGCGACCAAATGATGTTCGACAGTCCGCTACTTGAAACTTTTTCACTCAATTCGGTATCAGAAAACATACTGTTCAATGCACAAGGACGCGTATTGGAACGCAATCTGGAAACTAACGACCTTGAAGCAAGGCTCAAGGTGCTACTAAACTAATACAAAAAAAACACTCCACATGTTAGTCAAGACGTATTGCGCGGCAGTAAACGGTCTTGAAGTAACGACCGTAACGGTGGAAGTAAGCGTGACGAAAGGCGTCAATTTCCACCTCTCCGGACTTGCCGACACGGCAATAAAGGAAAGCCGCGACCGCATAGCTTCAGCACTAAAGAACAACGGAATAAAACTTCCCGTAGTCGATACAACCATAAACATGGCTCCCGCCGACCTCCGCAAGGAGGGCAGCGGATACGACCTGCCCATGGCGATAGGCATCCTCGCCGCAATAGGAAAGGTCAAAACCGACATGCTTTCCGACTATATGATAATGGGAGAACTCGGCCTTGACGGCAAGATACAACCCATACGCGGTGCCCTACCAATAGCCATAAGGGCACGCAAGGAGGGTTTCAAAGGGCTGATTGTGCCACAACAGAACATACGCGAGGCCGCCGTTGTAAACAAAATACAGGTGTACGGCATGGAAAACCTGCTCGACGTGGTGCGTTTCATAAACGGCGAAGGGGGATTCGAGCCTACTTTCATCGATACAAGACGTGAATTTTACGAACAGCAAAGCAGCTTCGACCTCGACTTCGCCGACGTCCGTGGACAAGAGAGCGTCAAGCGGGCGATGGAAGTTGCGGCAGCAGGAGGACACAACATGATAATGATCGGTCCTCCCGGAAGCGGCAAGTCGATGATGGCAAAAAGGCTTCCCTCGATACTTCCCCCACTCTCACTGGCCGAAAGCCTTGAAACAACGCAGATACATTCGGTGGCGGGAAAGCTGGGCAAGAACATGTCGTTAATATCCCAACGACCGTTCCGCTCGCCCCACCACACCATCTCACAGGTGGCACTTGTAGGCGGAGGACTGAATCCGCAGCCGGGCGAAATATCGCTTGCGCACAACGGCGTGCTGTTTGCCGACGAGCTACCTGAGTTCAACAAGTCAACGCTCGAAGTGCTGCGCCAACCACTTGAAGACCGCAAGATTACCATTTCACGTGCAAAATACACCGTTGAATACCCCTGCTCGTTCATGTTCGTGGCCTCGATGAACCCCTGTCCGTGCGGATATTACAACGACCCGACCCACAAATGCGTGTGTTCGCCTGGCCAAATACAACGCTACCTCAACAAGATAAGCGGTCCGTTGCTCGACAGAATAGACATACAGATAGAAATAACGCCCGTGCCTTTCAAGGACATATCACGCTCCACGCAGGGCGAGAGCAGCGCTAGCATACGCCAAAGGGTAATCAATGCCAGGCTCATCCAGGAACAACGCTTCAAGGACTGCAACGGAATACACTGCAACGCACAGATGTCCGAGCGCATGATACACCAGTACGCCGAGCCCGACGAGGCAGGAATAAACCTGCTGCGCACGGCCATGGAGCGCCTCAACCTGTCAGCCCGCGCATACAACCGCATACTTAAGGTTGCGCGCACCATAGCCGACCTGGAGGCATCCGAGAACGTGCAGCCGCAACACCTTGCCGAGGCCATAAGCTACCGTAACCTTGACCGTGGCGACTGGGCTGAAAGGAGCTAAGCCATTGGGTTGGCAATTAAAAATCATAAACTAAAAATTAACGATAAAGGAGGTGTGCCGCAATCCTGTAAAAGCACACCTCCTTTATCGTTTTCCTTTATCTTAATACGCGCTAAAATCAGTCTCCTATCAGCCGTTTGGAGAAATATCTTACAGGATACCAGACCGAAACAAAGCTGACCACAACAACCGTGAAGAACACCAACAGGATGTCTTCAGGGTGGACACTTACCGGATAAGCATCAACGACGAACGAACCGCTCGACTGTCCGAGCGCCACGAAACCGTATGTCTGCTGCAACCAGCACAACAACAAGCCGAGCAATATGCCGGCAACGGCACCGATTACCGAAATCATACGGCCCTCAAAAAGGAATATCCGAGTAATCTGCTTGTCGGTTGCGCCCATGTTGCGCAGGGTTACAACATCGTTTTTCTTATCTATTATCAACATCGACAGCGAACCTATGATGTTGAAGCACGACACGGCAAGTATGAAAGTAAGGAATATATAAGCAATGAATTTCTCAATCTTCATTATCTTGAACGTGTCAGCCTGCTGCTCCAGACGGTCAAGGACAAGATACTTTCCGCCGGCAATCTGCCTCATTTCCTCCTTCACGGCGTCTATGTCAGACCCCGGCTTGAGCCTCAACTCAAGCTGCGAGAGCATGCCTTGCTGCCCGAAAAGATTGCGGGCGAAGGCTATCGACGTCAGCACGTAATTGCGGTCGTAGCGCCCGTTGCCGACGGAGAAAACCGCACCCGGCGAAATCAGCGAGTCCTCGACGAATCCCTCGGTAGGATTCATCATGTCGAGCTGCCCCTCGCGCTTGGGCGCATATATCTTCAAGTATCCGTCCCAGTCGGCGGCCATGCCCAGGTCGGCGGCCAGACGTATGCCCACCGTACCGTATTGGAGGTTGGCGGCGCTAAGCGAGAACTCGCCGTCGCCGTAAAGAATCTCGTTAATATGCGTCAGCTTGTCAAAATTGTCGTCAACACCCTTCACCACAACCATTGCCTGGTTGCCCTTGTAAATGGCCAAAGCCTGGTCCTCCACGCTTTCAGTGGCTACGTCGACTTCCGGCAACGTGCGTATCTTGGCAAGCACGGGGTCGTCAGCCGGAGCAGTCTTGCCTTTGGCGGGCACCACCTCGAGCTGCGGGTCGAACGATGTAAGGAACGACGCCACCAGGTCATGGAAGCCGTTGAACACGCTCAACGTGACCACCAGAGCCATCGTGGCGATGGCCACACCTACTGCGCTTATGCCGCTTATCAGGTTGATTACGTGCGTGCTCTTCTTCGAGAACAGGTACCGACGGGCTATGTAAAAGGGGAAGTTCATTTCTTCAACAGCTCGTCAATGTGGGCTATGTAGTCGAGCGAGTCGTCTACGAAGAAGCGCAGTTCGGGTATTATCCTCAGCTGGTTGCGCACACGGGTGCCCAGTTCGTAACGTATAGTCTTATCGTTGGCCGTGATATTCTTGATTATCTCGTCAGCCCTTTCAGACGGGAATATGCTCAGATATGCCGTGCAGATGCTCAGGTCGGGACTTATGCGGCAGCGCGTCACGCTCACCATCACGCCGCGCATCGAGCGCGTCTGCGACTGGAATATAAGGCTAAGCTCCTTCTGCAGGAGCCTTGCTATGCGGTTTTGTCTTGTTTCTTGCATTTTATTATGTAGTTATATTAATAAGGTGCAGGCTGTAAAAACTGCCTGCAAACTTACACATTTTTTTCGACATTGCGAACTTATGCAGCTTATTTTTAAGCCGTGCCGGGCATGCACGCCGGCCGGGGCGGTCTCTCAACGCTTCTTCATTGCCATCGTCAGGCCGTCGCGCAAGGGCAATATCAGTTTCTCCACGCGCCCGTCGGTGGCTATCAGGTCGTTGAACGTCTCTATGCCTATGGTCTGGCGGTCGGTCTGGCGCGGCGTCTCGAGCACGTGCCCATCCCAAAGCGTGTTGTCTGCAAGGATGAAGCCGCCCGGGCGCAGCACAGACAGCGCCATCTCGTAAGCCTCAACGTACGTGCGCTTGTCGCCGTCGATGAACACCATGTCGAACTCCACACCCAGCTTTGGAGCCTCCTTTATGGCGTCACCGATGATGAAACGTATCTTGTCTGCCACGGCCGAGCCTTCAATCCACGGACGGGTGAAGTCCTCCAGCTCGTCGTCTATCTCGTAAGTGTACACCATTCCGCCCTCGTCCAGCCCTTCTGCCAGACAGATTGCGCTGTATCCGCTGAATGTGCCTATCTCAAGTATGTTGCTTGGGCGCACCATCCGCACGAGCATCTTCAACAGCCGCCCCTGCAGGTGGCCGCTTGCCATGCGCCCGTGCAGCAGGTGTATGTTGGTAGCCCGCCACAGGCGGTACAGGTAGTCGCCCTCGGGGTCTATATGGGCGAGTATGTATTCGTCCAACCCCCTGTTAATGTCAACCTGGCTCTGTTTCATTATTCACCGTATCGTTATCATGCCTGTTTACGCTGCCGGGCGTCGAGCACCAGCGCCTCGACGGCCAGCCGGTATGAGTCGAGCCCGAAACCGCACACCACGCCGAGGCACGCGGCAGATATCATGGACTTGTGGCGGAACTCCTCGCGCTTGTGCACGTTGGATATGTGTACCTCGACCACGGGGCATTTCAGCGACTTTATGCAGTCGTGCAGGGCTATGCTGGTATGCGTATAGGCGCCGGCGTTGAGCGCTATGCCGTCGTACGTGAAGCCTACTTCCTGCATCTTGTCTATCATCACGCCCTCTATGTTGCTCTGGAAATAGTCGATCTCCACACCGGGGAAAGCCTCGCGCAGCTTCGGCAGGTAGTCGTCGAACGAGCTGTTGCCGTAAATGCCCGGCTCCCTTACGCCCAAGAGGTTGAGGTTGGGACCGTTCAATACTAATATTTTCATATCCGGATTATTTTTCTTAATTTTGCACTTGCGCGGCACCAGGCGTGCCCATAACGGCAGCACGCCGGCCTGACACATGTAAACCGGCAGCCGCGCCACGCTGCAAAAGTAATAAAATAAATGGAAACAGTAAACAAAAAGGCGCCTAATCTTGTAGCCGCCTACCGCCGCTACATGAAACTCGAGCGCAACTTCACGCCCAACACGCTCGACGCATATTCGCACGACATAGAGAAGCTGCTGGCCTATTTCGGCCAGCAGGGCATCGACCCGCTGGCCGCACGGCTGGAAGACCTGCAGGCCTTTGCCGCCAACCTGCACTCGATAGGCGTAGGGGCGCGCTCGCAATGCCGCATATTGAGCGGCGTGAGGACGTTCTACCACTATCTCCAAGTTGACGGATACATAAGTGACGACCCGTCCGAACTGCTCGAGTCGCCACAGCTCGGCGACCATCTGCCCGAAGTCCTGACAACCGAGGAGGTTGACCGCCTCGAGCAGGCCATCGACCTGTCGAAATGGGAGGGGCAGCGCAACAAGGCCATTATAGAGGTGCTTTTCAGCTGCGGACTGCGTGTAAGCGAGCTTGTAACGCTGCATCTGTCAGACCTTTACCTTGAAGAACACTTCGTAAGGGTTGTTGGCAAGGGGCGCAAGGAGAGGCTCGTCCCCATATCGGAGAGCGCCATAAAGCAGTTGCAACTGTGGTTCATAGACCGCAACCTGATGGACATAAAGCCGGGCGAAGAGGACTACGTGTTCCTCAACCGCCGTGGGGCTCACCTTACGCGCACAATGATCCTCATAATGATAAAACGCCTCGGCGAGGAGGCGGGCATAAGCAAGACAATAAGTCCGCACACGCTGCGCCACAGTTTCGCAACGGCGCTGCTTGCCGGCGGTGCCGACCTGCGCGCCATACAGGCCATGCTCGGTCACGAGAGCATAGGCACGACGGAAATATACACGCACATTGACACCCACGAACTGCGCCGCGAGATACTTGAACACCATCCGCGCAACATGAAGCACGACGCCGGCTGACAGCAGCGCTGAAGCGACGTTGGCAGCCGTTTTTACATCAGTCTGTAACTTATTGATAATCAGTATAATTACAAAAGGATGCCTTTCGCGTTGTAAAAGGCATCCTTTTGCGTTGCAATAGGTTACCTTTCATCGTCCCGAAAGCAACCTTTTGCAAAACCACCAAAATAGCATTGCCGCACAGCCCGTCACTGCCCGGCCTTAACACGTTCCATCATCACGAAGTCTTCCTTGTCCCTCAGTATCTTTTCAACGGGCACAGGCTCGTTGTGGTCGTTAAGATACATGCGCCTGGTAGGGGTGAACTTGCCGCTCGCCACCGACAGGCTGTCGTTGCGGTAAGGCGTTTCTATGCCGGCAAGACCGAGCATGGTGTGGAACACCGACACGCTGCTGGCCACGCTCTTGCGGCGGTTGGCGTCAAGGGCGGCAGCCACGGGCGCGAAGGTGCGCCGGTAAGAGTCTGAAGTCCAGATGACGAACGGCACATGAAGCTCGTAGAACGACGGTACGGGCGAGGCATGCAGGAACAGCTGGCGACGGTCGTCAAAGATGTTTTCACCGTGGTCAGACGTGTAGAGCAATGCCGACACGGCGCCGCAACTGTCAACGATGCCGATCAGGCCGTGCAGGAAACTGTCCGTGCTGCGTATTGAGTTGTCGTATGCGTTGACGAGCGACTCGCGGTTGGACGGCTTCGCCTCGCTTGCGTTGTCGGGCTTGAACACGGCCGTACGTGCCGCGTAGCGTTCGCGGTAGTTGAAGTGCGAGCCGTACGTATGCAATACAATAAGCTCTTTTTTGCGTCCCTGGGCCAGCACGTCCCTTACCATAGGCAGCATGTCGGCGTCCTGGAGGGTTTCCGTCCCCTTATGATTCTCCTTCATGAACACCCACTCTTCGGCCTCCATGCCGAAGAAGTCTATGAACGAGCGGTTGGGGCGCTGGTTTGATATGAACACCGTATGGAAGCCTGCTTCCTTGAAGGCTGTTATTATTCCCTTCTCGCGGTATATGCGGTCGTAGTCTTCGGCGCACGCCGCCGAAAGCAGCATGGGCACGCTCTTGTGCGTGGTGTTCGACTGTGTAAGCACGTCGGTGAATGCCACAAGTCCCGGTGTACGCTCGAGCAGCGGGGTGGTCTCGCGCCCGTAACCGTACAGGCTGAAGCTGCATGCACGCGCCGTCTCGCCCACCACGATGACGTACACCTCGCGGCTGGCGGCAGGATGCGTGGCCTTAGACTTGAACTTGAAGCCCGCCGAGGTCTCGGCATAGTCGGCAGTAGCCCCTGAACGCTCTACGGCAAGCACAAGGTTGTAACCCACGTTGAGCGGGTAAAGCTGTATCTTCGCACTGTATTCGCGGTCTGATGCATAACTAACGCCGAGGCTTGCCGCACCCACAGCGACTGCAACGAGGGCCATGCGCCGCTGCCTTGACATGAAAGCAGCATCGAGCTTGTCCTTACGGCGCAGCGAGACTGTGGCTATAACGAGCGGCGGAATGTAGACCACGACTACTATCGAGATAGCCGGCAGCAGGTTGTCAAGCAGCTCGAAAGCCTCTCCGGGGTTGGTCGTAACAAGGTTGAGGAACATGTCCACCGCTATTATGGAATGCCCGAACAGATAGAGTAGCACCAGCTGGAACGCGGCGAAGAATATAAGCGGAAACATGAGCCACGTGGTTTTGCCGGGGCGGGGACTTAAGGTCATAAGCAGCCACACCACCGACACGGGCAGCAGTACATTGGTTATGCCGGCCGCCGGCGACATCCGCTCGGTCACGCAAAGCGCCACGTTAGGTACGGCAAGCACCGCTATGGTAAGCCAGAAAAGTATTAAAGCACGCCTTTTGCCCGTGTCACGTCCCCCAGTGGACAAGAAACGGGCCAATATGCCGTGATTATTTGGGTCTTTCATTGAATATCCGTAAGTATTTAATTACATGTAATGACATAGGGCAATGCCGTTTTCCACGACATTGGGTGATGCCTGTGCCTTAGAAGGCTTCGCCTATGTTGAAGATGAAACCCGACTGTCCGCTCTTGCCGAAACCGTAGTCGAGACGCACGTTGACGTTCTTCTTGAACTCCCAGCGGTAGCCTATGCCGAAGTTGGGAAGCAGCCTGTCGGAGCGTAAGGCGCTGAACTTGTTGAAGACAGTGCCCACCCCTGCCCACAGGGCAATGCCGTTGCGCTTCCATAAGTGCTGGCGCAGCTCTACCTGCGCCTCCAGTTTGTGCTTGTCGCGGTAGCGTCCCTCGTAATATCCGCGCATCGAGTAAGAGTTGCCCAGCAGCGACATCATGCCCCACGAAGGGTTACCGAAGTTGAGAGTGCCGCGCAGGTCGGCCGCTACCACTCCGCCCTTCCACACCGTGCGGTACACGTCGGCACGCAGGTCGGTGGTGGCAAAGGCATAGTCATTGCCCATGAAGGCCGGCCGGAACAGTTGCGAGATGTTCACATAGAAGCCCCTGTGCGCGTTGGTAAGCACGTCGCGCGAGTCATAAACAAGGGATACGCCGGCACCGACATTCAGTGTCCGGTGGTCCATGCCCTCGAGAAGCTCAGGCCGCTCGACGTGGCTTACGCCGGCATAGTCGAACACTACCGTCGGCCCGATGTACAGATTATCGGCAAAACGCCACTGCAGGCTCGCCTTGGCCTGGACCTGTATCCTGTCCATTGTACTCTCGTTAGAGTCCTTGTTGCCGTTGACGTAGCCTATGCCCCAGAAGCTGCTCTTGAACGAATCGAACGATACGTTGTAGTCCAGGCGGCACTTGTCATGGGGAAAGATGTGCGTTCCGCGTATGCCTATTTTATAGAACTGCCCCGTTGTGATGTCTCCGTACAGGGCGGTGTTGGAGGGCGGCAACAACGTATCGGCCATGTCGGTGCGGTATATGCCGGTGGCAACAAGGCCAAGGCCGAACTTTGTGTCGGTGCTGTAATGGGGACCGCCCAGCAGGCTGAAGTCGAACTTCTTGCCGGGATCGGTCTTGTTGGATTCGTTTATGTAGTCAAGAAACCTGTTAATCAGTCCTTTTCTCTTCTTCACGCTGTCTGTTTGCTGCGTGCTGTCAACCGTAACAGTGTCTTTGCTGCCGTTCTCAGGCGCACTTGCACCCGGCAATATGGCACACATAAAGAATGCTGCGAGAAAAACAAGCCTCATAATTACCTATGGATTTACGCGAGTCAGTATACCATCTCGACGTTGTCCACCCATAATGTGTTGCCTACCGAGCCTATGTAAGCTCCGCCGTGGCTCGACGAGAATTGCAACATCAGGTGTGTAGGCGTGGTGTCGGCGTCGGCCCATCCTATCTCTTTCACAGGCACGCTCTTGCCCTTGCTGTTGCGTGCGTAGTCCGTATGGCGCAGCCCCATCGTTGAAGCGTCATAGCCGGGGGTGTTGCGTATGTCGCCATACATTATCTTATACGTGGCGTTGTTGACCCATCCGCCGGTGCTCTTGCCGAACTTCACCACCATGGTGCCGACGCGTTTGGCCGTGATGTTGCCCGCCTTGTCCTCGGTTCGCTTTTGCAGGTATAGCACGGCTATGGCATAATCACGCCCGGGCACGGTCTGCTTCTTGCTGAAACCCGTCTGCTTGATCCTGTTAGGGGTGCCTGCCGCCTTGACACTGTAATCGAACCTTACAGCCTTCGGCCTGCCTGTGAACGGTATGCCGTTGTTCATGGCCTTCGGGCCGTCCTTAGTTCCGGTTATAGGCTCTTTCATGTCGCCGAGGAAGATGGAACCTGCGGCCAGCACGTTGATGTTCATAAGGCCCATGACCTTCACGCTTTCGATGTGCGTGGTCAGCTTGGCACACCAGCCGCTGCCGCGCTTGTCGCGGTACACGGAGTTGTTGGTCTTCACTACGCCCATGACCTTGGCCATGACGTTTGACGTGCCCCATGGGGAACCTCCGCCGTTGGTGTATGGCTTGTTGCCCTCTACGGTGCGGTTAGGACCTATCTCGTAGAGTGTCTTTGTATTACCGCCTATTATGGCTGACTCATGCACCTTGCGTATGGTCCAGCTGTCCATGTTGCCGTAAGACAACGGCACAACCTTTTCCTGGGCGCTGATTCCGGCTGCCGCCATGAATGCAGCGCAAGTTAAGAATATTTTCCTTATATGTTTCATGACGGGGCAAAGATATGAAAACTATTTGATGAAAAAAGGTTTTCTGCATATTTTTAACCTTTAAATTGTTAAAAAACATGTATTTTGACAAATTCGTATATGCCTACATGGCAAAACATCCGTTAATGACGGCAGACAGCCACGGCACACCAACCAAAGTAGTGTCTGTAACGACGTGATTACCAGGCAGTTTCCAATACATAACCTTTCAGGCTGCAAAAGGTATCCTTTTACAGCCCGAAAAGCCACCTTTTGCAGCGTAAAAGGCGGCCTCTTGGAAAGCGGATGACGCAATACGCCTGTACGACTGCCGGCAAGGCCAAACGCAAGGGGAAAACGGCAAAAGGACAGGATTTAAACTAAATTATCGATTTTCGATAAATTTTTATCGTTTTTATTTTGCCGTTTAAAAAATAGTGCATATCTTTGCATATCGAAAAACGATAAATAATAATCAAATATCAATAATAATACAAATAACATAATATTACTCTCTCTAAAATCAAAGACAACCAGCCGGATATTCCGCCGCCGTCAACACAAGACGGTGGCGGGACTACGGTAAAAAGCTACGACGATGAAAAAGAAACTCAAACTGTTCTGTGTACTGATATTCGCGGTGATTGCCTGCGACATCTTTTCAATGTCGAACGCATTCATCACAGGCTTCACGAGCGGCATGCGCCACGGTGAAGAGAGGCGCGACGTAACGCAAATAGACCCGAGCCGCTACTGCTACATATCGCTGCTGCCTGCGGAAATGTCGCCGCGCACCGCACAGACCATCACCGACAAGGCTACGAACAAATCGCAGCAAGCATGGCCGACGCAGCTCATAGTGCCCCTCAACGGTAAAATCAACACCCTTGCCGCAATATTCAAGGTGGTTTACACCCTGGCGTTCGGCGCCATGGCCGTAACAGCACTTGTGGCGTTCATCTTCTTCGTGCGCAATGTCAACCGCAACCAGATATTCATCCACAAAAACATCAAGCTGCTGCGCCTTACAGGCTGGTGCCTCGTGGCGGCAGGAGCCATCGTCACCGCCGACGGATGCTACGACGCATACCAGGCCCAACAAGTATTCAGCCTGAGCGAATACGTGGTCGACTACAAGTCGGCGGCCGACTTCACGAGCATCCTTTTCGGACTGTTCTCGCTCGTAATAGCCGAAGCCTTCGCCATAGGACTGAAGATGAGGGAAGAACAGGAACTAACAATATAACAAACGCAAAGGCATGGGAAGAATAATAGTAAACCTTGACGTTGAAATGGCAAAGCGCAAAATGCCGCTCGGCGAACTGGCCGAACGCGTGGGACTGACGCAGGCCAACCTGTCAATACTCAAGACGGGCAAGGCCAAGGCCGTACGTTTCAGTACGCTCGAGGCCATATGCCGCGAATTGGACTGCCAGCCTGGCGACATACTTGAATACAGCGACGAGCTGTGACCGGATAGAGCCAAAGCAGGATTAAATGCGACACCGGGCGACCGCAAAGTATAAAATATATTAAATATAACAAGTAACCAACAGCGTTAATACAAGAAAAAACTATATTTGTCAAACCATTTTAAACCCTTATTTTATGAAAATAAAACATCTTTTCGTCGCCGCCGTGCTATTCATTACAGGCACCGCAGCGGTAATGGCGCAAGGAATGCAGATGCCGCCCATACCGGTCGACAATGCTGTAAGGATAGGCAAGCTGCCTAACGGCCTTACCTATTACATCCGCCACAACGACTATCCTGAACATCGTGTCAACTTCTACATCGCACAGCGCGTAGGCTCAATCCAGGAGGAAGAGAGCCAGAGGGGTCTTGCCCACTTCCTGGAGCACATGGCATTCAACGGCTCTGACAACTATCCGGGCGACAAGCTGCTCGAATATATGCGCTCAATCGGCGTGGAGTTCGGCCGAGACCTCAATGCCTACACATCGATAGCCGAGACCGTTTACAACATAGACAACGTGCCGTCAAAGAACATCGCGGCACTCGACTCTTGCCTCCTCGTGCTCAAGGACTGGTCTAACGGCCTTACACTCGCCACCGAGGAGATAGACAAGGAGCGTGGCGTGATAGAGAACGAGTGGCGCCTGCGCTCGTCACCAATGCAGAGGATGATGGAACGCAACCTCGAAACCATTTACCCGGGCAGCAAGTACGGACGCCGCATGCCTATCGGCACGATGGAGGTGGTTAAGAACTTCAAGCCCGAAGTGCTCCGCCAGTACTACCACAAGTGGTACCGCCCGGACAACCAGGCCATCATCGTGGTGGGCGACATCGACGTTGACCGCACAGAACAGAAGATAAAGGAAATGTTCAGCGGCATCAAGCTCGACCCCAACGCAGCACCGGTGGTTGCAGAACCCGTGCCCGACAACAACGAGGCTATAATCGTTGTAGACAAGGACAAGGAGCAGCAGTTCAACATCGTGCAGATAATGTTCAAGCACGACGACGTGCCCGACAGCATGAAGACAAGCCTCGCATACATGGTTCAGCAGTATGCGCTCAACCTGTCGCTGCAGATGCTCAACGCACGCCTTGCCGAAGTAGGACAGAATCCTGAATGCCCCTACCTCCAAGCATACGTCAGCGACGGCGACTACATCTACGCAAAGTCAAAGGATGCGTTCGCAGTAGTATGCATCCCGAAGCCCGGACAGACCGAGGCAGCCATCTCAGCCGCAGTACGCGAAGTAATGCGCGCCACCATGTTCGGCTTCACCCCCACAGAGTTCGTCCGTGCGAAGTCTGAATACATGAGCCAGCTGGAGAAGGTATACACCAACCGCAACAAGCGCGAGAACGGCGTTTACTGCGAACTCTACACACGTAACTTCATCGACAACGAGCCTATCCCGTCAATCGAAGACGAATACGCAATAATGCAGCAGATAAGCCCGATGATTCCGGTTGAAGCAATCAACGAAGTGATGAAAGAACTCGTAAGCGTAACCGACACCAACCTCGTTGTAATGAGCTTCAACACCGAGAAGGAAGGAACCGTATACCCGACTGCTGAAAGCATCAAGAAAGCCATAGACACCGTACACGGCGAGAAACTGACCGCATGGGTCGACAACGTAAAGCAGGAGCCGCTCATCGCAAAAATGCCTGCAAAAGGCAAGATAACAGGCGAGAAGGAGAACAAGACTCTCGGCTACAAGGAGCTTACACTCTCTAACGGCGCACGCGTATTGCTGAAGAAGACCGACTTCAAGGACGACGAAGTTGTAATCGACGCTACATCAAAGGGTGGTTCTTCACTGCTCGGCGACGAGGACATCGTCAATGCAAAAGTGTTCGACATGGCTATCGGCGCAAGCGGACTTGGCAACTTCAGCAACACCGAACTCGAGAAGGCTCTCGCCGGCAAGCAAGCCAACGCCAACCTCCAGCTGTTCAACCTGCACGAAGGACTCAGCGGAAGCTCTACCCCGAAAGACCTGGAGACACTGTTCCAGCTGACTTACCTCTACTTCACCGACGTAAGGAAGGACGAGAAGAGCTTCGCACAGCTTATGACCACGCTCGAGACCATGCTGAAGAACCAGGCACTCTCACCCGACGCAGCATTCTCAGACTCGCTGATGTCAACACTCTACTGCCACAATCCACGCTACGCAACACTGAAACTCGAAGACCTCAAGAAGGTTAACTACGACCGCATCCTGCAAATTGCAAAGGAGCGTACAGCTGACGCAGGCGACTTCACATTCACCATCGTGGGCAACTTCGACGAGGCTACAATACGTCCGCTCATCGAGCAGTACATTGCTTCACTGCCCGCCAAAGGCAAGAAGGAGAACTGGAAGAAGATGTCAACTTATGCAAAGGGTAACATCGATAACAAATTCACACGTAAGATGGAGACTCCGAAGGCCAACGCTTACATGTACTGGTACAACCTCACAACCCCGTATTCTCTTGAGAATGCAGTGGCTGCAAGCGCAGCAGGACAGGTTCTTGAGATGATCTACCTGAAGAAGATACGTGAAGACGCAGGAGCCGCTTACTCTGCCGGAGCCACAGGAATGGCTTCACTCGGAGGCGACACTCCGTTCACCGCACTCGTAGGTATCTGCCCGATGGACCCGGACAAGAGCGACATGGCTATCAAGATTATGGAAGAAGAGGCCAAGAAACTCTGCACTACCGTTGACGCAGACATGCTCAACAAGGTTAAGGAACTCATGCTGAAGCGTGCCGACGAGAACGCCAAGACCAACTCTTACTGGGTAAGCACAATCAACAACCTTGACGAATACGGCGTAGATACGTACACAAACTACAAGAATGTGGTTAACGCACTCACTCCGGAGAAGGTTGCCAAGATGGTTAAGGACGTTATCTTCAAAGGCGGAAACAGCGTCAAAGTGATTATGTTGCCTGAGAAAGAGGCTAAATAAAAACAGTCCTACATACTATAACAAAAACGTTCCCGCAAGCAAAACAGCCTGCGGGAACGTTTTTTTATGTGTCATACTAACGGCTGAAAAGCCTTGGGCTGCCGTGCAACCTATGATATGTCGCCGAAATAAGGGAGGTTCTTGCGTAGTGCCTTGAGCCTCTGCCACACCATTGAATACTCGCTCTTACAGCACTGCGGGTCGTCGGCCACTATGCTACGGGCCTCGTCGCGTGCCAGTTGTATTATCTGGTCGTCCTTGCGTATGTCTACTTTCTTGAAACCGAACACCACCCCGCTCTGCTGCGTACCTTCCAAATCGCCTGGCCCGCGCAGCTTTAGGTCGGCCTCGGCTATCTCGAATCCATCGTTGGTCTCGCACATTATGTCAAGCCGCTTGCGTGTGTCGTCTGATATGTTACGCTTGCTTACGAGCAGGCAGAACGACTGGTCGGCACCACGACCTACACGCCCCCGCAGCTGGTGAAGCTGCGAAAGGCCGAAGCGTTCGGCGTTGATTATCACCATAACGGTGGCGTTAGGCACGTTAACCCCCACTTCTATGACCGTCGTGGAGACCAATATCTGCGTCTCGCCGCTGACAAAACGGCGCATCTCCTCTTCCTTCTCTACCGGCTTCATGCGGCCGTGCACCTTGCTCAACTTAAACTCCGGGAACGCCTCTCGCAGGCTTTCATACCCTTCTTCGAGGTTTTTAAGGTCAATCTTCTCGCTCTCCTTAATCAACGGGAACACGATGTAAGCCTGCCTTCCGGCATTAATCTGACGGCGTATGCCTGCGTAAAGGCTTGTCGTCTGGTCGTCGTACTTGTGCAGGGTGACCACGGGTTTGCGCCCCGGCGGCAGCTCGTCAATCTTGCTTACGTCAAGGTCGCCGTAAACGGTCATGGCAAGAGTGCGCGGAATAGGTGTCGCAGTCATTACGAGAACGTGGGGAGGATTGTCGCTCTTGTTCCACAACTTCGCCCTTTGCTCCACCCCGAAGCGGTGCTGCTCGTCGATTACGACAAAGCCCAAGCGTGCGAATTGCACGCAGTCTTCTATCACTGCGTGCGTGCCGACAAGTATGTCTACGCTGCCGTCGGCAAGCCCTTCGAGCACCTCGCGCCGCCGTTTACCCTTCACCATGCCCGTAAGCAGCTCCACGCGGACATCCATGCCGTTAAGAAAGGAGACTATCGTCTCAAGATGTTGCTCCGCTAGAATCTCCGTAGGAGCCATTATGCACGACTGATAGCCATTGTCAAGCGCTATGAGCATGCACATAAGGGCGACAAGGGTCTTGCCGCTGCCAACGTCGCCCTGGAGCAAACGGTTCATCTGGCATCCCGAACGCATGTCCTGCCTTATTTCCCTGATGACGCGCTTCTGCGCCCCGGTAAGTTCAAAAGGCAGGTTGTTGTAATAAAAACCGTTGAAATACGCGCCTACCTTGGTAAACATGTAGCCGCGGTACTTGCGCTTGCAGAAGCTGGCATAGCGCTGTATGTTGAGCTGAACGTAGAATACTTCCTCGAACTTTATGCGGTATTCGGCCTGCCGTATGTCGTCGGGATTTTTTGGAACGTGTATCTTCCTCAACGCATCGTCCCTCGACATGAGGTTTAAACGTTGCGTCATGAACGGCGGAAGAGTTTCAGTAATGGGCTTTTTAAGCGTATCAAGAAGAGACTTCACAAGCCTGTCCATGCCCCAGGTGTCAAGTCCCGAGTTCTTCATCTTCTCAGTCGTGTTGTAATAAGGCTGAAGGCCAAGCTGCGAAAGTTCTACTTCCGACATCTGCTTCATCTCCGGATGGGCGAACTGGTAACGCCCGCTGAACACAGTCGGGCGGCCGTAGATGATGTATTGCGTACCGGCCTTGAGGTGCTTCAGTATGTGTTCGCCCTTCTTGAACCACACAAGGTCGGCAATTCCGCTACCGTCAGACACATGGGCGACAAGCCTCGAGCGATGGAAACCCATGTCGAACACCTCGCAGCTCAGCAGCTTTGCGCATATCTGCACTGACGCGGCATCGGGCGTAAGCTCGCTTATCCTGTAAATATGCCTGCGGTCTATATACTTGTAAGGATAATGCTCAAGCAGGTCTTCGTAAGTCTTTATGCCCAGTTCCTTATCGAGCAGGGCCTTACGCCTTGGCCCCACACCGGGCAGGAACTGTATGTCTTGGTCAAGGATGTCGAGCATTGTCTTTTCTTGTCGTTGTAATTGTCAGTATTGTTGACGGCGCATGGCGCCGCTGAAAGCCATTGCCGACTCCGCCTGAAGCCACCAGCCTGACGGCCAGGGCCGGCTTGCCGGCTGCCGCTCAGGCAAGAATCCGCGCTATGCGGAGGTCGAACGGCGTTGTTATCTTAATATTTTCACGGTTGCCCTCGATAAGGGTCACCTCATGGCCGGCGCTTTCAACCACTGACGCATCATCGGTGAAGCAGTCCCTGTCTGGCTGTGCGTAAGCCTGCTTGAGCAGCTGTATGTCAAAGGTCTGCGGTGTCTGCACCAACCGGTAGTCAGCCCTGTCAACCGTTTCGGTTTTTCCACCGGCCACAATGTGCCTCACAGTCTCGACTACCGGCACTACGGGAATGACGGCCTTAGCCGTGCGCGCCGTCTCATAACAGGCACGTATGACCTCGACCGACGGGAAGGGGCGCACGCCGTCGTGTATTCCGACCACGCCCTGCGTGTCGTCCGGTATGGCGGCCAGTCCGTTCCTTACCGAGTGGAAGCGTGTCTCACCACCCTCGACCACGGCATAAGCGTCGGTAAAATGATAATTCTTGCACAGTTCGTTCCAGTATTCGTGCTGTTCCTTCGGCAGCACGAGTATTATACGCAACGACCCGTCATACTCCCTGAAACGCTTTATTGTAAGCATCAATATCGGCAAACCGTTAACGGGAAGGAACTGCTTGGGTATGCTTGCGCCCATCCTCAGCCCCTTGCCTCCGGCTACAATCACTGCATAGTCCATATTTTGTCTTGTTGGTTAGTCTTATTCCGTATTGTTTGATAGAACCGACTGCGCCACGGGGCATGGTTTCCATCCGTCCGTGGCGCAGTTGTCCAGGTTAGCGTGCCTGCCTGCATGCAGGCGCGTACGTGGCGTACGTTATGTGTATATGTCGCGCCAGTTATTTCAGCATAAGGTGTTTGTACATCATTCCTCCGGCTATACCGTCGGCAGTCTTCTTGTCAGTAAGGGCCTCGAGCAGCTTGTATGCATAGGGGAACGTAGCCGCCGGACCTTCGCCCGTGGTTATATTGCCGTCAACGGTGCAGAGCTCGTGCGTGTATTCGGCACCTTCAAGGTATTCCTCGAAGCCCGGATAGCATGTGGCGCGCTTGCCTTCAAGCATGCCCAGTCCGCCCAGCACCATAGGTGCGGCGCATATCGCTCCAATCATCTTGCCGCGTATGTTCTGCTCTACGAGGGCCTTTTTCACTCCGGCATGCTCGTTCAGGTTTGTTGCGCCGGGCAGTCCGCCGGGCAGCATCAGCAGGTCGGCGTCACTGAAGTCGGCTTCCTCGATCAGCAGGTCGGCTTCAATCTTCACGCCGTGGGCACTTTCAACAACCTTCTCACCTGTCACGCTGACAGTCTTGAAGTCAACGCCAGCGCGGCGCATTATGTCTAATGGTATCAGGGCCTCTACCTCTTCGAAGCCCGTAGCCAGGAATTCATATACTTTTGCCATTTTCAAATTAGATTTAATTGGTTAATAGATAATATGTGTATATTGTCCGCCTTTCATTTAAGGCATTCCAGGTAAGCCTGTATCGTGTCGTGCAATCCCATGTAAAGGGCGTCGCATATAAGCGCATGGCCTATGCTGACCTCGTCCAGCCATGGTATGTTCTGGTGGAAATAGTGCAGGTTCACGAGGCTGAGGTCGTGCCCGGCGTTGAGTCCGAGACCCACTTCGCGCGCCACCTTTGCCGCCTCTACAAACGGTTTTACGGCTTCCTCGCGGTCGAGCAGGTAGCCTGATGCGTACGGCTCGGTGTACAGTTCCACTCGGTCGGTGCCGCAGCGCTTGGCCGCTTCCACCATTTCGGGCGTTGCGTCAACGAATATCGAAGTCCTTATGCCTGCTTCCTTGAAGCGCCCTATCACGTCGGTCAGGAAGCCCTCGTTGGCCTTTGTGTCCCATCCGTGGTTGCTCGTCAGCTGGTTGTCTGCGTCGGGTACGAGCGTAACCTGCGTCGGCTTGACCTCAAGCACGAGGTCGATGTACTTGTCGATAGGATTGCCTTCTATATTGAATTCGGTCGTAACCAAGGGCCTTATGTCCCTTACGTCCTTATATCTGATGTGCCTTTCGTCGGGGCGCGGATGCACTGTTATGCCTTGCGCGCCAAACTTCTCGCAATCGAGCGCAACTTGCAGCACGTTGGGGTTGTTACCGCCACGCGCATTCCTCAAAGTGGCAACTTTGTTGACGTTTACGCTTAATTTTGTCATTTTTTACGTTTTTAATATGTCTGCAATGTTTGTTATCAGGCAAAATATGTAATTTTGCATTTGCCTTATCCAACGGCAAAGTTACAAAATGTTTGGCATTTCCAAGCATTACATGTGTAAAAAGAAATTTAAAAGCTCAAAAATCATGGTGTCACGTAAGTTAAGGTTCGCCCTGTTCGGAAACATTTACCAGAGCCGCAAGTCGGCAAACATCCTGAAGATTATGGAATGCCTGGCCGCACACGGCGCCGACTTGTGCATGGAAAAGGCCTTCTACGATTTCCTGGTAAGTTCGGGCATGATACCTCAGGGCTGCGTCGAGGTGTTCGACGGGTGCGACTTCACGGCCGACTTCGTCATCTCGCTCGGCGGCGACGGCACCCTGCTCAGGGCCGCATGGCTCGTAGGCTCGAAGGGCACGCCCATACTCGGCATCAACATGGGCCGCCTGGGCTTCCTTGCCGACATCGTGCCGAGCGAGATCGAAAGCGCCATCAACTCGCTGTACGAAGACGACTACGCCATAGAGCCGCACTCGGTGATACGCGTCGAGGTTGAGGGCGGCGACCCCGTATGCCCCGACTGCGCGCTTAACGACATAGCCGTACTCAAGCGCGACACGGCGTCGATGATTACGATACACGCCGAAATAAACGGCGAATACCTCGTGACCTACCAGGCCGACGGCCTCATCGTAAGCACGCCGACAGGCTCGACGGCCTACTCGCTGTCAAACGGCGGCCCCATAATAGTGCCGCGCACGGGCACGCTATGCCTTACGCCCGTAGCACCACACAGCCTCAACGTACGCCCGATAGTCATCCCCGACGACTCCGAGATAACGCTGACCGTTGAGAGCCGCAGCCACAACTTCCTGATAGCCGTAGACGGACAGTCGGGCAAATGCACTGAGAACGCCCGGCTGACAATAACCAAGGCACCTTATTCGGCAAGGATTGTAAAGCGCAGCAACCAGCGTTACTTCTCCACGCTGCGCGAGAAAATGATGTGGGGAGCAGATACAAGGATGGTCAAGAACTGACTCCGGCAAAGCCGAATCCACACAGGCAGGAGCCTGCCACCGCACAGCCTTGCCGCCAAGGCGCAACAAATTAATGTTCAAACAAACAAAAACGATGAAATTTATGACAATCAAACGCATCTTCATGTCAGTGGCCCTTGCATTGGCCATGACCGTAGGCGCAGCGGCACAGGACGCCGACGCCCAATACGCCAAGAACCTGTTGCAACCCGGTACAACAGCACCCGACTTCACCCTGGCCGCCCCTGACGGCACCAGCCACAACCTGTCGTCGCTACGCGGCAGCTACGTCGTGCTCGACTTCTGGGCATCATGGTGCCCGGATTGCCGCAAGGACACGCCCATGCTTAAGGAACTTTACGCCAAATACGGGCAGAACATCAAGTTTGTCAGCGTGTCGTTCGACGACGACAAAGCAAAATGGACCAACTACATCGAGGCCAACGGCATGGACTGGCTCAACCTAAGCGAACTGAAGAAGTGGAAACAGACAGAGATATCGAAGCAGTACAACATACAGTGGATACCGGCAATGTACCTGATCGACCGCCAGGGGCAGATAATACTCTCGACGGTCATGATTGAAAAGCTCGCCGCCAAACTGAAGGAGCTGCACGAACTTTAAGACAACACACAACCCGGCCATTTATGAAAGGCGGTCTTTTGCATTGCGAAAGGCCGCCTTTTAGCGTGCAATATGCCGCCTTTTACAAGCCAAAAGACGGCATATTGCAACTCGTTGAATATCAACACATTAACAAAGCCGTCAGCAACGGCCGGTTTGTTAAAAGGTACATAAAGTTGTTAAAGTGTAAAACAACATTGAAATTTTTTTATTATCTTTGCAACGTTTTTATGAAAGACGGGAGTTTATCCTTCAGAAAACTTTCTACTACTTCTCATGGCATTTGCCAGAGTTGATTTCTTAATCAAGAACAATTTAACTATGCGCCTGAAAAGAACAATAAAGACATTAGCAATAACAGCATTCCTGGCCATGACGGCCGCAACGGCTTCAGCCCAGGACCTTTTGGCACGACAAGCACCAATAGACAAGAAAATGAAAGCAGTGGACACCCTTGCACTGCGCAATTTGATAAACAAGGAACAGATGGGTTCACCCTCGGCCCAATTATACAAAGAGTGGAACAACAAGTACGCACACCGCGCAACGGAGCTTCCCGACTCATTCCTCATCAACCTCAAACACTTCTGCATGCCTACCACAAGCAAGGTCATTACGTCCAACTTCGGACGCCGTTGGGGACGCATGCACAAGGGAATCGACGTTAAAGTATACATCGGCGACACCATACGCTCCGCATTCAGCGGCAAGGTGAGAATCGTCAAATACGAGGCCAACGGCTACGGCAACTACGTCGTGATACGCCACTACAACGGCCTTGAGACCATATACGGCCACATGTCGAAACACCTGGTAAAGGAAAACCAGATTGTTAAGGCCGGCGAGCCCATCGGCCTCGGCGGCAACACAGGCCGAAGCACAGGTTCGCACCTGCATTTCGAGACACGCCTGTGCGGCGTTGCGCTCAACCCGGCACTGATGTTCGACTTCAGGAACCAGGACGTTACCGGCGACACATACATGTTCCACCGCGACACTTACGAGAACGAGTCTGTTCTGGCCAACAAGGCAAGAGGCAAGTCTGCCGGCGACGACGAGGCTGTTGCCGAGGAGACAAGCTCAAGCAAGTCGCGCAAGCAGTCTTCAGCGTCAAGCTCAGACATACGCTACCACAAGGTTAAGCGCGGCGAGACGCTCAGCTCGATTGCCAAGAAGCGCGGAACTACCATCGACAAGCTGTGCAAGCTTAACCACATAAGCAAGCGCATGCGCATACGTCCGGGACAGATATTAAGATACTCATAATTGTTAAAGTCATAGAATAGATTGCAAAGACGGCTGTCAGCGTGAGCTGGCAGCCGTCTGTTTTTATGCATCCACATGCCGGGAGGCCAAGCTGTGCAGACAGTCCGGCGCACCGGCACTGCCCAACAGCAAGCCCCAGCCTACCTGCTCAGGTAGACATCGTCGTAGCTGCGGCGGTCGCGCCGCGGCGCATAGTGCCTGCGCGGTGCGTCGGCATGGCGGCGTTCGTGCAGCGTACAGCGTTCACCGCGGCACACGCCGCAGTCGTAGTCCGCCCTGCGGCAACAGTTGTCACGGCGTCGTCCGCAGTCACGGTAACGGGCGCAGTTGTCCGCATGGCGGCCGTGATGGCGGCTTACGTCGCAATGTCCACGCCCGCAGTTGCCGTAATGCCTTGCCTCAGTGCGGCGCACCGGCGGCTCGTCAGGCCTATTCTGCATGACGGCCATCGCGCCGAGGCTTACCGCCCCAAGCAAAACCAAGCTGATAATAATTTTCTTCATCTCTTCTTTCCAGTCTTTTTAGTTAGTATCCTGTATTGTGCAAAAATAAGCCGCATGGGCTGAAAAGTGTAAACATCCTTATCATTAAAACATAAATCCTGAACATCACGGCATCTGGCCGTCATGCAAAGGCTTACCCCGCCATACGCGGCAATACCGGCCCTGCCCGGCTGACCAGCGCCGCAAGCGTCATTTAAACACTGCCCTTACAACGAACCAGGCGTGCATTGCCAGCGTTGTCAACAGTCCGTAGTGGCGGCGCATGATGTCAAAACGCTCCATGAGCGACGCCCTGTGGTACTTGGTCGACTGCCCTTCGCGCTGATAGTCGGCCACGGTTGCGTGTACGTTGACGAGCGGCAGCCCCATGCGTCCGGCCTCCTTCATTACACGTATGCACCAGTCAACGTCGGCCGAATGGCGGTAACGCAGGTCGTAAGGGAAGCGCCGGGCTATGTCCGTGCGTGCGTAGAAAGCCTGATGGCACACCAGCATGCCGTGGCGGAACGAGCGCCAGTCGAGCCGTTCGGGCGGAACGAGCCTGCGGCGGCGCATGTAATTGCCTTCATTATCCACCCAGTCGGTGTCGCCGTAAAGCACAGCCGGCAACTGTCCGCCCTGCGCCACGCCCTCGTCGAGGCGCGCCTTGGCGCATATCAGCGAAAGAGTGCCGCCGTCGGGATAGAAGTCTCCGGCGTTCATAAAGCACACATAGTCGCCCGTGGCCATGCGGAGCCCCTTGTTCATTGCGTCATAAAGTCCCTTGTCAGGCTCTGAAACTATCCTTATTTCGTGGCCGTTGTCCAGTGCGTCAGACCTGCGCTTGTAGTCCTCGGCGAGTTCTTTCGTGCCGTCAGTTGACGCCCCGTCTATTATAAGGTGCTCGACATTGCGGTAGTCCTGGCGCAAAACGCTGTCGGCTGTGCGCGCGAATACCGGCGCGGCATTATATGTAATGGTAACGACTGTGAACTTTATCATAGCGCGTAATGTCTGAAGGCGATTGCCTGGTTGTAAACTTCAATATACTTCAGGGCCACGCTCTGCTGCGAATAAGAGCTCACCACCTTGCGCACGGCTTCACGGCCGAGCGCGCCATAGTCGGCCTCGACGAGCGTCCAGCGCATGCCTTCGGCAAGGTCGGCTGCGTCCTTGTACGCCGCAACGTAGCCGTTCTTGCGGTGGTCTATCATTTCGGGAATGCCGCCGGTGTTGAATCCTACGCACGGAACGCCGCAGGCCATAGCCTCCATTATGGTGTTCGGCAAGTTCTCGGACAGCGAAGGCATGATGAAAAGGTCGGCGGCACGGTAGGCGCACACGATCTTGCGCACGTCGTTCACGTAACCGAGCGAATAAAGGGGCACGTCGAAACTGCCGGCCAGCTCGTCGCCGCAACCGCCGAGAGTAACCACTCCGAAGTTACCGTCAAGGTCGGGACACGACTTGACAAGCCGTGAACAAGCCTCTATAAGATAAGACACGCCCTTGTTGACGTTTGACACGCGCTGTGCCACGAACAGTGCAAGGCGCTTGCCCTCGGGCAGTCCAAGAATGCGGCGGGCCTCGGCCCTGTCGCCCGGACAGAACGTGCGTATGTCTATCGGGTTGGGTATGGCCGTAACTTTCCGGCCTTCAAGCAGCCTGCTGCGCCTGGCTTCGCCTGCAAGCCAGCGGCTGCACGTAACGAAGAATATGCCGCCGTGCTTCTTGTAAAGGCGCTCCTTGCGCTTCCACACGGTTGCGGCAAGGTCGCCCATGAATCCTCCGCCCGGCAGCAAGGGGCAGCGCGTGCAGCCGGTGGTGTACTTGCGGCAGTTGAAAGTGAGATGGCACAGCGCCGTGGCGGGCCACATGTCGTGCATGGTCCACACTACGGGCTTGCCCGAATCGAGTATCCTGGCTATGCCGCCGAGCGAAAGCATGCCCTGGTTGACCCACTGCAGGTGGATTACGTCGGCCTCCTTGAACTCGCGGGTCTTGGTTATGTCGGTTCCGGCATTGGCAATGTCAATCTCGAAAAGGTGCTTGCGCGAGAAGCCCGAATGGCAGAATATGCACCACCGCTCCCACAGGAAGGCCAGTTTCCTTAACGGTCCGCCGCCCAGCCTTGCCACGCTCGGGTCGTCGGTAGCCTTGTCGCGCACCAGCATCTTGGCCTTGACGCCGTTGTTGTTGAGCGCATCCATTATCCGGTTGGCGGCAACAGCTGCCCCACCGGTGTTTTCACTCGTGTTTACAATCAGCACACGCATAGCAAATAACGTTTTCGTATAATCGGACACAAAAATAAGACAATTTACTCATTACTCCAAAAATAACAGGCATTTTAATCACTGTTTGCGCACACAAATTATTGATTTGTATCAAGAAATGCGTTATAGATGACAAAAACACACCTGAAAGTATTGACATGGGCGCATTTTCGTTGTATCTTTGCATCGTCAAAAGGTTAATAAATTGTTTAGGTTAGTAAATAGTATTAGTTTAAGGTAAAGTTTTCATGATTATTTAGGATGACAAAGGTCACCGTGAGGTTCCCTTTTGATTCGCAAAAGGTTTTTTAGTTAAACATATTTTTATACGCTGTAGCTCGTGAAGAGTTGCAGCGTATTTTTTTGCATACATGACACGCAAATACAGCCCGCCGCAGGACGGCAGGCAGCACTTAACGTAACAAGCTGGCTACCAACGTGTTGCAAAAGGTTACCTTTTACAACGTAAAAGACGGTCTTTTATAAGGCAATAGGTTACCTTTCACAATGCGAAAGGTAACCTTTTGCAAAACTGACTACCACACAAGGCGGCAGATACGCACGTTATACGCCGGCAGGGAGGAACACCTCAGGCTCGCGCCTTGCCGAAAATGCCGCAATGAACTTGGCCTCGAAGCCCTTGTAAGCATCGCCGCGGAACGCGCGCGAGCCTGTATGGCAAACCACAAGGCACCGGCCGCAGGCAATGCACTTGGACGCATCGGTAGAACAAGGATCGGCCGTGGGAATGGCCCCGACAGGACACTGGCGCACGCATGCCTGGCAACCGTCGCACAGCGAAGCGTCGCCCACGGGACTGAACGTAGACGCACCACCCTGCTTATACGGGCGGTTGCCCTTCAACACAGGCGTTGGCAGCGATGCAACGTCGTCCGTGCCGGCAAGCAGCCTTGCGCAACCGGCGGCGAAAGCGTCTATCTTCTGCATGTCGGCAGCATCGGGACGGTCGGCAGCAACCTTGGGGAAGATGCAGTGGCGGGCTATGAACGCTCCTGCCGCAACGGTCTTGAAACCGCCTGCCCCGACTATGTCCTGAAGCTCGACAAGGGCGTCGTCGTAGTCGCGGTTGCCGTAGACGCACACCAGAACGGCAGGTACGCCACTGCCCTTGAACGCGCGCAATGCCACGGCAGCCTGCGCAGGCACGCGCCCGGCATATACAGGCACGCCTGCAACGAGCAGGTCGCCACTGCCTAACGACACCGCACCGCCAGACGGACCGCCGCAGGTTATGTCGTGCTCGACAACCTCGCCGCCAAATGCGGCACCTATCGCACGCACCACCTTGCGTGTGGTGAACGTGGCGCTGAAATAAACCAAATGGACTCTATCTATCTTCATAAGCCTTTGTACGTTGATTTTTGTTGAAAAACATGTTCGCTGATGCAAATATACTAATTATCCGAGACAGACGGCCAGATTCAAGCCCTTATTTTAACACGCCACACAGCCCAAATCCGTAAAATGTATTGAAAGATATATTATCCGTATACACGCCGGCGGAAGACATTTTGTAACTTTGCAACCGGTAAGAACATTAATACGAATGGATATGACACTGAATGAATTTTTGGAATATGTAAAGACACGGCAACCGCTGGACACGCCCGAAATATACCGGCTGATGGACGAAATGAGCGAAGAGGCAAGGCGCATAACGTTCAGCCTTAACTCAGCCTACCACAACCAGGAAGAAATAAACTCGCTGCTCTGCGAGCTGTTCGGCCGTCCCGTAGGCAAGGGCTTCAAGATGTTTCCGCCGTTCTACACTGACTTCGGCAAAAACACGCACATAGGCGACGACGTGTTCATCAACGCCTGCTGCAACTTCCAGGACCACGGAGGCGTATTCATTGGCGACCGCTGCCAGATAGGGCACAACGTTGTCTTCGCCACGCTTAACCACGGACTAAGGCCGGAAGAGCGGCGCACCATGACGCCGGCGCCCATCGTGCTGGGCAAGAACGTGTGGGTAGGCTCCAATGCCACCATTCTTCCCGGTGTGACCATCGGCGACGGAGCCATTGTGGCCGCCGGAGCAGTGGTAACCCGGGATGTGCCGGACAATACCATCGTGGGCGGCGTACCCGCCAGCGTAATGCGCTCGTTAAGTGAGGAGGAAATGCAATGAGCAAGAATATTTTAGTGATCTCTACCAGCCCCCGGAAGGGCGGCAATTCAGACTGTCTGGCGGATGAATTTGTCCGCGGCGCCCGGGAGGCCGGCAACCAGGTGGAGAAGGTTACCCCTGTCTCTTATACACATCTGACGCTGCCGACGATCGC
>ERZ1027283.21-NODE-21-length-90201-cov-6.688894_pt1 | contig 90201 bp, 59 predicted proteins | sample MGYA00519254_ERZ1027283 | MGnify/ENA primary metagenome ERZ1027283 (study PRJEB26926, sample SAMN06165184) | human gut metagenome | biome: ENVO:00009003; feature: ENVO:2100002; material: ENVO:00002003 | host: Homo sapiens | place: USA | collected 2012 ...
ATTACGATATTGTTACAATTCTTTTGTCAGCTGATACAAATACATTTCAAATAAGAACATATTTATATCAAAAAACACACGAAATGTAAGTAAAATGTCGAAAAACATATAGATAAAAACTGACAACGGTTATTTTCCCTTATAAAAACAAGCAAAAATTAAACTTAAATTTATAAATTCGCAAAAACAATTATAAAACTTTTACGTATAACAGTTCTCAAAAGTTAAGTAACATGAAAAAGAAGATTCATTACCTTTTCTTGGCTTTTCTATCACTTTTGTCCGTTTTGCCAGGACAAAGCATAGCTCAAGAAACAAAAATCGCTTATGCGATGAACGACAATGAAGAATCCGGCAAAGGTATTTACTCGTTTGAGTTGTCCGACACTATCAAGGATCTGAAACTCATCCAGCCAATGAGTTTCGAATGGGTAAGCGGTGGTCTGCTTGTCGGAGACACATATTATTATATGGAATACCGGCAGACTGACAACGGCTATGAATCAGTCGGATTCTACTCTTACGACATGGAGAGCAAATCCGTAAAACAGATCGCCGACTATGGCTCTACGTACCAAGGACCTATAGCCAGTTGTCTTTCCTATGACTACCAGCAAGGCGTAATGTACGGACTAAACGGTTTCAACGGAGGCGACAACCTTGTAAAGATTGATTTGGGAACTGGAACCATATCAAACGTGGGCAAACTTAAGTTCGACGTCTTGTGCGAAGCAGCGAAAAATTCCAGCATGGAAGAAAAGATACACGTAATGACAAGCACCTACGACGGCGAACTATACGGTGTAAGCTATTGGGGCGCACTATATAAAATAAACCAGTACACGGCACAATGCCAATACATAGGAACGCTCGATTACAACCCGGGTAACGCCTTCATGTACACATCCGACTGCCTCTTCTACGACAACGACACGAACCAGCTGTACCTGCGCTTTGCCACCTACAACTGGGACACGGCATCATGGCTATATGAAATAGTAAAGATAGACAAACAGACCGCAAAGGTTACGCCTTTCGTTTCGTCTAAAGCAACCAACGGACTTAACTGCATAAGCGTTCCGTTCACAGTGGCTGAAGCAAGTGCTCCGGCCAAAGTGCAAAACTTAAGCGTAGCATGCGGCAACGAAGGCGCACTCGAAGCAACCGTTGAATGGGACAATCCCGACAAAACCTACGGACGAGGCGGAACATTGGAAGAACTCGACTATGTTCTTGTTTACCGCAACGACCTTCTCATAGACTCCATCACCAACCCTACAATAGGCGGACACCAAGTATGGAACGACGACAATATAACCGAACGCGGATACTACACCTACCGCATTGTGCCCGGAAACAGGATGGGACGCGGCGACAGGGCGACAACCGGAACATACGTGGGCAAAGGAGACCCGCTGCCGGTGGGCGACCTTAAAGCAGAGCGCAACGGCGACGGAGTGAAACTCAGTTGGACTGCTCCTACCGAAGGACGCCTGGAATCTTACATCGACGTGTCGACACTGAATTACGACATAGTAAGGTTCAAGGACAGCGAGACAACCGGAGAAACCATCGCCCAAGGCGTAAAACAAACAGAATACGTGGACAACAGCCTGACTGAAATGGCCCGTTACACCTACATGGTCACGCCTAACACCGACAATGCCAAGGGTGACTCTGTAAAGACCGAAACCGAAGTGTTTGGCCCAGCGTTCACCATACCTCACACATTCAGCTTCAACAGCAACGATGAGTTCCTGCTTTGGACCACCATCGACGCCAACGGCAACTACTACACATGGCAATGGACGTCAGGCGGCTTCGGCTCACCACAAGGCGCAGTGTGCAGGTACAACTACGACGAGCTTGCCGCTGCCGACTGGCTTATCTCGCCACGCATAAAGTTTGAAGCAGGCAAACGCTATAAGGTAACCTTCGACGCCACACCGGGCAGCAAGAAAATAATAGAAACGCTGGCCGTGTCGTTCGGAAAAGGCACCGACATGGCCCAACAAGACAGCATCAACCAGTTTGAAATCATATCCGACAAAACTGTCAGGCTGCGCGCCAACCTGCCTGAAATACAGGCTGACGACGAATACAACATAGGATTCTTGTACAGAAGCTACCACCAGCCGAACTACAACCTCACTTTAAGTAACATCGAAATCAGCGAAGACCACGAAGGATACGTTGAAGGCACCGTAGCTTGCGGAGGCAAGCCTGTCGTTGGAGCCACTGTCTTGGCCAACGGAGGAGAATTCGTTGCCACCACTGACGAGAACGGAAAATACAAGCTTAACTACCTCCCTGCAGGAGAACACCATGTTGACGCATTTGCATTAGGCTACGAAAACGCTTCAGTCACCGTAAACGTAACCGAACTCCAGACAACGACTTGCGACATACAGCTCACTGCATTACCGGAGTACACGGTCAAAGGCACTGTTAAAGACGTTGCAGGAGACCCCGTTGCCGGCGCAAAGGTTGTACTCGGCGGATACGACAACAAGGAGACGGAGACAGCTACCGACGGAAGCTTCTCTATCGGAAACGTATTCAAGAACAGCAATTACAGCATAACCGTAAGCAAGAACAAACTGCTCGACTCACAAAAGAACTTCAGCGTTGAAGATGAGACCGACCTCGGCACGATTGTACTTGAAGACAATCCCAAGCCGGCTGGCAAGGTAAGCGTGACAGAAGACGGGCAGGTAGCGGAAGTCACATGGAAGGCTCCGGCTAACGACGCAGTTGTACAACGCATCGACGACGGCACACTTACAACTGCAGTAGGAATAGAGAACAGCACCGAGAACACCATGTTCGGAGTTGTAAAACGCGAGCCGTCATCGGTAACAGGCGTTGAATTCTACATCGACGGCACAGCCACTGTAACCCACTACAGCGTAAGGCTTAACATATTCGACCTTGACGAGAACGGCGAACCTACCGACAAGCTCTTGTACCAGAACACATACGTGCCCGCCACTGACGGACAATGGAACTCTTACACGTTGCCGGCACCGGTTGACGCTCCCAACGGATATTACATAGCCCTGTCGTCGTACGACTACATGCTGGTAGGCATCGACGGAGCTGGTGACTCGGAGAAGTGGCCGTTCGTTGAGGGTGTTAACTGCTTCACGCCCGACTATACATCAGGCCAGTACCTGTACCTGGAAGGACAAACCAATGCTGATTTCCACCACAACTTCCTGATTCGCCCGATAGCAGCTCCGCATTACGTACCTGAAGACTCTACCGAATTCAAGAGTAACGCCGGTCGCTTCATCTACAAGAGGACCGACAATCCCCAGACTATCGAGCTTACATCAAAGACTTACGATAACAACCAGCCTATATCCAATATGGAAAGCGGCCCTATGTACACGCCGCAGAGCCGCATCAGGTACAACGTATACAGAATGGCCGAAGCCGACATGAACGACGAGAGCAAGTGGACCCTGATGTCAGAGAAACAGCAGGAACGCACATTCACGGACAAGGAATGGAGCAGCCTTGAACAGGGCACTTACGCATACGCCGTCAAGTCTGTCTACACAGGCGACTATCTTGCAGGAGCAAGCATGTCTGAAGTAATCGGCAACAAGATGCTTACCAAGCTGACATTCAACATCACTACTGAAACTCCCGAGAACGAGGCATACGGCACCAAGGTTACACTGGTGCACAACGGTGGCGAAAGAGTCTACGAAGGCTATGCCGACAACGACGGCACAATAGTGATTGAAGATGTATGGAAGACAACTTACGACGTGACCGTAAGCCTCGACGGCTTCATCTCACAGACAGGAACAATAGACGTCAGCAAGGACAACGAATACAGCTTCTCATACAACCTTGAGGAAAACCGCATCAAGCCTTACAACCTCGTAATAGACGAAGCAGGCAGCAGCGACTCACGCTTATTCATCTGGAATTATCCCGACTACTTCAGGGAGGACTTTGAAGGCCACGAGGATTTCGCCATCAACTCACCCGGAACAATAGGTTGGCAGTACATCGACGGCGACCAGGGCGAGACCGGAGGCTTCGGCAATGTTACATGGCCCGGACAATTTGCTCCCATGGCATTCATAGTATTCAACCAGAATACCACTACTCCGTCAATAGCTGGCCAGTACCTGCTCCCCATACCGATGAGCGGCGACAAGATGATTACCGACTGGGCTTCATACGGTGTGCAGAATGACGACTGGATTATAACTCCGAAGCTCTATTTCCAGAAAGACTTCAAGTTCTCGTTCAATGCATCGAGCAGCGACTATAACTATCTGGAAAGCATCGAGGTAGGCTATTCTACGACAGACACCGACCCGTCAAGCTTCACCATGGTACAAGACAGCATCGACGTGCCTGCTTACTGGCAGAAGTACACTTACGACATTCCTGCCGAAGCAAAATACGTTGCCATACGCTGCATCTCCAAAGAGAAGCGCATCCTCTCGATAGACGATATCGAATACGGACTGACCGAGGCATTGGACGTTCCGGCTTACCTGCGCCGACCGGCAGCTGCAAGAGGCCCACAGAAGTCACCGGCCATCGACGGACTGTATGAAATCTATCTTGACGGAGAGAAGGTTGCACAGCAGGACGAGACGCAATACACCTTCACAGGACTGTCAAGCGGCATACATACGGCAGGTGTATTGGCTTCGTACACATCAGGAAAGACTGAAATGAGCACTATCGACTTCGAAGTAACGTCTACCGGCATTAACACCATCGCAGGCAGCGAGATGAACATTTCAATAAAGGACGGCAAGCTGACCGTTTCTGGCGGCTGCGACAAGGTAGAGATGTTCAATGTAAATGGCAGCATGATACCTGTCAGCAAGACTGACTCGGCAACTTACAATGTAGGCAACGTTACACCGGGCGTCTACATGCTGCGCATAACGAAGGGCAATGACGTCAAGACTATAAAGACTATCATCAAATAATAATTCAGTCTGATTTTTGAATTGACACCGCCCTGAACAGGGATTGAAACCATAATAAGGAAAGGGGATGCGGATTTTGACCGCATCCCCTTTCCTTATTCAATAATACACTCCTTACAACCGCATTTTTCCTTCCTTGCAAAAGGCAACCTTTCAGCGTGCAAAAGGTTGCCTTTTACAACGCAAAACATGGTCTTTTGCAATGCAATACATGGCCTTTTGCAAAACCATCAGAATGAAGCATGCGGCCATGCTGCAAGAAGCGGTCGTGACAGACCGTCAGAAAGTCATCCTGACGGCGGCGTAGACGTTGCGGCCGGGGGCGTTGATGCCTGACGAGAACACGCGGTACTCGGTGTCGAGGATGTTCTCCACGCCGGCCTGCAGGGCTATGCTGCCGTTAAGGTTGTAGCTGCCCTTGACGTTGAGCGTGAACCATGCGGGCATGCCGCGGCCGTCGGCGCCCTTCACGGTGGCGTAGTCAATGTTGTCCTCGCCGTCGGTGTTGTAATCGTCTATGGGTTTTGGACCGTTGTACAACGCGTACATGTCGAAGCGGCCGCGGCCGTCGGGCGTCAGCCAGGCGGCTCCCACGCGTCCGTATATGGGCGGTATGTGGTCGAGCGGCTGCCTCTTACCGCCGCTGAGGATGCGGCCGTAGGTGTAGTTGAACGACGCGTAAAGCTCGGTCTGCCTCGAGGGCTTGGCCGTAAGGCTTGACGATGCGCCCCATAGCACGGCGGTCTTGGCGTTGGTGTATGTGTAGACGTCGCACAGCTCGCCCTGGTATTCCATCTGGCTGCCGCCCATGAAGGTGCCCGGGGCTGTGGTTATGGCGTCGAAGTAGTATGTGGCGTAGACCACGTTTTCCCATGTCAGCACGTCGGCCACGTGCTTTGTTATGTTCAGGTCGGCCGAAACGGTCTTCTCGGGACGGATGTGCTTGTTGGGAATCGTCACGGTGCCAACCTTAGAGTCGAACACTTTGGAGGTGTTGTCGATGTTGGGCACGCGGTAGGCCGTTGACACCGAAAACGCCGTTTTCCATGTCTTCGAGGGCAGGTAGTTCAGCCCGATGGCGGCACTGTACGTCAAGTTGTTCTTGCGCTGGCTGCAGCCGCCGAAGAAGGGGAACTGCTCCGTGTCCTTCACGCTTGAGTAAGTGGTGGCGTAACCAAGGCGAATGCCGTCGTGCATGCTCAACTTCTGGCTGATATCCCACACGTGGGTGGCGAATGCTTCTATGGTGTGCATGCTGTTGCCGCCGTCGGGGTAGCGGGTAGTGTTGTAACCTTTTTCGCCCGTAACCACGTTCTCCGTGTTGGCGGTTGACTTGAGGAAGCTCAGCGTGCCGTCGATGCCGAGGTGCAACTTGTGGTTGTCGATGCGCTTTATCCAGTCGGTGTTGAGCGTCACAATGTTGACGTTTTCCCACGTATGGTACAGCTCTTCCTTGCCGAACTTGCGGTCGTGGCGGCTCTCCTTCACGTTCTGGTAGGCCACGGTCAGGCGCACGTTGTCCGCCCCGAGCCGTGAGCGGGCATCGTAATGGTATGCTGCCATGAGGCGGAACTGCGGTCCGTAGTACCACTCGGCGAACTTGGGCTGCACCACGCCGTCCTTCACCTCGGTTACGCTGAGACGGTCGTAACGGTTGAAGTTGTTGGTCGTCGACAGCTGGAAGTTGAGCATGTGCGACTGGCTGGCGTCGGGCTTGTAGAGCAGTTTCTGCATCAGGTCGTACTGCAGGTAGCCCGAACGCTTCTGCACCTGCGGCCTGTCGTTGCTTATCATCACGTCGGCGGCTCCGCCTTCTGGCTGCACGTAAATGCCGCTCGTTATATAGTTGTCGTCATGGGGCAGAAAGGGGTTGCGCGTAGTGCCCGCACGCAGGTCGCCGAAATGGCTGAACGTGAACGACGTGAGCGAGGCGAACTTGTCCGTGCCGTAGTTGAAATCCACGTGCGCCGTACCTTCCTGGTTGGCGCTGCCGTACCTCATCACGGCGTGGCCCTCGCTTGTGTGCGTGCCGCCGCCCATGGCCAGCATTGGCTGCCGTGTATTGAAAGTGATGGTTCCGCCAAGCGCGTCGGAACCGTAGTTGAGCGACGACGGGCCGAAGAGCACCTCCATGTTCTTCAGCATGAACTGGTCAACGGTAAGGCAGTTCTGCAGATGCCCGCTCCTGTATATAAGGTTGTTCATCCTTACGCCGTCGACAACGAGCAATATGCGCGACGCCTCGAAGCCCCTCAGTATGGGGCTGCCCCCACCCTGCTGGCTCTTTTGCACCAGCACCTGCCCCGTTTCAGCCAGCAGGTCGGCCGTCGACTGCCTGTTGGCGTGGTCGATAAAGTCTTTAGTGACGCTCACTATGTGCTGCGGCGTGTTTATCTTGCGTGCCTGTTCGCGGTTGACCGACACCACGACCTCCTTCAGGTCTACTGTCCTGAATATGTTCAGACTGTCGGCCACGTTAGCCTGTACGGCTGTAGCGCCGCCTGCCATAAGGCAAACCGCCATTATAATACTCTTCATAAAAATACTTGTGTAATGATTTCTTAATGTTATCCTGATACCTGTTTTTACGCCCTTGTCCTTAAAATGCCAGGCGTACGCATTAATCACTTCCGGCGTCTGTGCAATGAAAAACCGCCGATTCTTATTCGCAACACTTTAACTGAGGGTGAAACTCTTTTCATTTTCATCTTCATAATTTAAATGTTTGTTGGTTCGACGTACAAATATATATTATAAAATGTGCAAAAACCGAATAGCAAATCCATTTTTAATCATTATTATTGATTTTGTATTTTTAATATCAGTTTTAGATGACTTAAATCAAGACCGGGCATATTAGACGTATAAATATACAGTCATTCATGTTAATTTTGCTTAATCATATTTATTATTCTATTTATCGGTAAAATTGTTCTATTCTTAATTTTTGATATACATCAAGCATTATTTAATGAATAATGATGTTAATCGTATGCGATATTACTTTGATTTAAAAGTTTTATCATGTCATTTTGTAAAATTACGCTAATTAGAATCCGTCTATAATATAATCATTAATGTATAAACGTTTCTAAAATAGAATAAAAAATGGAAAATATATTAATATATGACAAAAGCGCATTACTTTTCTTTAGGAATATAATAAAATAATCTATATTTGCCGACGGATTCAATCGGTTTTAAGGATAACTCACATTTAAAAAAAATGTTTTTATAAACAGGAAAGGTATTATGGTAAAAAGAAAATTGACAGGATTATTGGCGCTTGTGCTGCCGGTCGTGTTGATTCAGGCCAACCTGAAACAAGACAAGAAGGTGACCGGTAAAAAGCGTTCTAAGATGGAACACGCTGTTTCCACACTACCTGATTCTGCTTATGAACAGGTCAAGAAAGAAGATTTGCTCAACGACGAGGTCTACATCAAGCTTGCGCGCGACGGATGGTTTCCGCAGGAGATTACGCGCATAATGGACCGCTACATCAAGGCGAACCGCAGCAAGGTGCGCGGCTCGCGCGAATACGGCATGTACGCCAAGCAGTGGCTGCCCGCATACGGACACACGCCGGGCAACGACTCAATCTACCAGTTCGTCGACACCGCATATTACGGCGAGACGATGAAGTCGGTAAGACGCCTCTACCCCAAGCAGCTGGAGTCGTATTACACGGAAATACCTTATACCCCCGACGACCGCCTGCAGGGCAAGCGCAATCCGGGCTACTTCCGTCCGGTACAGCAAAAGCCTTATACCGGCCGAATACACTGGATTGTGGTGCATCCTACCAATCCCGACGCACTCATGGTCGTGCCCGACGGCGGCGGAATATTCCGTACCGACAACCTGGGCGAGACATGGGACTGCGTAACCGACAGGATACCCGACCGCGAGTTCCGCAAGGTCTGCTCGCACTCGGCCGTCCCCGTCGACCCTGACGACTGGAACCACTTCTTCGCATTCATGAAGAACGGCAACAGCACCGCCGTGTACGAGACGACTGACGGCGGACAGAGCTGGAAAAGGGTTGAAGGCGCCACTCACAAGTCGTTCAAGCGTGGCTATGCGTTCAAGGATAAGAGCGGCAAGCTGAAGTTTGTCGGGGCGATACAGTCAGGCCCAAACTACCTTAACAGCCAGCTGTGGTACAGCGAGGACAAGGGCGTGACATGGAAGCAGATAACGCTGCCCGACGACATGAAGGAGACACACCCGGAAACAGGCATGAAAGGCTCGTTCTTCCAGAACTTCGCCTTCAATCCCGAAAACCGCGACATGGTGTACATTCCTACTTCACGCAGCATCTACTACTCTGAAGACGGACTGACCCCTGTCACAAGCGGCGACGGCTCAACCACGTTCAATATAAAGCGCATGAAGTTCGACGTCTACAACCAGGACGGAACAGAGCTGCGATACAAGCAGGTGGACGAGTTTCCGTTCAAGGCTACTACACAGAGTTTCCTCGAGATAAATCCCAACAACCCGTTGCAGATGTGGTTTGCCACGGCATCGCGCAACGTAAGCTACGGCGTCTACTCGGCCGTCTACCGCTCAGACGACGGCGGCAAGACATGGCGCACGCTGCAAGAGCCTCTCAACGGCATTGGCAGCGGACTGGCATTCGGCAACGAGTCGCCGTGGGGCTGGCTCGGAGGCTTCGGCGTAAACTTCCAGGACCCGCAGTGGCTGTACGGCTGCTCGATGAGTTCGGCCATAAGCAGCGACGGCGGATATAACTTCAAGGAATTCGGCTGGGGCAACCGCCTTAAGGCAAAAGCCGACGACGGCCAGTATTATTCGACGACAAGCGCACGCCACAACGCTGACAACCACTGCATCGTGTCGCACCGCAGCGGACGCGTGTTCCGCGGCTCCGACGCCGGACTGCTCGTAAAGGACAAGGACATTAACAACCACGAGTGGACTAACATCAACAGCTCCATGGGCAACCAGCTCCACTATTCTATAAAGGTGAACGAGTTCGGCGACCAGACAATGCTCGGCAACACGCAGGACGTAGACGCGCAGACATACCGCTACGGGCGCTGGGGCCACTGGCGCGGATATGAAGGCACCGAGGCCTTCATCAACCCCTATGCCGGCACATGCTACTTCTCTGGAAGCGGCGGAGGCGGCCTTGAGGGTGTTTCGCTCAGTTCGTGGTACGAAGGCTATACAATGGCCGACGTATGCACCGGCAACTGGTACCTTATCCACAATCCGGGCGACAACAGCCAGTCGTTCTTCCGCATTGAGGATTTCGGCCGCAAGACCGTGAACCTCTCTGCCAAGACCGTGGACGAGACCGGCAACGGCACCGGCGCACGCGACTTTGCGATAACGCGCGACGGCGACAAGCCAACACTGTTCGTGCTTAACACCAACCATACAATAGTACGCTCGACAGACAACGGCAACACTTTTGAAACCGTAAAGGTAAACAATAACAGCGGAACGAAAGTGCCGGCGAAATTCACCGACGCATGGATCGCCGCCGACCCCGACAACAGCAACGTGATATACGTTGCACAGAAAGGCTCGGTGCTTAAATACGACCTTACCACCGGAGACAAGGAGAACCTTTCACAAGGACTCCCGTCAGCTTCGTGCGAGGACATATTCTTCCACGAGGGTACAGGCGACCTTTACTACTTCAGCTCGTCGGCCGGAATATACCTGCGCGACCACAATACAGGACAATGGTCGCTGTGGCTGAAAGGCTATAATCCGCTGGCGGCAAAGCGCCTGGCACTCAACTATACCACGCAGGAGATGGTCATAGCCGACTACGGGCGCGGCGTATGGGTGGCCGACCTTGAGAATCCGGCCGACCGTTACTTCAAGGACGGATTCGCACTGAAAGAGCTTTCAAACGTCGACGGCCGCCGCACGCTCGGCATTGACACGAAATGGACAATCCCGATGTACTACGACTACACGTGGTACGTCAACGGACAGGACGTGGACAATCCTTACCAGTATTTCACGTCATCGCTGAAGAATGGCGACAAGGTGCAGCTTAAACTCACCTTGCGCGAGTCGCCCGACGTCACAACGGAGTCTGCCGTATACACGGTTAAGACGGCTTCCACAAAGAACGCCACCGAGTATAAGCCAAAACCGGGCACCGCCCTTTACAGCGACGGCAGCGGACGCATCGACCTGGGCAACGTGGACTACTTCTTCAACGACTTCACGATAGACTTCTGGGTTAATCCGCAGAACGATGGAGTCATTCTCTGCAACCGTCCGGTCGAACTCCAGCGCGACACCCGCGGATGGGCATTACTGCTCGAACAAGGACAGCTAAAGTTCCGCTACGCACCAGCACAACTGTTCGACCGTGCGACATACGACGCCAACGAGACACAGCAGACCGACGTCGTAGGCGGCACACTGCCCAAGGGGCACTGGTCGCACGTGGCTCTAAGCGAAGACCGCGACGGCAACGTCAGCCTTTACATTAACGGCAACCAGGTGGCCTCGGCACCGCGCATAGTGCAGTGGGCACCGCTCAACAGCGCGGTAAACCTGTCACTCTTTGCAGACGGATTTGAAAGCATGCCGATAAAAGGCACAGTCGACGAACTGAAAATATGGAACCGCGCACTTGACGGCAACGATGTGAAGCGCGCAATGTTCTCGCACGACACGTCGGCAACCGGCGCACTGGTTTACTACAACGACTTCAACGCCGGCTCATTAGATAAGGAGAAGGAACTCTTCTCGCGTGCCGGAATGGCTCCGCGCACGCAGGCGGTAACCTCTTACGTGAAGATGCCGGTGGCAGTAGGCGCCGTCAAGTCGGAAGTGAAGACACCGCAGGGACGCACGGCATACGACACCGGCAACGGCACAGCTGTCTACATTACGCCGTCTGAAGGCGAATCGCCCGAAATAGGCGTTTACCGTTACGCCAACATCCACCCGGACAGTCTGGGCGTAAACACCCAGTATTACGTTGCTGCGTCCGAGGTGTTCCAAATCCGTCCGTTCACTGACAGTGGCGAACAAACCATAGATATAGAGCTTCCGGTGCAGGCACAGGGCGGCAAGCAATACCAGCTTTACGCCTGCGGACTGTACGAAGAGCAGAAAGTATGGCAGAAAGTGGCCGACCTAGTGCCCGGCGACAACAGCAAGTCGCTCATTGCGAAAGGAGTAAGAACTACAAAGATTGCCGACAAGATGCTCGCCGTGCTTCAGAACAAGGCAGCGATAGAACCGTTGCTCGACGGCAACTTTGAAGGCAACGAAATAAATGTGTACGACCGGAGCCAGACCGAATACAATATAAGCGCACGCCTCGTTGGCGGAATGAGCGAGCCTGAAGGACTTTACGAGATAACTTCACGCACGGGCCTGTTCAAGGTCGCAGACAACATGAAGTTCGTAAACGGCAAGGCAACAGCCACGCTCCTGCTCGACATAGACCGCCTTGACGGCGCCAAGACCCTTACCGACACCATAGAAGGCAAGACCAACAGCAGCATGGTGCCGCTGGTAATAACAGTCAACAACAAAATGCTGCCGACCAATCCGGGCAAGGCGATGACATTCCAGAACGGTGGAGCAGCCGTACAGACCTCGCAGATAAGCGGCAGCCTCAACGGCCTCAACAACGTAACAATTATGGGCTGGGTGCGCATAGACAGTGAGGACATGCTCAAGGGCGTGAAACCGCTCATCTTCTTCCGCAGCGGCAACGGAGCGGTTTGCGGAATACACCTGGCAGACAAGAACCTGCGCTTCCACTGGAACGACGGATACTACGGCTGGGCCACATCGCATTACTTCAAGCCCACTGACGTGGGCCGCTGGATGCACGTGGCGCTTGTAGCCGCTTCAGACGGATTCCACGTATATCTTAACGGAGCCGAATACTTCAGGGCCACAGACGTTCCTGCCGCAAAAATAAATTCGGCACTGCTGCTCGGACAGAACTACCAGGGCGACAAGTGGTACAAGGGAGCTATTGACCAGGTAATGCTTTGGAACCGCGCACTGACGGCAAACGAGATAAGAAGATACATGCTCGACAATCCGCGTCTCGATGCTGAGGGACTTGTCTCGTTCATAGACATGGACCACAAGAACGACGACGGAAACGTCTGCGACGTTGTCACGGGCACGCCGCTCACGCTTTACGGCACAGCCTCTAACGACGACTTCTCGCACATGCCGTTCCACCCGTCAGCAACCCTGACGCAGAACAGCCAGGATGCCGAGGCGGGACAAGAGGTACATGTGGCTTCGCCGCAGGGTGTGACCGCCGGCTTCAGCATCGGAGTGATGAACGGCACGCCGTACAACTACGCCAACGCCGAACATGCGGAGCTTGTACCTCTGAGCAACTCGTTCTACACGCTGACCGTTGACAAGGCTTCGCCCTTCAGCGACGGACAAAAGGCAACGATAAGCTTCAGCATGCCCGAGATTACGTCAGGTCCGGCGGTCAAGCTGGCCCTGCGCCCGATAGGTTCGACGGAACCATTCACAACGTTCGTTCCACAGCTCGCCCAAGCAGGCGGCAGGATTAGTTTCGAAGCGGACGGCACAAGCCTTAACGGCGGATGCGAGATGATGCTGATGTACGATGCCACCGAGGGCGAACTGCCCGTAAGGGTGAAGCTGTCTGTCGACGGACACGCCGAGGGCGACACAATAATCCTTGGCGAGGCTACCGACAAGATAACAGTAAAGAGCCGCGTGATAAGCGCAAACCCGACAAGCCGTGTACTGGTGTCGGCGGTAGAGTCAGAATACGCATCGACCGACATATCGGAGCTCGACCTCAAAGGTTCGGCAGAACAGGACATCGTGGTCGCTATAAACAAGGACAACCTGAACCGCCTGGCGGTGAACCCTGTCACCATCAAACTTTCGGGTGTCAGCGAGGGCAGCGAGCTTAAACTCAACGTAGCCCTCGAGCCGGTGGTAGAACTGTCGCTCGCCGACAACGAAGACGGAGGCAACCTAATCGAAGCCAAGTCGCCCTACACATCGTTCGGCGTGAAGGCAAAACTGCTGCAAGGAGTGCTCGACGGCGGCATCAACATAAAGGTGGAGACCGACCCGGATGTGACTAACCTTGTAAACACATCGCTCGGCACCATGCTGAGCAACGGCAACGTGACGTACTCGGACATGCTCGAATACCATCAGGCAGACAACGAATACGACGCCGGCTGGAACCTCGTAGGCAACCCCTACCTGGCAGACATCAACCTGACGAAGAAATACAACATAATGCTGGACGAGGAAGAAGTGGTGAAATACCTTTACCAGTACGACGCCGCAAGCGACACATACACGGCCTGGGACATGGTTGACAACTACGACGAGGCACAAAGGCTGATGCCGCTGCAACCGTTCTTCGTACAGACCCGCCAGCCGGGCGCAAGCATCGTTATAACGCCGGAGGCAAAGAGCACCAGCATAAACCGCCGCGTGTTCGACCACTACATGCTGCACGAAAGCAGGATGCTGCGCCTCGCCCTTTACGCAGGCGACTCCGACACGCCCGCCGACCGCACCGAGGTGAAACTGCAAGACGAGACTTCGGCAGGCTTCGTCCTTGGCGAGGACGCAATGAAGATGTGGGGCGGCCTCAACTCAAGGTCTAACGAGATGTCGACCGTGTGCGACGGCCACAACCTGTCGGTAAACGTATTGCCGGGCAAGCAGGTGGAGATACCGCTGCACCTGCGACTGACGTCGACCGGCAAGTTCCGCATAGCAACAATCAAGTCGTACGGCTACGGACTGAACGACAGGGCCGAACTGTACGACCGCGTGACCGGACTGCGCAGGGACCTACTCGACGGCAACGAATACGAGTTTGACGTGGACACGGCTGAAGAGGCAGAATCGCGCTTCGTACTTATAATCAAACTCTACGACGTGGCCACAGGCATAGGACAGGAAGAGGCATCCGCCCGCCCGTCTGTAAGCGTCGACGGCAACACCTGCCGCATAGAAGGCCTCTCGGGCAAGTCTGTCATCGAGATATTCGACATAGCCGGACGCCGCTGCGTCTACACCACGACACAGGGCGCAAGCTCGGCACACCAGCTGCCACAGGGCACATACATCGTGCGTGTGCGCACATCTAACAAGGATTATACTAATAAAATAAGCGTAAAACAATGAAAACGAGATATATAATAGTTTCACTGCTCTCATGCCTGGGCCTTGCGGCCCGGGCGCAGAGCCTCGAGCTTGGCGGACTGCTCCAGACTGCCGACGGCGGACTGGACGGCCGCATGGTCATCGTAAGGCTTGACGACGCTGGCAAACAAGCGGAAAGCCTGCAACTGGCATGCTACAGCCTGCGCGACGGCAAGAGCACCTTGTCGGATGAAGCAATAGCCTTGCAGGACGGTTATTACCTGCTGCCGATACCCACGACGCTCGACCGCTCGTTCACCGTGCCGTTCGTGTCGTCGGGCGACCGCTACGCCTACCAGGCCAAGGCGGTGATGACCGACGGAACAACGCTGGCGACCGAGATGATAGAAGACAACGCGCTGGAAAGGTTCAGGTGGATAGGCAGCGACGTCAAATGGACGTCGTACACCACGGGCTACGCACCCGACACGCCGCGCATTGACGGCAGCATAGACTACAAGACCAACCCGTTCGCCGTGGGAGGAATAGACTTCTACAAGAGTTTCAGCACCCACGCCAAAGGCAGCTTCACGTTCAACCTGCCCGACGGCAACCCCTACTCGCGCCTGTTCACTTACTACGGCATACAGGACAACAAGAGCCAGGGCGACGTAAGGTTCTCTCTCATCGTCAACGGCGAAACCGTGGAGACGCACGACATGTACTCGATGACCAACACCACCAAGCCCAACGGCTACGACGGCATATACCTGCGCAAGTTCGAGACGGCGGTTGACGGCAAGACCGACATAGTGCTCGACGGCGGCGTGATAGACAACTACAACCATGACCACATGAACTTCCCGATGGGACGCCTCTACTTGAAGAAGGACGGGCGCAAGGAACAGACGACCGGTTGGCCCGCTACGCAGGTGCTGGCAACGGACAAGCCGTTGACCCATACGCTCGACGCCACGTTCTCGTCAGGAGGAAAGGTTTACTACTACATAGCCGCAGGCGGCGAATACGCCTCGATAGATAACGGTAACACGCTCAACCTGCACACCCTGCCGCAGGACAAGTCGGCCTACGTCGAAGTGGTGGCGGTGCAGCCGGGCGACGACAGCTGGCTGCCATCACGGATTGCCAGGTGCCGCTACTACGTGCGCAACAACAAGACGGTGGAGCGCGACGGACGCCTGGTGCTTAAAGACGGCGACGAGATTGACGAGCTGACGGTATACGCCGACGCACGCTCATGCGGACAGGTGGTGGTGGAGGGCGGCCTGGCACGCGTGGACAAACTCGTGCTGAAATACACCTTCACGCCCGGCGAATGGAACTTCGTATCGTTCCCGGCCGATGCCAGTCTGTCGCGGATAAGCAACCTCGACGCGCTGGGCTACCGCCTCAACGACGGACAGAAGGCGTTCTACCTGTGCGAGTATGACACGCGCAGGCGTGCCGGACAGCCCGGCGGCGACGTGTGGACAAGGCTCCAGACTGACAACGTGGCAAGGAACAAGGGCTACATAATGAGCCTCTCGCCATCGGCCGACAACCCCGGCGACAAGCCCGTGGAAGTGACGTTCGTACTGGGCAACACCACGCTGGGCGTCGACGCGTCGGGCAACGGCTCGATGAACGTCGAGCTGAACATGATGCAGCTTGAGCCGGGCACAGAATTTCCCGTATACGTGATGCCCGACGGCGAAGTCAAGGGTGCTCCGCTCAAGGTTATGGTAAGGTTCTCGCCCGACGACCTGTCGGCCCTGCCGGTGAACCACGCAAGGGCGCTCGAGGACGTCCGCGTGACCTTCAACCCCAACAACTCGGGCATACGCCTCACGCTGCCCACGCAGGAGCAGGCCAAGGTGGTGATATTCGACAGCAAGGAGCGCATGGTGAAGGCCGTCAAGTACGTGTCGCCATACCTTATCGACATAACCGGCCTGGAGCCAGGCAGCTACCAGCTCTACATACAATACGGCAACGCGACGGCCACAAGGCCGCTTGAGATAAAAGACAAAGACTGACAACGCGGCATATAACTCGGCGTGGGCATAAGGGCCAGGCCCACGACCCCGTAACAAGAGGACATCCGGTGAAGCGTTTTAAAGACAGCTTCACCGGGTGTCTTTTTGCCAACCGGTTGCGGCGGCAAGACCGCCACAACCTTAATTTTTGGCACACGCCGCACTTGCCGGCACGGCTGTTGCAACCGCCTGACTGCCAGGCAGTTGCCCATACATGGCTTTTTGCGTTGCAAAAGGCCGCCTTTTGCCCTGCAAGACGTGGCGTTTTATGACGCTGAAGGCCGTCTTTCACAAGGCAACCGGCCATACCCTGTTTTTTGATACGCCGTGTGCCGGCTCACCTTCTCACCTTATGATGCGGCCTATCATCCTGCGGTTGGCATTGGCCACGGCCGACGTATCGATGGTAGACAGGTATATCTGCGTGGTCTTGAGGCTCTCATGCCCCAGCCCGCGGCTCACTATCGACAGGTCGTAGCCCATGTCGCGCATGGTCGTGGCCCATGAGTGGCGCGCCACGTATGTCGTAAGCGGTATGCGTACGCCGGCCATGGCGCCTATCTTCTTGAGCAGCCGGTTTACGTTGTGCTCCATCTTCACGTACTGCCGGCGCTCCGTGCCGTCAAGGCGCGTTATGATGGGCAGCAGGTAAGGGCTGCCGCCGGTCAGGTGCGCATACTCGTCAACGATGGCCTGCATCGAGGGTTCCCAGCTTACGGTGATGCACTGGCCTGTCTTCTTCCTGTTGTATTGCAGCTGTCCGCTGCTGATGTCCGACTTCCTCAGGTATGCCATGTCGACGAACGACATGCTCTGGAGGTATATGCTGAGCATGAACACGTCGCGGGCGAAGGCGATCCGCGAGCCTTCGGGCAGCTCGAGCTGCCGTATCGAGCGTATCGACGCCAGCGGTATGGCCCTCTTGGCTGTCTTGGCAAAGCCCGTGAACACGTGGCGGAAGATGTCCTTGTCGGTGGTGAGCCCCATGCCGACAGCCTTGCGGTACAGCGTGCGCAGGGTGCGCATGTAGCACGACGACGAGTTGCGCTTAAGCCCCCGGTACCTCAGCCACGCCTCATACATCACAATGGTATCGCCGTCGAGGGCGTCAAGCACGATGTCCTCGCCGCTGCGGAACGCCGAGAAGCTCTTCAGGGCGTCACTGTACGTCTTGGCTGTGCCATGCCGCCCGGCCATGATTTTCCTGTCGGCCATGGAGCGTATGAAGCCGAACCACGTCTGGCAGGGTGGCAGCCGCCTGTAAGCCTCGACCACGTCGTCGGCTGTGTACTGCACGCCGGCAGTCTCCTTCTCCACCAGTATGGCCGTAAACTGTTTCATGTTCCACCGTATTTTCGACGCCACCATCTGCAAATACGCCTGCCGGCCGGGACTGCCGCCCATGCGCACTGCCGACAGGGCATCGTCCCACTCGTCCGTGTTCACGTGGTAGTCGGTGCTGACGGTTCTTGCTACCCTGCGGTGGATAACCTGGAAGAACAACGTGCCTTCACTGCCCTGCGTTGCCGAAGGGCGTAACTTAATCTTGATTGTTGCCATAAGCTGTTGTTTTAGTTGTTACTAACGGTTTTACGAAAACTATCCGTGCCATGCCCCCGTGCGGCATAACCGTTCATACTGCCGCACGCGGACTGCCGGCAGGGCGGGCACGGGCGTTGCGCCTGCCGGCGTTTGCGGTTGCTAATTTAAGCCGCCACGGCGCTTGGTTGTATCACGGATTGCGTTTCAGACAGGAAAAAACTACGGCACGCCCACTGCGCCCGCACCGCCGCGGCAGCGCCCTGCCGCACCAAACCATGCTGATACACTTTGACTTACACCACCCTTTTATCACCGGCAAATACAAAAACATGGCGGCTACATGGCGATAATCCGACTTTTTTGAGTACTTTTGCAGCGGATTAGGCCGACAAGCACGGCCGGCTTATTTAACTTGGATAAGATTATGGAACAAAAGAAAAATTATAAGCGCACCACCGTGACCGCCGCCCTGCCCTACGCCAACGGCGGCGTGCACATAGGCCACCTGGCCGGAGTCTACGTGCCGGCAGACATCTATGTGCGCTATCTCAGACTTAAGAAACAAGACGTAAGATTCATCTGCGGAAGCGACGAGCACGGCGTGCCCATCACCATCCGCGCAAAGAAGGAGGGCATAACGCCCCAGCAAGTGGTCGACCGCTACCACGCAATGATAAAGAAGAGCTTTGCCGACTTCGGCATCTCGTTCGACATCTACAGCCGCACCACATCCGACACACACTCAAAGGTGGCGTCGGACTTCTTCAAGAAGCTATACGAGGAAGGCAAGCTGGTCGAGAAGACCTCAATGCAGTACTACGACGAGGAGGCACACCAGTTCCTCGCCGACCGCTACATAACGGGCGAATGCCCCCACTGCCACAACCCGAAGGCTTACGGCGACCAGTGCGAGAAGTGCGGAAGCGACCTCGACCCGACCGAGCTTATCAACCCGAAGAGCGCCATCAGCGGCTCGCAGCCCGTGCTGAAGGAGACCAAGAACTGGTATCTGCCGCTCAACGAGTACCAGGACTGGCTCAAGCAATGGATACTCGAAGGCCACAAGGAGTGGCGCCCCAACGTCTACGGACAGTGCAAGTCGTGGCTTGACCTCGACCTGCAGCCGCGTGCCATGACGCGCGACCTCGACTGGGGAATACCCGTCCCCGTCGACGGAGCAGAGGGCAAGGTGCTCTACGTGTGGTTCGACGCGCCGATAGGCTACATCTCCAACACCCAGGAACTCATGCCCGAGGACTGGGAGAAGTGGTGGAAGGATCCCGAGACGCGCCTCGTCCACTTCATCGGTAAGGACAACATCGTGTTCCACTGCATCGTGTTCCCCACCATGCTCAAGGCACACGGCGGATACATCTTGCCTGACAACGTGCCGGCAAACGAGTTCCTCAACCTTGAGAACGACAAGATTTCGACATCGCGCAACTGGGCGGTATGGCTCCACGAATACCTTGAGGAGCTGCCCGGCAAGCAGGACGTGCTGCGCTACGTGCTCACCGCCAACGCACCCGAAACGAAGGACAACAACTTCACGTGGAAAGACTTCCAGGAGCGCAACAACAGCGAACTGGTGGGCATCTACGGCAACTTCGTAAACCGCGCGCTGCAGCTCACCAAGAAATACTGGAACGGCGTGGTGCCGGCATGCGGCGAACTGCAGGACATCGACACGCAGACCATAGCAGAGTTTAAGGACGTCAAGGCCAACGTTGAGCGCCTGCTCGACGCCTTCAAGTTCCGCGACGCCCTCAAGGAGGCAATGAACCTGGCACGCATAGGCAACAAGTACATAGCCGACTGCGAACCGTGGAAGGTGGCAAAGACCGACATGAAGCGCGTAGAGACCATCCTCAACATCTCGCTCCAGCTCGTTGCCAACCTGGCGATAGCCTTCGAGCCGTTCCTGCCTTTCAGCAGCGCAAGGCTCCGCAAGATGATTAACATCGACACCTTCGACTGGAACCAGCTCGGCTCTACCGACCTGCTCCAGGCCGGACACCAGCTGGCCGAGCCCGAACTGCTGTTCGAGAAGATAGAGGACGACGTGATAGACTTCCAACTGAAGAAGCTCGAGGAGACAAAGAAGGCCAACGAGGCCGCCAACTACAAGGCCAAGGAGATAAAGCCCAACGTACCTTTCGAGGACTTCGAGAAGCTCGACATACGCGTTGGATTAATCAAGGCGTGCGAGAAAGTGAAGAAAGCCGACAAGCTGCTCAAGTTCACCATCGACGACGGAAGCGGCCAGGACCGCACCATAGTGAGCGGCATAGCCAAGTTCTACAAGCCTGAAGACCTCGTAGGCAAGCGTGTCTGCTTCATCGCCAACTTTGCCCCGCGCAAGCTGAAGGGCATCGAGAGCCAGGGCATGATACTCTCGGCAGAGGACTTCGACGGCTCGCTGAGCGTCATTACGACCTCCGCCGACGTGAAGCCGGGCAGCCAGGTGTGCTGACGCTGAAGGCGAAACGCCTCCCGTAAGGCGGCCTGACGAGCCGCGGAAGGATGGCTTTTGACATGTAAAATATTACCGTTAAATAAAAATACGCATGCTCCTGTATAATGGAGCATGCGTATTTCGTTCTTGTAAATACAGCCGCCGGCCGCCGTATACCATGCCACAGGGGCGGCAATACCGGCACATGTGCAACTTATTATGCCGCCGGCGTGCCGTTATTTCACGCCGTGTTATTATCTTTGCGCCATGAAATACATCTTCCTCTTAATAGGTTCGCTGTCGCTGGTGCTCGGCGTCATAGGCATATTCCTGCCCCTGCTGCCCACCACGCCCTTCCTGCTGCTATCGGCGGCGATGTTCTTCCGCAGCTCGCCGCGCGCCTACCGGTGGCTACTCGGACACAGGCACCTGGGCCCGTACATACGCAGCTTCCGCGAGGAACGCAGCATACCGCTGCGCGCAAAGATTATTTCGTTGTCGCTGTTGTGGCTCACCTCGCTGCACTGCATGGTGCTGATATTCGGCTCGTGGTGGCTGCGCGCCGCCATGCTGGCCGTGGCTGTGGGCGTAAGCTGGTACATCCTGTCGCTTAAGACGCGGCGCAAGGCTGACTGAGACGTATCGCGCCGGCGAATAAGACACAGACCAACATCACGAATAACAACCTTAACGTGAGGTAAAAAGCCAACCGGTCTGACATGTAATAAATAAGAATGCGGCCGCCACCGATTCTGTATCATACAGATTCTGATGGCAGGCCGCATTTATGATGACGTCCTTTCAAAGGCTCGTATTGTTTCAATTCACGGACTATTCGTATCCGTTCTCCATTCCTCCGCCTTCTTCTCCGCCCATGTTGGCACTGTTGTTAACCTTCTTCTTGGGTGCTTTCGCCTTCATGTTGCCGAAGTTGTAAGTCAGCGTAAGGTTTACCGTGCGTCCGCTGCGCCAGTTCTTCTGGTGGCGTGTGAAGGTCTCCGAGCTGGTGTAAGTATCGAACTTGCTTGTGTTGAGCAGGTCGCGGCAGTTGACGGCGAGCGTCAGCTTGCGGTCGAGGAACGTCTTGCGCAAGCCCAGGTTCATCTGGAAGTTGCCCTTGCGGTAGCCCTGCGCCACTGCCTGGCGTGAGCGGTAGCGGCCCGTAAGCTGGAGCGATATGTCCCAGGGCAGCATCAGCGACGCCTGCATGCGTGCGTTCCAGGTGAAGTTGCTGTTGCCTTCGCCGGTTACGGTCTGCCCGTCTATGTCATACGTAAAGCCGTCGAGCTTGTAGTAATAGGCGTTGGCCGTGGTGGTAAGGTTGAGTATCCTGCAAATCTGGTTCTTCATAACAAGCTCGACACCGGAGCTCAGGCTCTTGGCAACGTTCATGAAAGTCTGGTACATCATGCCGTCGGAGCTGCTCTGGTAGCTTATGCGCTCAATTACGTCATAAGTGGGGCGGTAGTACGCGCTGACGAGCAATGAGTGGGCGTCCCATGTCTTCAGGTAGTTGAGCGAGAACGAGTTGCTGTACTCGGGGGTAAGCTCGGGGTTACCGAACGACACCATCGAGGCGTCGCGCGTGTTGCGGAAGCTGTTGAGCTGGCCTCCCCACGGACGGCGCAGGCGGCGTGTATAGTTGAGCTGCAGCTGCTGCGTCTCGGTAAGCTGGTAAGAGAGGAACACGCTGGGGAAGAGCTGGAAGAAGTCCTTCTTGAACGCCGGGTCGCGCTTCGAGGGGTCGTGCTCCTGCTCGTAACTGTAACTTTCGGAGTTGACGTGCCAGTACTCGCCGCGCAGTCCGCCCATGACGCCGAACTTGCCGAACTTCATCGTGGCCGTGGCGTAGAGAGCGTGCAGGTCCATGTTGTAGATGAAGCGGTTGTAGTATTCCTCGTCTTCCACCTGGTTTACGCCGTCCCAGCTCGTTTCGTCGATATAAGACTCCTGCGGAGAGTTCTCGCGACGGAAGTTGCCCTGGTATCCGGCCTGCAGCATTATGGCCTCGCTTATCGGGTTTTCGTAGTCGAGTTTCACCTCCCACGAGTGGCTGCGGTTGAACATCGGGCGGTACTGGTAGTCATATTCGGTGGGCTTCGGCTCGTCGAAATACTCGGTGCTGTCCTGGTATATGTTGTCCTGGTCCATGCGCCAGTTGTTGTAGTCGACGGTGAAGTCGAGGTAATGGCGGTCGGTGAAGTTGTGGCGGTAGTTGAACTCGCCGTAGAACATGCGCATGTCGTTATGCCCCGACGAGTTGCGCAGCATTATGTAGCTGTCTTGCGGGGCGCCTATCGTGCCGTAGTGGTAAGGCGTCACGCCGCCGTTCTTGTGGCTTCCCATCATCATCATGCCCGAGAGCGACAGCGCGTCCTTGTCAGTTGCGTTGTATGTAAGGCCGGCACGGCTGAATATGTTGTTGCCCATACGGTTGTTCTCGGTGGTGTACGACTGGTACTCATTGGTGTTCAGGTACTCCTGGTAGCTCGACGAACCGCCGTCGTTGGCACGGTGGCGGTAGCCCACGTTCAGGTATCCTTCCCACCTGCCTACGTTGAAGTTGATGTTGCCGCTGGCGTTGGCGCTGCCCCTCGAGCTGCCTCCGGCCTGCACCGAGCCGTAGTAGCCCGCCGTGCGGTTCTTCTTCAGCACGATGTTAATGATGCCGGCGCTGCCCTCGGCGCTGAACTTTGCCGACGGGTTGTCGATGACCTCTATCCTGTCAATGCTCTCGGCAGGCAGCTGCTGGAGTATCTCGGCGCGGTTGTCGCTGGTCAGTCCGCTGGCCTTGCCGTTGATCCACACCTCCACGCTGGTGTTGCCGCGCAGCGATATGTTGCCCTCCGTGTCGACCTCGACCGACGGGATGTTCTCGAGCACGTCGCTCGCCGCACCGCCGGCGTTGCTTATGTCCTGCGTCACGTCGAACGACTTGCGGTCAACCTCGAGCTTCATGCCTGGGCGCTGCGCCGTCACCGTGACCTCCTGCAGCGTCTGGCTGTCCTCAGAGAGGCTTATTTTCTTAAAATTGGTGTGCTTGTGCTCGGCCTCAAGCGTGAAGCTCTTGACAAGCTCGGTGTAGCCTATGTACGACAGCTTCATGGTGTAGCTGCCGTAGGGCAGACCCGTAACATAGAACAGGCCCTTCTCGTCCGATATTGCACCCTTTACAAATTTCTGCGTGGCCTTGTCGTACACGGCGATGTTGACGAACGGCATCGAGCCGCCCGTAGCCGTGTCTACCACCTTTCCCCTGACGCTGCCTTGCGCATGGCAGAGGACAACGCTCATAACGAGTAGACAAAAAACAATAAGTTTCTTCATAACACTCTATCTGATTGATTAAGCCCCGAAAAGTTTAATTGTTTACATGTTTTTTCACAAATAATTTGGTTTTACGCTCTAAACAGATTACCTTTGCAGCCGGATTGGGGTCTCATAGTTCAATGGATAGAACAAGTCTCTCCTAAAGATTAGATCCGAGTTCGATTCTCGGTGAGACCACTCCTGATTCCTTTCATCTCTGCGCGCAGGCCTAAAGCCCGCGCGTTTTTCGTTTATTGAGGAGCAGGCGGATGCCGGAAAACAACCCACAGCACATAACAAGGCTACCGGCAAGCACGGCATATTCTATCGATGAAAAATGATACTGCCCGGCCGCAGGCTCAAACCTGCAACCGGGCAGCACACGTAAAGGTTACCAACATGGGCGGAAAAACAAGCCACACAAACTAATTACCTTTGTAACCAGTAGGAGGCCACGGGTCCTCGTCGGAAGGCCACCAATACTTGAAATTCTCGTCCCAATACTCTGAAGGCCACGGCTCACCTTCAGGCCACCAGAACGGAGGGTAATTATCATAATCATCCTCCCAACCCATTGGAGGCCACGGCTCACCTTCAGGCCACCAATACGGAGGCCACGCCTTCTCCTCATAATCGGTCACAACCTCATCTGACAGTACTTTGACAAAATAGAAAATGTAACCGGGAATATCGTCAACAGTTCCTTCAGGCACATTATGATACACAGCCTTTACCAGTATCTCGTACTTGTGGCCTTCCTGCCAGATGTCGTCAAAATCAGATAAACCTCCGTAAACGCCAGTTTTACCTCTCGGGTCTGTTACCACATACCCCCAACACCAAAAAGCAGGATTAAGGTCTAAAATAGGATAATCTTTTGCCTTGTAAGGCTGAACAGTCCACACCTCCTCATACGGCGGGGGAGTATTGTCCTCGTCGTCAGAACATGAAGCGAAGCCGAAGCATACGGACAGGACGGCGAGGAAAAGAAAAGATTTAATAAAATAATGTTTCATAATAATACTACTGAAATAAGATTTTAGTTTTTGTCTGAATTTTCGTTACCGTTGCATATTGGCTTTTCCGAACCGTCAAACCACGGTCAAGCCTTTCGTTACACACTGCAAATATACGAATTAAATATAATTAAACCATATTTTTTGATACAAAAACTTGTATTTTTAATAAAATTTGCACAACGAAATTAAATCAGGCAGACAACATAACGACGCCGACAGCATGCCCGTTGCATGCCGCCCACGCCCCTGCCGTGCGCCGTCCCGACACGGGCTTGCCGACACACAGTCTGCAAGAGGCTGCCTTTTAGGATGCAAAAGGTTATCTTTCGCGTTGCAAAAGGCAACCTTTCGGAAGGCAAAAGACGGCCTTTTATAACCGCTTGAGCATCAACCCGTTACACACACAACAAAATATAACGGCACCGCATGCCTGCGGCCGCTTCCCTGCCACGGGCGGGGAAGCGGTGGAACGGATGCGTCAAAATATTGTAAAAAAATGTTGTCGCGATTTTACTTTTTGCCGTTTACCTCCTCTTATATATAAGACGCGGTTGAAAAAACGGCGTTTACATAACCTTAGTATAAACCTGTAACAAATACTACGATGAGACCATCAGCAATATTCAAGACGACAATAATGGCCCTCTGCATGGCAATGGCCTGCGGTTCGTGCATAGTCCATAAGGAGCATCCGCCACGTCCGCCGCACCACAAGAAGCACAAACCACCGAAGAAGCCTAAGGGCCCGAAGCACCATCCGCCGCACGTATCGGTAGACTACGATAATACCGGCAACACATATTACGCGTGGAACGTGGAATGACAATAACCTACGGGGAGGGCAGCCAAGACACGGCATGCTGACGTCCACGCGGAACGGCAGTATTTTCAGTTCCATTGTTATTCCCTTACGATTGTTTTCACGGCTTTTGTTTCAGCGCGCCGCAGCCTTAGCCATGCGCCAAGGTTGTGGGCGCTGACGTTTTTTGACTGCAATACCGGCGCGAAATACAAATATCCATAAATAACACCTAATAATGTTACAAATATTGCAGTTAAGCGCATTTTTAAGTATCTTCGCAATTTGAACAATGAAGCTCGCAACATACATAACAGCGTGCCTGCTGGCGCTGCTTGCGTCGGCATGCGGCAGGACTGACGGCGGCGGAAGCCGACGCTCGGTGTACTACTGGAGCACGGTGCTCGACATCGACAGCACCAAGCAGGCCTTCATCGACCGTCACGGCATAAGCCGCATGTACGTAAGATACTTCGACGTGGTGGCCGGCGAAGACGGAAGCCCCGTGCCCAACGCCACGCTGAGGTTCGGCACGGGCGTGCCGCAGGGCATGGAGATTGTGCCGACGGTCTATATCGTTAACGACTGCATGGCAGCCGACACCACAGACCTTGCCCGACTGACGCTAAGACGCATAATGCAGATGAACGCCACGAACGACATCGGCGGCGTGAAGGAGATACAGATAGACTGCGACTGGACGCGGCGCACGCGCCAGCGCTACTTCGGCTTCCTGCGCACGCTGCGCGCCATGGCCGCCGAGAAGGGCATAAAGGTGTCTGCCACGATACGCCTGCACCAGCTGTCAGAGGGCGCGCCGCCCGTAGACCGCGGCGTGCTGATGATGTACAACACGGGCGACTTCACCGACATCAGCTGCGGCAAGCCGATTCTCGACATGCGCGACGCAGCGCCATACCTGCGCCATCTGGCCGACTATGAGCTTCCGCTTTCGGCAGCCTACCCTATTTACTCGTGGCGCATACTCTTCCGTGGCGGCAGATATGTCGGCATAATGCACCGCGACGACGACCTGCCCGTACTCCAGGGCGACTCAATCGTGATACGCGCACCTACGCTCGGCGACATAACCGACGCCGCAAAATCAATAAGCAGCCGGCGCATACAGGCCAACAGAGAGATAATACTGTTTGACCTGAATAATCAGAACATAACACGATTTAAACCCGATGACTATGAGAAGATATTTAATTACAGCGATATTTAGTCTGACAGCCGCGGCAGGAGCAATGGCCTGCATGCCCGAACTGCCGTCGCACAACTCATATATGTTCAGCGTATTCCGCCGCGACGCTCTCACATCACCGTTCCGCGAGGATATGAACGACTGGTGGAAACGCTACGGCGGCCAGCCTGAAAGCACAGACGAGAACTACTATCAGTACAACCATGAGCGTATAGACAGCATTGCACGCCGCAACGGCGACCGCCAGATGCTACGCTACATGAGTCTGCTCGACGCTTATCTCGACGTAAGCGAGAAGATAAGCCTGGACGCATGGGAATATCCTACGAAACAGGAGCTTGCCTCACGCGACAGCACTCTGCACGCTCTGCTCGACGCCTGCGAGGAGTACAAGGGCGGACGTATGGACAAACAGTACGCACTGATGACCATGAGAGCTAACATGCTGCTGGGCCGCGACAAGGCAAACATGCTCTACTGGACGGCTACGGCAAGCAAGCAGCCCGACGGAGTGTGGCGCGAGATGTGCCGTAACATCTACGCACGCGCACTGCTCAACAGCGGACTGCGCCGCCAGGCGTGCGACATCTACGCCGAACAGGGCGACATGCAGAGCATAAAATGGTGTATGCGTAAGTACCGCAACATGGCCGGAATACGCAAAGTTTACTCCGAAAATCCCGACTCGCCCACCCTGCTATACCTTGTTCAGGACCTTGTGAACAATCTTCAGGAGACTCTTGACACGCGCGACGACAGTCCGTTCAGACTGCACACGGGCGGAACTGACATACGCAAAGTGGCCGACAGCGAGGCAAACGAATTTCTGAATTTCGCCGATGAGGTTATAAAAGAGAAGCGCACACAGTCGCCTTGCCTGTGGCAGAGCGCGGCAGCCATGATAGAATATCTTATGGGCAACTATGACGAGGCTTACCGCAGAGCCGCACAGGCTGTCAAGATGGACGGCAGTCAGCGTATGAAAGACAACGCGCGCTGCATACGTATGCTGGCAAAGGCCACCACGATGAAGCTCGAAGGCAGCTCTACGGCATGGCTTACTGACGAGTTCCGCTGGCTCGACAGCAAGATTGAGGAGGAGCGCGGACGCTCAGGCGAATACGCAAACCACTACACAGACGTCAAGGAGCGCATTGCCTACAACGTGCTGGCACCGCGCTACATAGCCGCAGGACGCCCCGAAATGGCGCTCGCTCTCATTGGCATGGCTACCGAAAACGGCTTCAGCTTTGAGACTTCGGGCGGCCATACAGCCGACAAGGATTTCAAATGGGGCGGCGACTGGCCGTGGAACCGCGACTATTCATGGGGTAACGAATACTTCGCAGCACTGTCGCAGACGTCTGCCGACACTTTGGCCGCATACTACTCATTCCTTACATCGGCAAAGAGCGACCTGTTCGAGCACTACGTAGCGCAGCAGGTTTACGCCAACAAGGACTATTACAACGACCTTATCGGCACGCGCTACATGGCCGAAGGACGCTTCGCCGAGGCCGTGCCTTATCTTGAGCGTGTAAGTCTTGACTTCATCTCACGCCAGAACATCAGCTGGTACATGGCCAACAGAAATTACACTGAAGCCCGCTGGTTCAACAGACAGCTGCCCAACACGTATGAGACAGACGGCCCTGACAAGGGCGAACCTAAGGAAAACCTGAAACTGAAGTACTGCAAGGAGATGATTCAGATGCAGTCAAGCTATAACCTCGCGACTGCCGGAGAGCAGAAAGAAGCACAGGCTTACGAGCTTGCGGTGCGCTATTATCAGGCATCGTGCTACGGCGACTGCTGGTTCCTGACACATTACTCGCACAGTGTGAACGACAGCGCACGCGCCGGTGAACTTGACTTCGCTGCCAAAGCGATTGACTATCTCAGACAGAGCAGCCGCTCCGCCAATCTGAACACACAGTACAAATCGCTCTACGCGCTGGCTTTCATCGACATAGAACCGTGGTATGAGGTTACTTACGACAGCGAATACAACCTCGTAATAATTCCTCACACTGCCTCAGCGCAATACAAAGCACTGGCAGCACTGAGCCGCTTCGCACACGAACATCCGCAGAATATCGACCGGTACACAACGCGCTGCGACGTACTTAAACAGTTTGAGAAACTGTCAGAATAAGGCATCGCAGCGCGTTGCGCTGTCATCTTTTATACTAAAAATGAGATTTTATTTCCATATTAGCTGCAAAAATGTTAATTTTGCATGTTTAAAACAACATCTCAAAATATCAGGAAATGTCATCTGTAACAATAAAGAAAGTAAGCAGCAAGAAAGATCTTGAGCGCTTCGTAGACTTTCATTATGACCTGTACGAGGGATGCGAGCAGGACGTTCCAAACCTGTTCAGCGACGAGATGAACACCCTCGACAAAACGAAGAACGCCGCATTCGAGTTCAGCGAGGCAGAATACTTCATGGCCTTCTATGAAGACGGGCGCATGGCGGGACGCGTTGCGGCAATCATAAACCACCGCGCAAACAAGCGCTGGGGGCGCAAGTGCGTACGCTTCGGCTGGATAGACTTCGTCGACGACATAGAGGTGTCGCGCGCTTTGTTCAATGCCGTCGAGGATTACGGCAAGTCGAAGGGAATGGACGAGATGATAGGGCCGCTCGGATTCACCGACCTCGACCCTGAAGGCATGCTCACAATGGGATTCGACCAGCTCGGCACGATGGCCACGATATACAACTATCCGTACTATCCTGAACACATGGAGAAGCTGGGCGGATTCGAGAAGGACAACGACTACGTGGAGTTCAAGCTCATGGTGCCCGACGAAGTGCCGGAGAAATACACCAAGATAGCCGAGATGATACAGAAGCGCTACAACCTGCACGTGCGCAAGCTGACCAAGAAAGACGTGTTCGAGGGCGGCTACGGCAAGAAGATGTTCGACCTTATCAACACCTGCTTCAAAGACCTATACGGCTATTCGGAACTCTCCGAGAAGCAGATAGACCAATACATAAAGATGTATTTCCCCATGGCCGACCTCAGCCTTATCACCGTAGTGGAGGACTGGAACGCCGAGAAGAAGCCCGTTGCCGTTGGCATCACCATACCGTCGCTGGCACGCGCGCTGCAGAAATGCCGCCGCGGAAGGCTCTTCCCGTTCGGCTGGTGGCACGTGTTGCGCGCCCTCAAGGCACACAAGACCGAAGGCGTGGACCTGCTCCTGCTCGGAGTTCTGCCCGAATACCGCATGAAGGGAGCCAACGCACTTATGTTCTACGACCTCATTCCGCGCTACCAGGCATACGGATTCAAGTGGGGCGAGAGCCAGGTTGAAATGGAAACGAACGAGAATGTGCAGAGCCAGTGGCAATACCTCGAGACAATACTGCACAAGAGAAGACGCTGCTACAAGAAGTGGCTGTAGATTTCCTGCCGGCAAGCCGGCGGGAAATAATTAAAAATTAAAAAGTAAAAATTAAACAGCGCTATTTATGGCTGGCGGTAATCATATCGACTAAAACCCGCTGAAATGGAGTAACAATTAAACAAAGTTGATTATGGCTGACGGCAATAACATTGTGAAAGAAAAGGCGGAGAAGTTCGCCATACGCATTGTTAAGTGCAGTAGGTTCATAAGAGATACCAAACGTGAATACTCGCTTGCCGACCAGCTGCTACGTTCCGGCACAAGTATAGGTGCCAATCTTTATGAAGCTGAATTTGCACAAAGCAAAGCCGACTTTATAAGCAAGATGAGCATAGCGCTTAAAGAAGCATCTGAAACCAAATATTGGCTGTGGCTGCTCCACTCGACAGACATACTGGAAGACAAGATTTACTACTCAATGAACACCGACTTGAAGAACATCATAAGTCTTCTTATTTCAATATTGAGGTCGTTGAAAGGTATAGAAAGCAAGTAACAGCTTACAACGCCACATGAAGCCGCCATCCTGTTTCAACCACGGCGTTTAATTTTTAACTTTTAATTGTTGATTTTGGAATTTTATGAGCGAAGAGAATATAATTACAACTTCTTATACAGACGAAAACATCAGGCACCTGTCCGACATGGAGCATGTGCGCACCCGTCCCGGCATGTACATCGGACGGTTGGGCGACGGCTCGATGCCGGAAGACGGAATATACGTATTGCTTAAGGAAGTCATCGACAACTCGATAGACGAGTTCAAGATGAAAGCCGGCAAGAGGATTGAGATTGACCTTGACGACAACCTCCGGGTAACCGTCCGCGACTATGGCCGCGGCATACCGCAGGGCAAGCTCGTAGAGGCTGTAAGCGTGCTCAACACCGGCGGAAAGTATGACTCAAAGGCGTTCAAGAAGAGCGTCGGCCTCAACGGTGTCGGCATAAAGGCCGTCAATGCGCTTAGCTCCAAGTTTGAGGTAAGGTCTTACCGCGACGGCGTGGTGCGCACGGTGAAGTTCGAAAGGGGCGTTCTTAAAAGCGACGTGACCGAAGACACGCAGGACGAGAACGGTACATACGTGTTCTTTGAGCCCGACAACACGCTGTTCAAGAACTACACTTTCCACAACGACTTCGTCGAAACGATGCTCCGCAACTACACTTACCTTAACACGGGGCTTACCATAATGTTCAACGGTCGCCGCATATTGAGCCGCAACGGACTTGAAGACCTGCTCAACGATACGATGACCACCGACGGCATTTACCCTATAATACACCTCAAGGGCGAAGACATCGAGATAGCGTTCACCCACACCAACCAGTACGGCGAGGAGTACCACTCGTTCGTCAACGGCCAGCACACCACCCAGGGCGGTACGCACCAGAGCGCGTTCAAGGAGCACATAGCCAAGACTATAAAGGAGTTTTTCAACAAGAACTTCGAATATACCGACATACGCAACGGCCTCGTTGCCGCCATCGCCGTAAATGTTGAGGAACCGATGTTCGAGAGCCAGACGAAGATTAAGCTCGGCTCGCTTACCATGAGTCCTGACGGCGTAAGCGTGAACAAGTACGTAGGCGACTTCATAAAGACCGAAGTGGACAACTACCTGCACAAGAACGCCGACGTGGCTGAGGTAATGCTGCAGAAGATACAGGCCTCGGAGAAGGAGCGCAAGGAAATGGCGGGAGTGACGAAGCTGGCACGCGAGCGCGCCAAGAAGGCCAACCTGCACAACCGCAAGCTGCGCGACTGCCGCATACACTTCAGCGACGTGAAGAACGACCGCAAGGAAGAAAGCTCCATATTCATAACCGAGGGCGACTCGGCAAGCGGTTCAATCACCAAGAGCCGCGACGTAAACACGCAGGCTGTGTTCTCGCTGCGAGGCAAGCCGCTCAACTCTTTCGGCCTTACAAAGAAGGTGGTGTACGAGAACGAGGAGTTCAACCTGCTGCAGGCGGCGCTCGACATAGAGGACGGACTCGACACGCTGCGCTACAACAAGGTAATCGTGGCAACCGATGCCGATGTCGACGGAATGCACATCCGCCTGCTGATAATAACCTTCTTCCTGCAATTCTTCCCCGACCTGATAAAGAAAGGCCACGTCTACGTGCTGCAAACGCCGCTCTTCCGCGTAAGGAACAAGCGCACGAAGGTACGCAACAAGAAGGCGCTGGAAGAAGTGAAGGACAAGAAAGGCGACTTCATCACACGCTACTGTTACAGCGAAGACGAACGCCTGAAAGCCATAACGGAGCTTGGCCCCGACCCTGAGATAACACGATTCAAAGGTCTCGGCGAGATAAGCCCCGACGAGTTCCGCAACTTCATAGGCCCCGACATGCGCCTAGAGCAAGTAACCCTGCACAAGACCGATCAGGTGCAGAAGCTCCTGGAGTATTACATGGGCAAGAACACGCCCGAGCGCCAGAACTTCATCATTGACAACCTTGTCATCGAGGAAGACCGTCCGGAGGAGGAAGAGGTGTTCTGACAGGCCTGGAAACGGGAACGGCAACGCTCCATACCCATACAAAACGACAAACCAATGAATAAGAAATCGTTACCAATCTTACTTATATGCCTATTCGCGTCGCTGCTGCCGGCAACGGCGCAGATAACGCTCGACTTCTCGAAAGACAGCCCCATACGCAAGCTGCAGATAGCCGAAATGGCGATAAACAACCTATACGTCGACTCGGTTGACGAGAAGAAGCTCGTCGAGGACGCCATACGCGGAATGCTCGAGAAGCTCGACCCGCACTCGTCTTACTCGGACCCCGAGGAAGTGAAGGCGCTAACCGAACCGCTGCAGGGCAACTTCGAGGGCATAGGTGTTCAGTTCAACATGGTCGACGACACGCTGCTCGTAATCCAGCCCGTATCAAAAGGCCCGTCGGAGAAGGTGGGCATCATGGCGGGTGACCGCATCGTGAGCGTCAACGACACGGCAATAGCCGGCGTTAAGATGAGCCGCGAGGAGATCATGCGCCGCCTGCGCGGTCCCAAAGGTACGAAGGTAAACCTCGGAATAGTGCGCCGCGGAGTGGCTGAAACACTGAAATTCACCGTCAAGCGCGACAAGATACCCGTAAAGAGCGTCGACGCCGTCTACATGATACGTCCCGGCATCGGCTACATAAGGATAGGCAACTTCGGCGCCACGACGTACGACGAGTTCATGCAGGGACTCCAACAGCTGAAAAGCCAGGGCATGACCGACCTCGTACTAGACCTCCAGGACAACGGCGGAGGCTACCTCGAGGCAGCCGTGAAGATAGCTAACGAATTTCTCGAGCGTAAAGGCCTCATAGTCTACATGGAGGGACGCCAGGCTCCGCGTGCCGACTATAACGCACAAGGCAACGGCAGCATGCGCCAGGGCCGCGTGTTCGTACTCGTCAACGAGTTCACGGCGTCGGCCGCCGAGATAGTCTCAGGCGCAATACAAGACCACGACCGCGGCACCATAATCGGGCGCCGCACCTTCGGCAAGGGCCTCGTACAGCGCCCCATACCCCTGCCCGACAACTCCATGATACGCCTAACAATAGCCCACTACTACACCCCTTCCGGCCGCTGCATACAGAAGCCTTACACCAAGGGCGACCGCGAAGACTACGCACTCGACTTCGAGAAGCGCCTCAAGCACGGCGAGCTGACCAACCGTGACAGCATACACTTCGCCGACTCGCTGAAGTTCTACACACTGAAGAAGCACCGCCCCGTATACGGCGGAGGCGGTATAATGCCCGACGTGTTCGTGCCGCTCGACACGCTCCAGTACACCAAGTTCCACCGCCAGCTCGTGCTCAAGGGTATAGTAATCAACACCGACCTGCGCTACATCGACAACCACCGCGACCAGCTCAAGTCGCTCTTCCCAACGTTCGAGTCGTTCCGCGACGGATTCCAGGTGCCCCAGCAGCTCGTTGACGACGTGCTGAAAGAGGGCGAGAAGCAGAACGTCAAGCCGAAGGACGACGACGAGCTGCAGAAGACGCTGCCTTATCTGAAGACACAGCTCAAAGCCCTGATAGCCCGCGACCTGTTCGACATGAGCGAATACTTCCAGATAATCAACGAGACGAGCGACATCGTGAACAAGGCCATTGAGCTTACACAGGCAAAGGAATGAGCCTTCAAGGCATTTACACAATTAAATCATGGCCATAAAGACAGGCCTTCAAGCCGAAGGACACCTGCTTTGGCCGACCAACATAAAATCGGGCGGGATATTGCATCACACCAATATCCCGCCCGATTTCCATATTTAGCGTAACAGCCGTCAGCCTTAAATCCGCCATGATAATCAAGTCCTGCCGCCATCAGGAGCAGTCTGTTACGCCGATAAGTCCCTTATAGTGTGCTTACAGGCGCCTTACTTCAACACCTTCCACCTCTCAGCCCAGTCGTCCAGCACTTCTTCCCTGTGCTTGGCCACGGTGACACTTCCCTGCCATACGCCCTTAAAAAGCCTCGGGTCCTGCCTGTCTGAATACCAGTTATTGCCTAAAGCCATTCCGCCAGACGTCTTTTCGCCCGGCCACACGCCTGACACTATTACCGTTCCACGATGCCCGTCAAGCTCCTTTATATCAGACGAAGTCTCGTATTTCAGTATGGCGGGCTGCTTAGGCGAATACCTCACGGCGAATTTCCCGCCGCCTGTGTATACGCCGTCCCAGTCCTGGCGGTCGGCTGTAAACGTGAAAAACTTCCTGCCTATGCAGCTGTCTGCAAGCACCGGACCGTCAAACCTGAACTCCATGACCGAATATACAGCCACCGTGTCCTTGTCAGTCGTATTACGGGTAAACACCGTATAAGGGCTCTCCGAGATTCTTTCAAAGCTTCCTCCCCAGCTCTCCCCTTCCGGGTCAGCCGGGTCGCCGTCCATCATGTAAAGCAATGAAGGGGTGTCGCCCATCTTCACCAGTCCGCCATAATATTGCTTGAAATCGGCTCCCAGATGCCCGGCACCCTTAATAAAGGTGTCATAATAATTAGCATTATAGTCATCGCTGATTTTCCTGTCGCTTATCATTCCGCGGTATGAGGCATTGTTCTCAATCATCCAAAGGTCAGGAAAATTCCTTGCCACATAAGTATAGCTGTTTACCCCCCATTTCTTATTAGGGCCGCCTATCCAGTAGACGCGTATCCTGTCAGCAATGTCAGGGGCGTCGTGCAATGCCTGGGCTACATCTTCCAGCGTACCCCATACCAGGACGTACAAAGGGCGGCGGCTCTCCTTACGTGCGCACCTTACAATCCATTCGGACCCTTCCGTCGGAGTGTCATAGCCCCTGAACGGGGCCAGCCCCCTCCTGCCCTGCTTGCACAACGGGCGCAGGCTGTCGGGGCTCACCAGGTTGCCGTACTTCTTCCGCAACACAGGGTAATCCTTCGCGTAAACGTCTATCATACGCAGGATTTCCTCTTTAGAGCCCTTACCGAACGACGGCGACGACACTATGCCCTCTATATCGAAACAGTCACTGTACATCAAGAGATGGGCCAGCGACTGGTTGTCGTCAGGGTCGGTGCCGCCTATGTCGCTGCTTATCAGTATCCTGTGCCTCTCCGGCTCACCGGCGCAGGCTCTGCCTGCGCCAAAAACCATCATGCCGCACACCAATGCGGCGCAAACTGCTTTCAACATTTCCTTCTGTTTTTACTTTACAACATTGACAACCACCCTCTGATACCTTGTCAGTGACGGCTTGCCGTTATCCTTTACCTCGACAATAATGTGCATTGTACCGTAACGCTCGGTCTTCGGAACTATGAACGAAGCCTCGGCCTTGTCGGCATTCTCTATCTTCAGAGGGTTGCCCGTGCGCCCGGAGGCTATATTGAACGTGCCCGGTTCCTGATAATAATACCATCTGAAGCTAAGCTCATCGCCGTCGGGGTCGGTGCTTGCCGCCGCGCCGAGTTCCACCTTGTCACCCACCCTTGCCGTTATTTCGGCAGGACAGTCAAGCCTTGCCACCGGCGGATGGTTGGCATTCGCATAATCGTTTACGGTCCAGTCCATGCGGGCGGCAAAGTCATTCTGGAACGCTTCACGCCAACGCCATATAGTGGCCTTGTTGCTTGTATGCCAGAAGCCGTCCACGCCCATCACCTCATCCTGCGCGTCTGTCCATATCGGGCGTGTCTCAGGCCCGATGAACCAGCGCTCCGTCCGTGGCTGGTAAAGCTCGTAACGGCCGCCCCAACTGCCCCAGTCGGGTCGCTCGGGGTTGTTCAGTCCGTTGTCTATAAGATAAAGGAAGGTGGGCGTGTCGCCCTCCATGAGGAACTTCACCTGCGGATACTGTCCGCCAAGCGGTCCCTTGCAACGTATGTTCTTATCCAGCCAGGGGTTATCCACAATCTCGAAATCAGCCCCGGCGAAACGTCCGTGAAACCTGTCGCCGCTAATACCGCTCCACGTTCCATAATGATAGCCGCCGAACTTATGGTATCCGGGACTCACTATATAAAACAAGTCCTTGAAGTTTTGCCTTATCCACGGACCGCTGTCGTCCTGGTCTGAGATGGCATAGACACGCAATTTGCCCACAAAGGCGTCCGTCTCTGCCTGCGTCCTTGTATTCCTTACTTTCCATAGAGCCTGCGCCAGACAGTTAGGACCGCCCCACACAAGCACCCACACAGGGCGTTTGTCGTCCTTGTCAACAGTCTTTATTATCCAGTCAGAGCCTTCCGAGTCCATGCCTTCGCCTACGGCGTGCATTCCATAGTCGGCACGTCCTTCCTTTATCACCGATAAAAGATATTCTTCCGTAGGATATCCCGGCTCATGTTTAAGCAGGTTCGTCTGCACCTTTCCGTATGCCCCTACAATCTCCCTTATCCTCCATGCGGCCACTTCCTTTTTCTGATGAACCGACGTGGTGGCTATGATGCCCTCCACATCCCACTGGTTTGAATACGTAAGGAAGCGCACCATCGACATGGCGTCGTCGGGCTCGTTCTCAATGTCTGTCAAAACCAACACTCTGGGCTTTTCCCTCCCGGAAGCCGCGGCAAATGGCGTGAATGTAATAATCACTGCCAACAATGCCAATAATCTACTTAGCATAATACTGGAACAAATAGGTTAATTAATAATACATTTTACATAGATTAGTTTAAACAAGAACCGACAGCCCTGTGCCCGTTGCCTGCAAGCACGCCCTGCCATCGGTACGGCGGCTACGGTTTACGTAAGGCATGTCTGTAATCCTTATCGGCAACAAAGTTACAAAAATATTCATTATTTCCGGCTGATTATAAACTTTTTATCATATAAGCCTGGCTGACGGATAACCTGACGGCAGATGAAGCTGGACAAAGCGTTATACAATGTTAAAACTTATGTCCCTCCCATTGCCGTAAGCATAAAATCACATATCTTTGTAATATCAAAATGATATCATAATTTATTGTTTAACATAACACCAAAGACCTATGGAAAATCGTGAATTCACCTTTACAGGCACGACGCTCAACGGCATAGCCATGCTCGTGTTCAATCTCCTTATGTATATTGTCAGCATCGCCCTTATCGTAATGGCGTTCGCCACGTTCAGCGGCGCGGCTGCCGTCAGCGCAGGCGTGGGCGGCGCGGTGCTGCTTATAGCCAACATGTTCGTCAGCGGCGGCTTCATGCTGGTAGAGCCGGGCGAGGCCCGCGTGATGATGTTCTTCGGCAAATACCGCGGCACGTTCACACAGGCAGGCTACTTCTGGGTAAACCCGTTCTTCTCGGTAAAAAACCTGTCGCTGCGCGCACGCAACCTCGACGCCGAGCCGATAAAGGTTAACGACAAGGCAGGCAACCCCGTAATGATAGGCATGGTGCTGGTGTGGAAGCTCAAGGACACGTACAAGGCAATGTTTGAAATAGACGCGCAGACCATGGCACAGTCAAAGGCTGCCACCGACGCGGCTGCCGCCGGTGCCAAGACTGCCACGATAATGAACGCCTTCGAGAAGTTCGTGCGCATACAGGCGGACGCGGCACTGAGACAGGTGGCAGGAAGATACGCCTACGACAACGACGGGCAGGACGACAGCGAACTGACTCTGCGCGGCGGAAGCGACGAGATAAACGAGGAACTTGAGCAGAAGATTGACGAGCGTCTGGCTATGGCAGGCATCGAAGTGATAGAGGCACGCATCAACTATCTTGCCTACGCGCCCGAGATTGCGGCAGTGATGCTGCGCCGCCAGCAGGCCACGGCCGTCATCTCCGCACGCGAGAAGATTGTCGAAGGAGCTGTGTCGATGGTGAAGATGGCTATCGAAAAGCTGGCCGACGAGGACATCATCGAACTCGACGAGGAGAAGAAGGCTGCCATGGTGAGCAACCTGCTCGTAGTGCTCTGCGGCGACGACACCGCCCAGCCGGTAATCAACACAGGCACGCTGAACCACTGATAATGCGCCGCCGGCAGTAACACGCACGGCGGCAAAACCCCGTTTTTTGACACGTCGATAAACACCTGGTTGTCAAGACTTTAGCTCGCAATCAGCAAAAGGCGGCAAAACGGACTGCAAAAGACGGTCTTTCACCGTGTAAAAGGCCGCCTTTCGCACTATGAAAGGCGGCAAACGGCACAACCATAATATCTGACCTAAAACCAAAGTGTATGTTCAGAATAAGACTAAGTCAACTCAAGGTGGTTGAAAAATGTATGTTCAGAAGAGGACTAAGCCAACTCAAGGTGGTTGAATACAGATACTATCCGGCGTTAGAAGGCAAAGCGGACATCGCTGCAGGTGTGCTCGGACTGGCAGTCACGGCGGTCATGTATGCCGCCGGCATGTTCAACAGCTGGATATTCCTTGTTATCTCCTCAGTCCTTTATGCCGGCGTCATGGCATGGGGTGTTTACCTGTGGCGGCTGCGCCGCAAGCCCATGAAGCGCGAGATCACGCTGGGCGGCATCAAGCACAGGCTCTACCTGCGCAACCGGCCGCTCTTCATTATATACTGCCTTGCGGTAAAAATCGTCGACTGGCTTATCGTGATAAGCGTATTAGCGATGCTGGAAAGCGATGCCGGGTGGGCAAGTGCATTCTTAGAAGAGCTGTACGCATGGACATTCGTGCTGCCGCTGGCGCTTTACGCCGTGATAATTGAATATCTGACATACCTCCAGTTTTACCGCACGCCCGAAAATATGCGCAGCATATACCTGTCGGGCGACGGCAACACCGACCTCTATACTGAAGCCTTAAGGCAAATGGGGAAAGATGGCAAAGAAAGAGAATAGCACAAAGAGCTTCGTCCTGCGTGTAGACGCCGACACGATGGCGGCAATAGAGAAATGGGCCGCCGACGAGTTCCGCTCTACCAACGGACAGCTGCAATGGATAATAGCGGAGGCGCTGCGCAAAAGCGGACGCCTGCCCAAAAAGCGCCACACGCCCGGCGAGGGGAAGGAGGACGAGGCATGACCTACCGCGAACTGTGGCGCACGCTGACGCCCCTCTACGACGAGGGCGAGGCTCGCGCCATAACAGACTACGTGCTCGACGCCGGCTTCGGCATGGGCAAGGCCGACATTATATGCGGAGCGGTTGAGTCGCTGGCGGCGGATGACGAGGCAAAGCTCGAAGGCATATTCAGCAGGCTGCGGCGCGGCGAACCCGTGCAGTACGTCATGGGTTGGGCGGAGTTTGGCGGCAGGCGCTTCAGCGTACGCCCCGGCATACTGATACCGCGCCCCGAGACCGAGGAGCTTTGCGCCCTGATAACCGCCGACAGGCAGGGCTGTCCGTCGTCCAAGATAGTAGACATAGGCACGGGCAGCGGCTGCATAGCCGTTACGCTGGCGCTCGACGTGCCCGGCAGCGACGTGTCGGCGTGGGACATATCGCCCGTTGCACTGGCCGTGGCGCAGGAGAACGCAAGGGCTAACGGCGCCGCCGTAACCGTCGAGCGGCGCAACGCGCTCAGCCTTACGCCATGCGGCGAGCAGTGGGACGTCATAGTGAGCAATCCGCCCTACATCTGCGACAACGAGAAGAAGGACATGGCGGCAAACGTGCTCGACTTCGAGCCTGCCACCGCCCTGTTCGTGCCTGACGACGACCCGCTGCGCTTCTACCGCCCCATAACCGCCTACGCCGCGCAGACGCTGTGCCCCGGCGGCGCGCTCTACTTCGAGCTGAACCCCGTTTACGCCGACGAGATAGCCTCAACAGCGCGCGCCTGCGGCTTCGCCTGCGTCGACATAATCAGCGACTGCTACGGCAAACGGCGCATGATGAGGGCACGTAAAGCCGGCAGACAGTAAGATAATAAGGACAGATAATCCTGACAGGAACAACAGGCAACCGGCTCCTAAGCTTCGTATTGTCCCCTCCCATCTCTCCCATTACTCCCATAACTCCCATCCCTCCCATCAAAAAACAACAACAATGACCGAAGAACAGATATACCAGAAGCTCTCGGCGCTGTGCGCCTCGGCCGAGCATTGCTCATACGAGATGACCGAAAAGATGCGCCGCTGGCAGGTGCCTGACGACATGCAGGCGCGCGTAATGGAGCGGCTCGCCAAAGAACGCTTCGTTGACGACGAGCGCTACTGCCGCTTCTTCGTGCGCGACAAGATACGCTACAACAAGTGGGGGCGGCGCAAGGTGGAGCAGGCGCTCTACATGAAGCGCATTCCCGCCGGCATACAGGAGCGCGTGCTCGACGAGGTTGACCCGCAGGTGTACGTTGACATACTGCGCCCGCTGCTCGCGGCGAAGCGCAAAAGCGTCAAGGCAGCGAGCCTGTACGAGCTGAACGGCAAGCTGACACGCTTCGCCCTGGGGCGCGGCTTCACGCCGGACATCATAAGGGAGTGTCTCGGCGATTGCGCCGAAGACTGAGTTTATTTGTGCGGTTTAAGCCGTAAATTGTCAAATTATTCTTACCTTTGCGCTTGATAACATACCCGACAGAAAGGGACTACAATGACAGACAACGACTTTGACATAAGGAGCAACAACATATCGTCGGCCGAGAAGGAGTTTGAGAACGCCCTGAGACCGCTGCGCTTCGGCGACTTCAGCGGCCAGCAGAAGGTCGTGGAGAACCTCGAGGTGTTCGTGGAGGCGGCAAAATACCGCGGCGAACCGCTCGACCACACCCTGCTGCACGGCCCTCCGGGACTGGGCAAGACCACGCTTAGCAACATCATAGCCAACGAACTGGGCGTGGGCTTCAAGCTGACCAGCGGCCCGGTGCTCGACAAGCCGGGCGACCTGGCAGGCATACTGACGTCGCTCGAGCCTAACGACGTGCTCTTCATCGACGAGATTCACCGCCTTTCGCCCGTGGTGGAGGAGTACCTCTACTCGGCAATGGAGGACTACCGCATCGACATAATGATAGACAAGGGCCCGTCGGCGCGCTCGATACAGATTGACCTTAACCCCTTCACTCTTGTAGGGGCGACCACCCGTAGCGGACTGCTCACAGCACCGCTGCGCGCCCGTTTCGGCATAAACCTGCACCTCGAATACTACGAACCGGAGACGCTCACCAAGATACTGAAGCGCTCTGCCTCGATACTCAAAGTACCTATCGACGACGACGCGGCGGTGGAGATAGCACGACGCAGCCGTGGCACACCCCGTATAGCCAACGCCCTGCTGCGCCGCGTGAGGGACTTCGCGCAGGTGAAGGGCACCGGCCGCATTGACACTGACATCGCACGCATAGCCCTGACGGCGCTCAACATAGACCAGTACGGACTTGACGAGATAGACAACAAGATTCTGCTGACCATCATCGACAAGTTCCGCGGAGGCCCGGTGGGCATTACCACCATAGCCACGGCAATCGGCGAGGACGCCGGAACGGTTGAGGAAGTGTACGAGCCGTACCTCATCATGGAAGGCTTCATCAAGCGCACGCCGCGCGGACGCATGGTGACAGAACTGGCATACAAGCACTTCGGACGGCGTATGGCAGGCAGCCACTCGGGAGAACAGGAACTGATGTTCGACAACTGACCGCAGGCTTGCGCCTTACGGCTTAGGCAACGGTATGACGTAAAATAAAAAACAGCCGGCAGGGCATAGCCCCGCCGGCTGTATCTATAAAGCCATTATGAAATGACAAACGGCTCAAATCAGTTCAACACTCTATACCAGACACTGTAAACTTCGCCTTTCACTTCAACATGTACTTCAAAATCTTTACCCATTAGTATTATATTCATCAGTTTCTTTACAATCCTTGTCTTTACAACAGCACCCTACATGCGCCCGCAAACCGCCATAACGTACCGCCAAATACCATGGCGGTACTGTATAAACAAAATCAGTGTGGGCTGTTAATCTTGTAGCATCGTTATTTTTCAGACGTATATTCATTTATGAGCGAGCACAATGTATAGGTCCAATTGTCAAGAACCATAAGAGTATCCTCATCGGCAAAATAACAAATATTTCCACCTTCGGTGTAGCTTCCATCCTTATTTTCCATAATCTCAAGTAAGGCATTGTCCATTCTCCAAGCCAGACTGCTGTTACCGCTTGTGTCGGTAATGTAAGCACTGTCTTCATCTTCACTGCTGCAAGAATAGAATGCAGCAAAGGCCGTGAAAGCGAATACAGCCACCAACGACCTGTAAATAAAGTTTTTCATAAGAAAGTTGTTTAAATTAAGCCTACTCTTCAGCTTTTCGGTATCTGCTCCTTTTATACAGTAAGGTCTGTAAAACAAGAATTATATCCACAATCTACACATCGCAAATATATAAAATAAAGCAACATCTTCAAACAAAAATCAATTAAATCATGCGATTTAACGATAAATTCATACATAAATAGCCAAGTTTACATACATATCGACATTTGCTAACGACATACGCGCTCCGCCATGAAGGCACGCCCCGTTTTTTAAGTCGGAAAAAACCGCCGACTATGAAAAAAAAGAATTAACTTTGCACACATCCTGAACATTCAGGACGGATGAGAACAAAACTTACACTACAAAATGGACAATACATCAAGAACGGCGGTATTCACAGGCAGCTTCGACCCCTTCACAGCTGGGCACGACTCAATAGTTCGCCGCGCGCTGCCGCTGTTCGACAAGATTGTGATTGGCGTTGGAGTAAACGTCCATAAGAAATACCTGTACGGCACGGAAGTGCGTGTAGCCGACATAGCAAGCCTGTACAAGGACGAGCCGCGGATAGAGGTTAAGGCGTTCAGCGACCTTGCCGTTGACTTCGCAAAGCGCGAGGAAGCAAGGTTTATAATAAAAGGCGTGCGCAGCGTGAAAGACTTTGAGTATGAACGCGAGCAGGCAGACATAAACAGGCAGATAGGAGGCATTGAGACTGTACTGCTCTATGCCGAGCCGAAATATGAGAGTGTGTCGTCGAGCATGGTGCGCGAGCTGATTCATTTCGGCATGGACGTGAGTGCGTTTCTGCCCAAAAGACCTGACAACAGGCAGCAGTAAGCAACACCATCAGACTGAACAACCTGAACATTCAGAATACAAAACGCAAACAGATGATTACATACAACACCGACGGCGTTAAGATGCCGAAAATCAAAAAACGCGAGACTACGGCGTGGATTAAGGCCGTTGCCGCAAGCTACGGACGCAAGACGGGCGAGGTAGGATACATGTTCGTTGACGACGAGAAGATACTCGAGGTGAACCGCGAATACCTCGGACACGATTATTACACGGACATCATAACCTTTGACTACGACGAAGGCGACACAATAAACGGCGACCTGGTAATCTCGCTCGACACAGTGCGCTCAAATGCGGAGATGCTCGGCAAGGAGTATGACGACGAGCTGCACCGCGTAATAATACACGGCGTGCTGCATCTGTGCGGAATAAACGACAAGGGACCGGGCGAACGCGAGATAATGGAGGCCGCCGAGAACAAGGCTCTGGCCATGCTCGCCGAAATGAAAAAGCAGGCTTGACAGCCTGTCCGACAAACGCAGGGCGGCTTAAAGGCCGCCCTGCATCTTACCGTAAAAGTGTTTCCACATGGGCGCGGCCATGAGGCTCTGGCGTATCTTGTTGCCCGATAGCAGGGCGAACACCTCATCCTCGCCCATAAGATGCACCTCGATGTCCTCCGTGCGGTCGAGATGCTGGCTGCCGGTCTTAACCACTCCCGTGGCAAGGAAGCAGTGGCAGAGGTTGTTCATAGTGCTTGTATTGGCCGAAACGGTCATTATCTCGCTCCACTCGCCGCCGCTGTAGCCCGTCTCTTCCATAAGTTCGCGGCGCGCGGCGTCGACAGGCTGCTCGCCATCCTCGCACACTCCGGCGACTATCTCGAAGTTTGTCTCGCCTATGCCGTGGCGGTACTGGCGTATCAGTACATACTCGCCGCCGTCAGTAACGGCAATAACGTTAATCCAAGTAGGGTATTCAAGCACGTAATACTCGTCGTTGACGACGCCCGTGGGCAGTTCCACGGTGTCCCTACGTGCCGTCAGCCACGGCCTTTTTATAAGATACTCGCTCTTTAGTATCTTCCATTTCATGTCTCGTTCCATAATCATTTATCTTTATTTTTGACGCTTACGCCATTCGCACACTACATGCGAACGGCCTGTTACTGCATTTACTTGTCCATAATTCCATTATCTGTCGCCAACAAAAAGGCTGCCGGCGTGCGGAACGCCATGCGCCGTCCTGTTGCCGGATGGGTGAACGACAGCTCCTCGGCATGCAGGCACAGGCGGCTGCCCGTGCCGTGGCCGTAGAGGCGGTCGCCGACTATCGGCGTGCCGAGGCCAGCGGCGTGGGCGCAGTGGACGCGCAACTGGTGGGTGCGCCCGGTAAGGGGAAACAGCTCGACACGGGCGAAACGGCCGTCGTTATCGGTTATCCTGTATTCCGTTACGGCGTCCTTGCCGTTATCGTAGTCTACCTTCTGGTACGGGCGGTCAAGCGGGTCGGGGCGCAGCGGCAGACTGATTGTGCCGCTTGCGGGACGGTCGGGCACGCCGTCGAGCAGCGCCACATAGCGCTTCTTGACCTCGCGTGCGGCGAACTGCGCCTGTAGTTTGCGGTAAGTATCGTCGTCGTAAGCCACAAGGAGCAGTCCCGACGTGTCCATGTCGAGGCGGTGAGGCAGCATTACACGGGGCTTGCCGGCGCGGCGCAGGCACATCTCGTCGAACACGGACGCCGCCACACCCTTGCCGGGCACCGACTTCATGCCCGACGGTTTGTTGACAACGGCAAGCCATTCGTCCTCGTAAACAATCTCGAGCGGCTGGCTTACACCGCGCTCCACGCTGCCCTTCTCAACGTCGAGCCCCTGCAACATGTGGGTAAGTATGGGCAGGCACTTGCCACGGCAGGCAGGATAGTAGTGCAGATGGTGGCGCACTTCGTGGGCTGGAGACGCTCCCCACCAGAACTCTGCCATGCAGACGGGGTGCAGGCCGTTGAGGTAAGCGCACTGCAACAGCTTGGGCGCGCAGCAGTCGCCGGCACCCGAAGGGGGCACGCCGCCGGGCGTCGAGGCAAAGATGGAACACAGGTCGCGCCGCTCGCCGCGTGCGTCGAGCATGCTGTACAGGCTGAACAGCCAGCGTTGCAGGTTGTCAGACATGGCTTTGCGCTGCGCTTTCAACCTTGAAACATGAGCCTCAACCTCACTGACGGCGGCTTCTGCCTCGCAAAGACGCTCCTTGCCGCGCTGGCGTATGCGGCGCAGCTCGGCTTTCATGAACTGGCTTTCGCGTATCATCCGCGCCTCATCATCGGCAGTAACGGGTTCTCCAGAACTGCGTCGGGCATCTCGCGCGGCCTTCGCCTCGGCCATCTTGAGCCTGAAAGCGTCCTCCTCCGCCTTGTTTTCCTGCTCTATCCGGCTGCGCAGACGCCGTGCTTCAGCATAGCGTTCAGAATGGAGAATGGCGTCAATCTGCCTGTTTATGGCTGTTATCTCAGCCTCGTGAGTCTTGAAATAGCCGTCGGGCTGCATGGCGTCGAACACCGGCGGAACGAAATAGGCATGGTCGTTGCGGCCGGCAAGCAGTCCGGAATAGGCGGCGAGAAAGCCCCGCCGGCCGTCGGCAGTCCTTACGACAAGCACGCCGAACATCTTGCCACGGCCGGCATCGGCGCGCAACGCGCCGTCAGACATTATATACCGCTGCACCTCGGCGGCGGCGGCAAGACACAGGGGATGGGGCTCGTAGCAGAACGGGTCGGTAAACCTGGACGGGTCGGCCAGGCTGCTGTCAAGCGGATGAAATATCTGTAACACAATGCAAACATACAGAAAAAAACATAATTATGCCAAACATGAAAAGGAAACATTTGTTTTTTTATAGCATAAAACGAGAAAAACGTCACAAAAGCAACACATTTCTTACATTATAGACACATAAAGAAAGAGGAAGCCACGATGTTGACTTCCTCTTCTGTCTGTATTTACAAGCATCGGGCATCGCCATAAACCGGGCGCAGCCCTGCTGCCTTTACTATCTGCCTGAAGCTGTAGCCTCGCTCAGAATGATAACCGAAGCTACCTCGAACGTGATTCCATCCTCACTTTCGCTGTTGCCTTCAGTAATAAACAACTTGTTATTGCTGAACTCTATCTTGGCCTCTCCGCTTAAATAATTGTCGTCAAATGTGTCAGGATTCCATGAATATTCCAGTATGCCATTGCTCTGGTCGCCCCAGCGCCATGTAGAAACTGCAAGCATATCGTTAGTGTAAAGAACCATGTATGTTCCCGACTTGCTGAAAACAAACTGTTTTGGCTCATACTCAAACAATATCTCAGAGTCGTCTTCCGTATAGTCAGGATCCATCTCCTGCATCCATTTATTAAGCTTCTCGGTAAGCTCCTCAATTGATGCTGAAGTCTCGTCGAAATACGTCTTGCCGTTTATTCGTATGTAATAACGGAATCCGTCGATGTTCCATGTACGGCAAAGATTGTCCGTCATGCTTCCGCTCTCAGGCGTACCGGCCTTGTTTGCCTCAAGGTCTACAGTCACGCCGTCTGTCTTTTCAATCCTAAGACTATACGCGCTTCCACCCTCGCTGACAACGGTAAGCGTTCCATAACCGTCAAGTGTGTACTCGTTGTCGCCTGTCTTTGTGTATTTTCCATAAAGGATGTCTGACCATACCACGATTTCAGCCCTTGTAGCTGCCTTGTCAGCCTCAGCTGTAAGATAAGGAGAAATCATGATATTCTTCTTCAAGAGTCTTGCCAACGGCTTTTCAGTCTTTGGCGCATAGTTCGCCGCGTTGTTCAGACGGATAATGAAATTTCCTGCCTCTGTCAGCTCAATAGACTTGATTTCGCTTGAGCCGTCAGTTACAGTAAACTTCGCCGCATCTGCCTTATACAGCGGTTCTTCAAATTTAGAAGGAGCATTTCCTTCATCGTCGTCGTCGCTGCTGCACGACACCATAACACCTGCCGCCAACAAGGCAAGCATCATGAACATACCTTTGCGGAGCAGGCTTAACATGTTTTTCTTTTCCATAATTAAATTGTTATTGGTTAATAATTCAGTTCGCATAAATATTCATATTACAAAATTACGAAAAATCACTTACAGACGGCACCTCTATTTGTTAAAAAAGTACAAACAGGTAACAATACAAAGCAAAATGATACTTGTGCGTACAAAAAGTGTAAACATTTAATTTACAGGCCATTAAACAAAATATAAGAATGAAGGTAAAAAGCGGGCTGTTGGCAGTCCATGGCAAGGCGCATTGCAAAAGGCGGCCTTTCAGGCTGCAAAAGACGGCAAACGGGAGCGCAAAAGGTTATCTTTTGAACGCCAAAAGATAACCTTTTGGAAAGCGGCAAAAAAGAAGGCTGCCCCGGCATGGCCAGAGGCAACCTTCTGAAAAGCTAATCCACACGTGCGGCACGCATGCCGGCACGATGTGAGGATACGGTTATTTAACAACGAACTTCTTGCCGTCCCTGATGTAAACGCCCTGCGGCAGCTTGGTCAAGTCGCCGTCGCGGTTCACCATGCGTCCGTCCACGCTGTATACAGGACCGTGGCTTCCAGTCTCGCCTGTAACCACGTCGGATATTCCGGTAGTATCGCCGAACTTGACGTAGTTGGACTCGGCCGACTCGTCGCCCTCTACTGTCGCCGTCACGGCATAAGTGCCGTCGGCAGCGTTCTCTACGACGAACTCCGTAGTGGTGAGGCCTGTCTGCACGGGCGTGCCGTCACGGTATACCGTATAGGTTACGCCGTCGTCACCGGCCTGCATGGGCGCAAGTTTCTTAAGCTCCTGGTCGGCTGTCATGAGGGTTGCCGAAATGGCCCAGTTGTAGTCGAAGCTGAAGTCTTCCTTCATCGACTTCCAGTAGCCCGGAGTAGCCGACGACGAGATGAGGTCGCTGTAATAGCTTGCCACGTTAGGTCCGTCGTCGCATACGAGAGGTTTCACGCCGTTGTTGTAAGAGAGGAAGTAGCCTACGCTGATGTCATGGCCAGCAGGCACTTTGACAGGATTGTCAAGGCGTACGGTGTTGAGACCCACCGCAAGCGTCGACAGGTCGATGTCCTGCATGTAGGCGACGTTGTCGCCGTACATCACTACGGCAGCCGCCGAGAGTACGTTGGTGTCATTGAGGCGGAAGCTGATGTGCGACACTTCCTGTCCTACCTTGTCGGCCATTTCGGCAGCCGGGAACTTGACAACCATGTAGCCTTCGACCACGCCGCTGCCCGTCATGCCGAACGCGAGGTACTTGCCGCTGCCGTTGTCGTATGTCAGCACGGGTGCGGCAGTCACGGGATGCCATGACAGCTTGAGGCTATTGCCTTCGACGGTACCCTGCAGGTTGTAAGGAGCCTGCGTGCGCTGGGCTATCGTATTGGTAAACCTCAGCACGTCGCTAGCCGGCGACTCCCAGCCGTTCTCGTAAACTGTGGTGATGGTGTAGTCGAACACACCGTAGTTGGAGAGGGTTCCGGCATACTCTGTAGCCTCGGTCTCGGTAACGAACTCGCCGTTGCGGTATATGCGGAAGCTCTTTGCCACGGGCTTGCCGTCAGCCTTGGCGGGCGCCTGTTGCATCTTTTGTGACGGTGCAACGCCAAATCCAAGCTCGTCGGCATCGATGTCAGTACGCATGTTTATTGTCATCCTCTCGAGGCTGCTGCCACCCAGAGGCGTGCTGCCAAGGCGTACGGCGCCGGCGGCGGCAGGCTCCTGTCCGCCATTGTCGTCGACGGCAAGAGCGCCGACGATGATGTTCAAGCCGGCAAAGTCTGACGCTATTGTGCTAAGCTTGAGCCATGTACCCGCACCACCGGCCAGGTTGACAACGGCTCCGCCGTCAGCCTCGGGACCCTCGTCGAGGAGAATCGGGCTGCTGCCTGCCGGCAGGGTGGCGTCATAAGCAATGTATATGTCCTTGCCCTCAGGTATCCTGATGTCCTCTCCACCGTCGAGCGTCAGCGTATAAAGCATCTGCGGTTCGATATCGCCCTTGGCGAACTGGCGCTCGTAAAGTACGTCGCCACCGTCGGCAAGCACTTTCAGCTTGAACCCGTCAAGCACGTCGCCGATGCCGAACGTAATCGAATGCAGCTTGTAGCCAGCACACTCAGCAAGCTCTTCCTTGCTGAACTTGGCACCGTACAACAGCGACATCTCCTCAGGGAAGCCTGCTATGTAGGCCGGCGTGCCGTAATGCTTCATCTCGTACGCGCTCGGACTCCAGGTCATGGCAATGTCGGCGCCCTGCTGTTCGTAGTCAACAATGATTGGAGCCTTGTATTCGGCCGGCAGCGAGTATGTTAGATTGGCCGCCACCTCGTTTGAGGTCTTGCCGCCCTCGCCCTTGGCCACCACGGCGTAACGGTATGTTCCGAGGTCGGGCACGTTGTCGGTGAATGTGTTTCCGGACACGTTATCGCCTACCAGCTGGCCGTCGCGGTATACGTCATAGCCCGTCACCTCCTGCGGCTCTGAAGCCTGCTCGCTCAGCGCCTCGACATCGGCGGTAAGCATGAAGTTGCCTGCGATGTCGCCTTCAGACAATGTCTTCCAGTAAGGACTGGACTTGTCGAAGCCGTTCGTAGACGGAGCTGAAGTAGAGAACGAGTTGCCCTTGCCCTCCACGGCGGTAGTGTTGTCGACTCCTACCGGGTGGCCGCCCGCCGTGTGTGTATAGTAAAGGCCGAATGCATACTCGTTGCCAAGCTCCATCTTATACGGCGTGGTAAGCGTAAATTTGTTCCACGCATCGGTGGTGACGGCGGCAGTCACATCTTCAGGCACAATCTCGTAATAGTCTATCTTGCCGTTCTTCATGATGAACGCCACGATTGAATTGAGCGTGCCGTCGTTTCTTACGTAAGAGTTGATGGCCGTTATCTGGTGGTCGGGGAAGGCTGCAAGGTCGTCAGCGTCAAACTGCTGCACTATCCATACCCTGGGCGACGTGCTCGACGTGCCGCCGATGGATATACCAAGCTCCTTGCCGCTCCATGTCATTTCGGGTCCGCGCTTCAGCGGGGCGCCCCACGTAAGCGTGGCTGAAAGATTGTCGACAGTTGCGGAAATGCCGCTGACGGGCGGCATGTAGCTGTATGCCGACAACGTTTTGGCTTCAACCTCGTCAGACATCTTGTCGCCGCCTTCAGCATAAACGGCCGCCACCTTATATTTATGCTGGCCTTCGGGCTCGCCTGTCAAGGTGTACGCAGTAGCATCGGTAAGCAGTTCGGGATTGACCTTAACGCCGTCGCGGTAAACGTCATAGCCCTGCGGCTGTCCTGTCGCATCGTTGTGCAACATGGCCGTAACGAGGAAATCGCCCGGTGCGTCGGAGTACCACTTCTTACCGTCATAGGAATACAGGTTGCCCTTGCCGTAAGTAGGCTGGCGGTCGCAGATTCCCACAAAACTCATGTTACGACCGCAGTTGAACTTAACGGCAATCACTACCTCCTTGCCTTCGGGGATGGTATAAGGCTCGTCAAACCTGACGTTGCGCCACGAATTCTTCTCGAAGCCTCCGAGGTCGGCCGCCTGTTCGTAAACGGGTTGACCGTCTTCAAACACGACTACCGAAGCCTTGAACACCTCACGATACTCCCAATACCTTACGGAATCAATTTTCTGGCCTGCATAAGCCGCAAGTTCGTCGGCGGTGAACTTGGCGCCGACATAAAACTCAACAGCCCCCTGCGGGTCTTTCAGAACTCCGTCAAGCCCGTTATAGTCTTCGTCGTCATGCCATTGCAGCACGATGTCGTCGGCAGGGGCTTTCCAACTAAGCGACACATCCTGGAATGTCACATCAGCCTTCAACGAATGTGGCTGGCCATTTTGCGCACAAAGCTTGCCTCCGACGATTCCGGAAGCAACCATCAACAATGTGATAGCGCGAAGAAATGTCTTTTTCATAAGGTCGTATAGTTTTAAGATTAGCGGCGGTTAAATAACAAGCAACCCTACACTTACCCGCTCATGCAAGGTCGCACGGCCGTGCCGGTTGACGCCGCTTTTACCAAAGGGCACAGCCGATAATCATATTTGGCAAATATATGAAATTATTTTTACATTTCAACACTTTTTACACAATAATAATAATTGATTGTGACTAATTTGGAGACAGTATAAATAAGCCCGGCAATAAATTTGTCTCGACAAACATGGAAAATATAACGACTAACGGCATTATCGAGCTTCTGTCAGCAGCCGGATTGGCCCAAAGGCAAGCTAAGCCGGCCTCACGGCGATGAAAAAAGTAAAGGCGCACCTTCGAGGTGCGCCTTTACATATAATATAATCCTGTCAGATGATTATTATTTCAGCTTTGCATATCCGTAGCGTGCAGTCTCGCCGAGCTCTTCCTCGATGCGGATGAGCTGGTTATACTTGGCCATACGGTCTGTGCGGCTCATAGAACCAGTCTTGATCTGGCCAGAGTTGGTAGCTACAGCGATGTCGGCGATAGTAGTGTCCTCAGTCTCGCCTGAACGGTGAGAAGTAACAGTTGTATAGCCGTGGCGGTGAGCCATCTCGATAGCGTCGAGAGTCTCGGTCAGTGAACCAATCTGGTTAACCTTGATCAGGATAGAGTTTGCAGCACCCATCTTGATACCCTTCTCGAGGAACTTGACGTTAGTTACGAACAGGTCGTCACCAACGAGCTGGCAACGGTCGCCGATAGCGGCTGTCAGCTTAACCCAGTTCTCCCAGTCGTTCTCGTCGAGACCGTCCTCGATAGAGTCGATAGGATACTTGGTGATGAGCTCCTCAAGGTACTTGATCTGCTCCTCTGCAGTGAGTTTCTTACCGTTAGGATCCTTCTTCTTGCCGTCCTTGAGCTGGCGGTAGTCATAATACCACTCGCCGTTCTCGCATACTGCGAACTCGCTGGCTGCGCAGTCCATGGCGATCTTGACGTCCTTGCCCGGCTCGTAGCCAGCGTCCTTGATAGCCTGGCAGATGCTGTCAAGAGCATCCTCGATGCCGTTGAGTGCAGGAGCGAAACCACCCTCATCACCTACTGCGGTAGAGAGGCCGCGCTTCTTCAACAGTTTTGCAAGTGCGTGGAAAACTTCAGCACCCATGCGGATGGCTTCCTTCTCGTTGGGAGCGCCTACCGGACGGATCATGAACTCCTGGAATGCGATAGGAGCGTCAGAGTGTGCACCACCGTTGATGATGTTCATCATAGGAACGGGCAGAGTGTAAGAGTTGCATCCGCCGATGTAGCGGTACAGAGGCATGTTAAGAGCCTTGGCAGCAGCCTGTGCCGTAGCCAGTGACACGCCGAGGATGGCGTTTGCGCCGAGCTTGCTCTTTGTAGGAGTTCCGTCGAGAGCCAGCATCTTATAGTCGACAGCACGCTGATCGAAAACGCAGTCGCCTTTCAATGCAGGTGCTATGATTGTGTTAACGTTCTCAACAGCCTTGAGCACGCCCTTGCCCAGGTAACGGTTCTTGTCGCCGTCGCGAAGCTCGAGTGCTTCGTTCTCACCCGTAGACGCTCCTGACGGAACGGCTGCACGGCCCATAACGCCGTTTTCAAGGGTTACTTCAACTTCAACTGTAGGATTGCCTCTTGAATCGAGGATTTCTCTTGCATGAACTTTTTCAATCTTCATAATTACCTTAAGTTTAAAAGAGTCGTAATTTATGTTCTCTTGATTTTCGACTGCAAAGTTACTGCCAAATGGCAATATATGAAACAATAAAAAGGCTTATTTCCTGCTATTTAATTTTTTTTAATACATGCGCGTACAATATTATAAAGATAGGCTTCATATTGACAAGTCCGTGTGACATCGTGACACGCTGGCGTCCTGCCATTGCCGGTACGGGGTGCATGGCAAGATACGTTTAATTCGCAAGCATTGACATTTCATCGTAAACATTAAATATTTTTTACGACACATACGCCGCAAGTACATTTTACTCCTTTTATGAAAAATGATTGTAATTTTTACAATTAGACATCAAAATTACATTTTAAGTATAAAAAAAACAATATATTTTTTGTAATTTTAGAAAAATGAAGTATATTTGCAGAAACGAACGACAAATGTCCATATTACACGTCAACATTCCGGCGGGAATGTAATTCACATATTTTTTAATAACTTAAAACTTAAATTATTATGATCAAACAATTACTTTTCACTTCATTATTGCTCGCACCATGCGCCCAATCCATGGCACAAAGCATAAAAAAGCCGACAATGTGACAATGTACAGCATTTCGCAGGACGGACGGTACGCATGCTCAGCAAACGAGGGTACAGTTGTTTTGTGGAATACCGAGAAAGACAACAACTTCACAATACTCGACAATGAATATTATTATTGCGACGGTGTAAGCAACAACGGCATCATGGCCGGATCAGTAGGAACAGCCGGAAGCGAGCTGCCCGCCCTCATATCTGCAGACGGAATAACATACCTGCCCATGCCCGAAGACACCGAATGGAGCTACGGAAGCGCACGCGGAATTTCGTCGGACGGCACGTTTGTGTGCGGACTGCTGTCAAGCGCAGGCTTCGGCATGACCGGCAACGTCACAACGGTAAAGCCTTTCGTATGGGAGATCGACGGCGACAACATCACTTGCACTGCCCTGCCCTATCCTGAAAAGGACTTTACGGGACGCTGCCCGCAAGGCTACCACGCACTGATGGTATCAGAGAGCAAGAACCGCATCCTCGGACGCCAGATAGACTATTCAGGCTTTGGCGGAGCCCTGGTGGTTTGGGACCGCACGGCACCGGGCGAACCTTGGACATGCACCGTCCTCGGCGAGGATATATTGTACAACGACGGCCCCGACTTCCCCGAATATCCTGAGTCACCCCAGAGCGTGGACTACAAGGAGTATATGACTGAAGACGAGATTGCCGCTTACGACCAGGCATACCAGGACTGGATGTACGGCGGATTCGTAGGCGACGCCCCGAAGCGCGAGGACTTCATCACAGACGAGACAAGGAAGAGCCAGTATATCGAGGCATTGGAAGAGTACAACAAGGCAATGGAAGAGTACAATGCGAAGTACGAAGCATTCAACGAAGTGTACAACCAGCGCCGAAGCGAGTATTCGCTCGACCTCTACTCGTTCTCAGGCAGCTTTAACGGCCGCTACGTAGGATGCACGATGCAGACAGTCGACTTCTCAACCGGATGGCCGACTACAATAAGCTACCCGTGCTACTACGACATCGACGACAACTTCAAGTTCGTCTCACTGATGGACGATAAATACAAGGACACAGGAATGTCAGGACGCATCACCGACAACGGCGACCTTGTAGTCTCCATACCTGCAAGGGCTACCATGTTCGACCCGAGAACCTCTTACATCATACCTGCCAACGAGGACAAGCTGGTTACCATTTACGACTTCATGAACAAGACCAATGAGGGCAAAGTGGACCGCCAGACATTCGTTGACGGAGGCCTGCAATTCTCATGGGAGGGATATGACCCCGAAACGTTCGAGCCAATGGAAATCACCGACTCTGTACTTGTAGGAGCGACATTCATATCAGCCAGCGGTAAGAACGCCGTAGGCTTCACCGTAGACCCGACCACATTCTCTATATCTTCATGGGCGCTGAACAGCTTCACCACGACCGGCATCAACACCGTAAAGACAGGCAAGGCTGAAGCAGTACTCCGCTCAAGCGTCATCGAGAACGGCTTGATAGAGTTCGTTGCCGACGTTGAGAACGCAGCACTGTTCGACCTGAGCGGAGCAGCCCTCTACAACGGCAAGCCGCAGGGCAGCAGCATGGCCGCACCGGCACAGGAGGGCATATACATCCTCAAGACCAAGCTGAAGAACGGAGCCGTAAGGACAGACAAGATCGTAGTAAGATAAACCGCAGGGCGCAAGCCCCAACAACACCATAAGCCGCACGCCGAAGCTGCTGACGCAAGCCCGGGCGCGCGGCTTTTCGCATATACATGCGCACGGCAGGCGCAGCCGGCGCTGCCAGGCGCAAACCACTGGCAGCCAGACGATTGGCGGCGACGGGCGCTGACGCCGGACAGACGTGTTGCGAAAGGTTACCTTTTGCACCGCAGAAGGTAACCTTTTGCAGCGTAAAAGGCGGCATTTCGCCATGCAAAAGGCCGCCTATTGCAAACCCCGGGCAGAACGCCGCACAGACTCTCCGCCGAATTGTATCTTACCGTTAAAATCCGAGTTTTATTTTGCCGTTTATCATAAATGGAGTAACTTTGCAGCCCATTTATAATAAAGTAAAGAGAAATGTCATATTTGTTTTCTTCAGAATCAGTATCGGAAGGGCATCCCGACAAAGTTGCCGACCAGATATCAGACGCCATACTCGACCAGTTCCTGGCATACGACGACCACGCCCGCGTCGCCGTCGAGACACTCGTCACTACGGGGCAGGTGGTAATAGCGGGCGAAGTGCGCAGCAGCGTCTACATAGACCTGCAGACCATGGCGCGCAAGACCATAAAGAAGATAGGCTACACCAAGTCTGAATACCAGTTCGACGGCGACTCGTGCGGCATACTTAACGCCATACACGAGCAGAGCGACGACATAAACCGCGGCGTTGACAACGGCGACGAGGACGGACAGGGAGCCGGCGACCAGGGCATGATGTTCGGCTACGCGTGCAACGAGACCGAGAACTACATGCCCGTGACGCTCGACCTGGCACACCTGATAATGAGGACCCTTGCCGACATACGCAAGGAAGGCAGGCAGATGACCTACCTGCGCCCCGACTCGAAGAGCCAGGTGACCGTGGAATACAGCGACGAGGGCACGCCCCAGCGCATAACAACCATCGTGGTGTCGACGCAGCACGACGAGTTCGACACCGACGACGGGCGCATGCTGGCGCGCATCAAGGACGACGTGGTCAACATACTCATACCGAGGGTGAAAGAGCAGATACACTCTGACAAGGTGCTCGCCCTGTTCAACGACGACATACAATACCTTGTCAACCCTACGGGCAAGTTCGTAATAGGCGGCCCCAACGGCGACACCGGACTGACCGGCCGCAAGATAATAGTAGACACATACGGAGGCAAGGGCGCACACGGAGGCGGCGCCTTCTCGGGCAAGGACTCGAGCAAGGTTGACCGCTCGGCAGCCTACGCCGCCCGCCACATAGCCAAGAACATGGTAGCCGCAGGCGTGGCCGACGAGATGCTCGTACAGGTAAGCTACGCCATAGGCAAGGCAGAGCCGCTCAACGTCTACGTAAACACCTACGGCAAGAGCCGCGTAGACATGACCGACGGCGAGATAGCCGCAAAGATATGCCAGATGTTCGACCTGCGCCCCAAGGCCATCGAGCGCAGCCTGAAGCTGCGCCAGCCCATGTACCTCGAGACGGCGGCATACGGCCACATGGGACGCAAGAACGAGGTGGTGAAAAAGACCTTCACCAGCCACTACCACGAAGAGAAGACCATCGAGGTGGAACTCTTCACGTGGGAGAAGCTCGACAAGGTGGACGAGATACGCAAGCAGTTCTTCGGCCGCTGACACACACGCCCGTGGCGCCGTGCTGCCGCCCCGTGCGGCCGACGGCGTACAGGCACATTAAAATACTACATACACGAACATGATATTCCAGCAGGCAGACTCGACGGCGGCGGCAGGCGCAGCCGTCCGTCAGGACACGGCCCACGCCGGGCAGCCGGCGGGACGCGTGCCCAAACCATACGAGGTGCTGCAGAAGCTGCCGCCCGGCGCCACGCCGGCGCAGCAGGACTCTGCCATACAGGCGGCGTTCCACGTCGAGAACACCCACCTGAGCACCCGCCCCGACACGCTGGGCCTGCCGGGACAGGACAAATGGATAAGCCCGAGGGACGTCAACCTGCCGCAATACTACCGCGAGACGTTCTTCTCGAAAGACTCGCTCTTCTACAGCGAGACGGGCGGCCGCTACGGCGTGGCCGGCGACCCCGTGCCCTACACCATACACGGCGACAACACGCTCACGGCGCTGCTCATAGGCTGCTTCATCGTGGCCATGGTAGCCTTCGCCAACTCGCGCCGCTTCTTCATGCGCCAGGCCAAGTACTTCTTCCGCGAGCCCAACAGCAACACCACCGAGATGACCGAGACATCGGCCGAGGTGAGGTTCCAGTTCTTCTTCGTATTGCAGGCATGCCTCCTGCTGGCCACGGTGTCGTTCATCTACACCCTGGAGTGCGTTGCCGACACGTTCATACTATCGTCGCAATACCAGCTCGTGGGCATATTCTTCGGCATCTTCGCCGCCTACTTCCTGGTCAAGCTGATAGCCAGCTGGGCCGTCAACAACGTATTCTTCGGCAGGAAGAAGAGCGTGCGCTGGCTCAAGTCGCAACTCTTCGCCACGTCGGTCGAAGGCATAGCCCTGTTCCCCGTGGTGCTGCTTCAGGCATACTTCGACCTGTCGATACAAAAAGCCGTAATTTATGTCATTTTTGTCATAGTAGTATCAAAAATAATGCTGCTGTACAAGAGTTTTGTTATGTTTTTCAGATATAAAAACTTTTTTCTGCAGATTATTTTGTACTTTTGTGCCCTTGAAATAATGCCGTTGCTTTCATTAGGGGGTATACTGGTAAAGGTAGTAGATTATTTGAAAATAAATTTTTAGGATATTGACTGATGGTAAGAAAGATTTTAGTGTCACAACCAAGACCGAGCAGTGATAAGTCACCGTATTTCGAGTTGGAAAAAGATTACGGCGTTGAATTGGTCTTCCGCCCCTTCATAAAAGTAGAAGGACTGTCATCCAAAGATTTCCGCCAGCAGAAAATCAGCATTCTCAACTACACAGCCGTGGTATTCACCTCAAGGCACGCAATAGACAATTACTTCAAATTGGCGAACGACATGCGCCTCGAGATACCGGAAACGATGAAATACTTCTGCGTGACCGAGACGATAGCCCTGTACATACAGAAATACGTGCAGTACCGCAAGCGCAAGGTGTTCTTCGGCAAGACGGGCAAGATAGACGACCTGCTGCCCACAATGGTGAAACACAAGGCCGAGAAATACCTCATACCGCTAAGCGACGTACACGACGACACTGTGGCAAAGCTGCTTGACGCCAAGAAGCTGAACCACACCGAATGCGTAATGTACCGCACCGTGAGCAACGACTTCACCGAAGAAGAGGTGAAGACCTTCGACTACGACATGTGCATATTCTTCAGCCCGTCGGGCATCAACGCATTCAACACGACCTTCGGCGACTCTATGAACGACAAAGTGGTGGTAGGCACTTTCGGCCCCGCCACCGCCAAGGCAGCACACGACGCCGGCCTGAAAGTAGCGCTTGAAGCCCCCACACAGAAACACCCCTCGATGACAAGCGCGCTGAAAGACTTTCTGGAGAACAACAAGTAAACCCGTACGCTTATGCCGCAACCAGGCGCAAAGACATTCTGCAAGGAAGAGCGGCTGTGCCGCAAGGCCCTCATAGAAAAGCTCTTCCACAAGGAAGGCAGCCGCTCGATGGCAGCGTTCCCACTGCGCCTTGTCTACATGAAGTCGCCTGCCGGCGAAGACGGACCCGCGGCACAGATGCTCGTCAGCGTGCCCAAGCGCTGCTTCAAGCGCGCCGTGAAGCGCAACAGGGTGAAACGCCAGGTGCGCGAAGCCTACCGCAAGAACAAGCACATACTGTACGACAAGCTGGAACAGCTCGACGGCACACGGCTGGCAATGGCCTTCATCTGGCTAGACGACAGCCTGTGGGACACGCCGAAAGTGGAACAGAAAGTAACCAACCTCATGCAGAGGCTTGCCGAAAAGCTTGAAAGCAAATGAAAAGCCTCATCGCCAAATTGTCGAAAGCATTGGTATGGCTGCTATGCCTGCCGATACTCTTCTACCAGAAATTCATATCGCCGTTCACACCACCCTCGTGCAGATTCACCCCAACATGCTCGGAATACGCCAGGCAGGCGCTTAAGAAACACGGCCCCGTAAAGGGACTCGCACTAGCCGTATGGCGCATACTGCGCTGCAACCCCTGGGGAGGAAGCGGCTACGACCCCGTACCCTGAACATACAGTCACTACAACCCGCACGGATGACGCCACGGCGGCCGCAAGGCGACGCCGTACGGCCATACCCGGGAAACATTAACATAGAATACCATACGATGAACAAGAATTTTGTTGAAGAACTCAAGTGGCGCGGCATGCTGAGCCAGATAATGCCCGGCACGGAAGAGCTGTTGATGAAAGAACAGGTAACAGCCTATCTCGGCACCGACCCCACGGCAGACTCGCTGCACATAGGACACCTCTGCGGCGTCATGATGCTGCGCCACCTGCAACGCTGCGGACACAAGCCGATAATACTCGTCGGCGGAGCCACCGGCATGATAGGCGACCCGTCGGGCAAGAGCCAGGAGCGCAACCTGCTCGACGACGAGACCCTGTACCACAACCAGGAGTGCATAAAGGCGCAGGTGGCCAAGTTCCTCGACTTCGGCAACGACGCGCCCAACGCCGCCGAACTAGTAAACAACTACGACTGGATGAAGGACTTCACCTTCCTCAGGTTCGCACGCGAGGTGGGCAAGCACATCACCGTAAACTACATGATGGCCAAGGAGAGCGTGCAGCAGCGCCTCAACGGCGAAGCACGCGACGGCCTCTCGTTCACCGAGTTCACATACCAGCTGCTCCAGGGCTACGACTTCCTCTACCTGTACCAGCACAAAGGCTGCAAGCTGCAGCTGGGCGGCAACGACCAGTGGGGCAACATGACCACCGGCACCGAGCTGATACGCCGCACGCTGGGCCCCGAGGCAGAGGCATACGCCCTGACATGCCCGCTGATAACCAAAGCCGACGGCAAGAAGTTCGGCAAGACGGAGAGCGGCAACGTATGGCTCGACCCCAAGCGCACGTCGCCCTACAAGTTCTACCAGTTCTGGCTGAACGTAAGCGACGACGACGCCGAGCGCTACATAAAGATATTCACCAGCCTTGACAAGGAGACAATAGACGCCCTCGTAGAGGAGCACCGCCAGGACCCGGGACGCCGCACCCTGCAGCGCCGCCTGGCCGAAGAGGTAACCGTCATGGTACACTCGCGCGAGGACTACGACGCGGCCGTGGAGGCATCTAACATACTGTTCGGCAAGTCTACCAAGGAAAGCCTCATGAAGCTCGACGAGCAGACACTGCTCGACATATTCGAGGGCGTGCCCCAGTTCGAGATTTCAAGGGACAAGCTCGGCCTTCAGGCAATAGAGCTGTTCACCACTGAGGCTGCAGTATTCGCCAGCAAGGGCGAGATGCGCAAGCTCGTACAGGGCGGAGGCGTGTCGCTCAACAAGGACAAGCTGACGGCCTTCGACCGCGCAATAACCGCCGACGATTTGATTGACGGCAAGTACCTGCTGGTGCAGCGAGGCAAGAAAAATTACTACTTGGTAACGGTAAAAGACTAAAAAGTCGTTCAAAATTTTGGTAGTGGCGTAAAAAACCACTACCTTTGCACCCGTGATTGTCCAATGGTGTAATGGTAGCACAACAGGTTTTGGTTCTGTTTGTAGTGGTTCGAATCCGCTTTGGACAACATTTTTAAACATTATTCATACAATAATCGCACCTTTACACTTAGAGGTGCGATTTTTTTTAGTAACTTTGCAAAACCTAATTTACGTTGTTTCAAAAACATTCAAATTAAAAAATACATTATGAAAACAAATTACGAAATCCGCTATGCAGCGCATCCCGAAGATGCGAAAAGCTACGACACGAAACGCATTCGCCGCGACTTCCTCATCGAGAAGGTATTCGCAGCTGACGAGGTTAATATGGTTTACTCAATGTACGACCGCATGGTTGTAGGCGGCGCAATGCCCGTCAACGAAGAACTCAAGCTCGAAGCCATCGACCCGCTCAAGGCAGAATACTTCACTACACGCCGCGAGGTCGGCATATTCAACGTAGGCCAGGGCGAGGGCGTTGTCAAAGTAGGCGACGAGACATATACACTGGGCTACAAGGAGGCCCTCTACATAGGCCGCGGCGACCGCGACGTATACTTCAGCAGCAAGGACGCGCAGAAGCCTGCCAAGTTCTACTTCAACAGCACCACTGCCCACACGGCATATCCCTGCAAGAAAATAACCAAGGCAGACGCTGTGGTTGCGCACATGGGTTCGCTCGAGACTAGCAACGAGCGCGACATCAACAAGATGATAGTATCACAGGTGCTGCCCACATGCCAGATACAGATGGGCATGACGGAGCTTGCCCCCGGCAGCGTATGGAACACCATGCCGGCACACGTACACAGCCGCCGCATGGAGGCTTACTTCTACTTCGAGGTGCCCGAGGAGCAGGCCGTATGCCACTTCATGGGCGAAATAGACGAGACACGCCACATCTGGATGAAGGGCGACCAGGCCGTACTGTCTCCCGAATGGAGCATACACAGCGCAGCCGCAACGCACAACTACACCTTCATCTGGGGCATGGGAGGCGAAAACCTCGACTACGGCGACCAGGACTTCTCTAAGATAACCGACCTGAAATAAACCAAAACGACAAGCAATGGACACATTCTCAAAAATATTCTCGCTTGAAGGCAAGGTGGCGCTCGTAACTGGAGCCGCCTACGGAATAGGCTTCGCCATAGCCGAGGCTTACGCAAAGGCAGGCGCAAAGATAGCATTCAACTGCCGCTCGCAGCACCACATGGACCAGGCTCTGGCCGACTACAAGGCAAAGGGCATTGACGCCAGGGGCTACATCTGCGACGTAACGAAGGAGGACGAGGTGAAGGCTATGGTGGCCGACATAGAGAAAGAGCTGGGCACGATAGACATACTTGTAAACAACGCCGGAATAATCAAGCGCATACCGATGACGGAAATGTCGGTTGAAGAGTTCCGCCAGGTTGTCGACATCGACCTCAACGCGCCGTTCATCGTATCGAAGGCCGTAATACCGGGCATGATAAAGAAGGGCCACGGCAAGATAATCAACGTATGCTCGATGATGAGCGAACTGGGACGCGAGACCGTATCGGCATACGCCGCAGCCAAGGGCGGACTGAAGATGCTGACGCGCAACATCTGCTCGGAGTTCGGCGAGCACAACATACAGTGCAACGGCATTGGCCCGGGCTACATAGCCACGCCGCAGACCGCACCGCTGCGCGAGCGCCAGGCTGACGGAAGCCGCCACCCGTTTGACAGCTTCATCATATCAAAGACCCCCGCGGCACGCTGGGGCACGCCTGAAGACCTGATGGGCCCGGCGGTATTCCTCGCATCTGACGCTTCCGACTTCGTAAACGGACACATCCTTTACGTAGACGGCGGAATACTCGCCTACATAGGCAAGCAGCCTTGACGCAGCAGCCCAAGGACGGCATAAACGCACACAGCGGCCAGGATAAGCATTACCGCAGCCATACAGCCCGGTGCCGGGAGACAGGCACACAGGGCGGCGGCGGAGTGGTTATCCTGGCCGCTTTTCCGTATCCTGGCACGAAGGCGGGCAGCACCTACCGGCAAAAGGCCGCAAACGGGACTCTGAAAGGTTACCTTTTACGCTTCAAAAGGTAACCTTTCAGCGTGTAAAAGGCTACCTCCGGCAGAGCGCCGCGACACCGAGGCATAAAGGGCGTGAAACTAACGGGGCAGACAACGCGCGGCAGGCAAAGACAAGCCGGCAGCCGCACACACGGCTGCGGCAGCCGTGAGGACGCAAAATAAAACGGCTGCAAGGCCCGGCGGACATGCCGTCCGCCACTTGCCTTGCAGCCGTTAGTTATGCCGCCAGAACCGCTTAAAACGGCCCGTAGGCGGTAGTTTTACAAATACCTGTGTTACTTCACCAACAGTTTCTTGCCGTTTACGATGTAAACGCCCTTCTCAAGACCTTGTGTTGCAGTTGCAGCCTTGCCTTCCCTTACCATGCGTCCGTCGATGGTGTAAACCTTGACGTCGGCGTCAGGATTGCCTGCTACGACTGAATCGATGCCGGTAGCCATGGTGTTGAACGTACCTGAAATGGTAATGGGGTCACCGTTAAGCTGGCGTGCGTTGACAACATCGACAGTCACAGGACCGTTCTTCAGTGAGATGGTGGTGATTGGAATGTGTGCGATGTAACCTTCGTAATAGTCGTCCCATGTGAAAGGTGCCTGTTCCGGAGTGTACGTGCGCGAACGCTGGCCGCCGCGTGCGTCGAGCCAGCCAAGAGTTATGCCGTCGTAGAGTATTGGCACATTGGTCCAGATCAAAATCTCGTCGTAACCCTCGAGCGAGGCGCATCCGTTCATCGGTATGAAGTCGAAGAACAGGTTTTCTTGTTCCTTCACTCCATAAATGGCTATTATCGAAGAAACACCCATGCCGGGATAGTTAGTCTCGACAGAACCACCCTTGGCTGTAGTCAGTCCGGTCAGTGTAAGAGTAACCTTGGTTGAAGTATCCATGCCGCGGCCGGTGTCTACCTCGTCAGGTATGAGTATGCCACGGATGTCAACAGTGACTGTATTGCCTTCGATTGTGAAGTCGGGGAAGTACTCTTCAAACGAACCTGCCTCCTTGTAACCCCAAGCCATGTTGACCCTCACTTTACTCTTGTCCTCATTAAGGGGCTCTGAGAATTTGAATACGATAAAGCCTTCATCGCCGCCCTCCGGATAGAACGAGTTGATGTCAGAACCGTCGGCAGGATCTATTGATAGAAGCGTTGCAGGCATCTCGGCAAGTTCGAACGTAATCTCGAACAAACCGTCATCACCGTAAATCTTGTCGGGATTCTCCTTGTCACGAATGCCTTCAAGGCGTATTGTGAACTTGTCGCCCACGTCGATCTTTCCTCCGTCCATAAGGTGGGATACGAGATCACTCAACGATATTGAATAATAGTAGTTGTTGGTGTAAACGTCATTGATGTACGAATCGGCGATCTCCTCCTGCTGGCCTTCACCGTAGAGGATGAGCTTCTTGTCTATGGTGACAATCTGGCTGAATGTCAAATCGAGATTCGGGTCGGTAAGGTCGAACTTGTCGCCGTCTTTATAGTTGCATGAAAGCGATATTGAGCTTTCACCAGTACTGTAAGACACTACAACGGTCGTAGGGTCAAATATGGGCGAGGTGCTGAAATAATATGTCTCTCCAGCATTGACGTCACACTTGAAGATTTTACCTTCGGCAGTAATGTCAGAGCCTATCGCCACCTTAGTCTCGTCAGTCCACTGCGAGTCGGTAAGATAAAACGCCGCACCGGCGAAACCGACATCAAACTCGAGTTTGCCCGTAGCCGGAGCTGTAATATAAAAATAATTGGCATTGCCCACCTTCAGGTCGAACGTGGTAGACCCTTCCGTGCCGACATTGATAGCGCCCAAATGGTAATCTGTCTGAGCCGACATGCCGGACAAGCCAAACATGAAAGCCAAAAGAGCAAAAAGAATTTTTTTCATTTTGATTATTTAATTAGATTAAGATTTTACACGGCAGCAATCCGAAGGCTGCCATTGAGCGAAAACACGGACCAGGCAGCCGATGCCGGCCCGCTTATATGGAACAGAAAAGGTGAACGGGGGACAGGGAACATGTAATGTAAACCCCTGTCACACCCTTTCACCATTTCAGTTAAGCTGTATTACTTGTTTACAGCAATCTTTGTACCGTTCACAACATAAACGCCTGCAGGCAGATTGTTGATAGTCTCAACGGCAGGACCCTCGCCTACGTAAACACCGTCGATGGTGTAAACCTTGACGTTGCCGTTAGCATCAGTCTTGATGGCTGAGATGCCAGTAGCGTCGTCAACATGGAATACGTAAACAAGCTCGGGGTTGTAGAAGTCGCCGAGAGGATTGTTGTAGTCACCAACAAAGCCCATGTCGTATGTAGAGTTGTAAATCGTAGCCTCAGGTATTGTCAGGGTATAAGTGCCTTCCTCTGTGATAGGATTGGTTACGTATACGTGAACAAGGTTGAGGTTCCAGTCAGGATCGTAGTCAACGTAGCAGTCGAAGCTCTTGCCGTCACCGTTAACAAGTGTAACAGTCTTTCCTTCCATGTCGATGTAGTCGGCCGGAGTGTCTGCGCCGAAGTCAAGGACTATTTCAGAAAGCTCGGTTACAGTGCTTCCGTTTTCAGGAGTTACAGATACCGGAACGAACTTAGCACGGTCGGTAATGTAAGTAAGGGTGATGTTCTGCAAGCCTTCTGCTGCACCGTAAACGATAGGAGCACCACCGTTGTTAGAAGTAGCTGCAATCATTACGGTAACCTGTGCCTCTGCACGTGCTGCCTCGCTGAGCTTGACAGTGAGTACGTTGCCGTCAACGCTGTACTCAAGAGCCTCTCTAGCGTTCATGCCGTATCTTGCAGTAACGCCGTTCTCGGCAACTGTGAAGTTAGGTGAGCTCATGGTCAGCTTGATTTCAGCAGGAATTTCAGTGTTGTACTCGCCGCTCATGTCATAAGGAACCGGGTCAACGCTCTCTACGGTAACCATTTCCTCAACCACGTTGTAAGTCCAGCTCCATGTCGGGTTGCAACGTCCCTTGGTATAACCGCCAAGGTCAGTCTGCCAAGGCTGGCGCGGGTCGAAGTTACCGTCGCCGATAGCCATAGAGTCAACCTTCAAAACATAAACACTAGGCTTTGTTAAAGCAACCGGTGTGCCTTCGCCTGTCTCGTGGTTTACAGAACCAAGCTCGCAAACAACGGCTTCGAACTCGTCGCCGAACTCGCTCAGCTTGTTCAGCAATACATCATATACCTTCTCGCCAGCCTCGTTGTAAACACCAGCTGTAGCGTTGTAGCATACATTATACAGTTTGTCAGCATCGGCTGCATTGTTAGCCTTGAATGTAACCTTCTCCAAAGACTCTACATAGCTGCCGTCAGTCGGTTTCTCGTCAGAGAAAGTGAGCAGATAGTCGATAGTGCGTCCGTCAGCCCAAGGCACGCTTACAGTATAAGCGCTGTTGGCCTCGCTGAAATATTGAGAATACAGTCCGGTCTCGTCATTAAGGCCCAGACCTGTCTCTGCGTCAACACCTGAGATGTAAACAGTAATGTAAGACTCGTTAGAGCCACCCTCGAGAGTAACATCTACCTTGGTCTTTCCATTCTCGTCAGAAGTCTCATACATAAGTGGTGCAAGACCCATGCCCTGACCAATTGCAGCAGCTACTTCATTAACCTTGAGAAGGCCGCTGAAAGTAAAGCTTACGACAGGATTTTCAGAGCTTGGCATCTGGCTGGGGTCAGAAACGTCGATTGACGGTGTAATGTTTTCAAGAACAATGTCTGAATACTGCTTGGGTTCAACTGAACCTTTGAACTCCATGGAAGTCGTGAACAGTGAAGTATAATCATACCATGCATTCTGATCAGTGTATGAAACAAATGTGAAAGTGTAATTCTCGTTTGAATAGAACACCCAGTCATAATCAACATTGCTTGTTGCTACTTTCCATTCAGTATATTCCTTAAGCTCATAAGTGTTTTTAGGATTGCTGCGGTCTACAAAGATAACAGGATTGCCTTCCTCGTCGAGAACGGGTGTTCCCTCTCCTACTGGAACAGCCGGAACGTCGGTCATTTGACCTGTGATACTACCTACGATTTGAACACGCATATAAGATATCGGCTTATCGGTAGTAAACGTCAGGACTGTTTCATTCTTGCCATACTGGCCAAGAGCAGAACCTTCAGCCGGGTCACAAGTAACGATAGAGAAATAATTAGGATCTGATTTTGCAGAAGTAAACTTTACAGTAATGGTTTCGTCAGCCCAAGGAGCAGCATTGTTCTTAATAATATAAGTCTTGCCGGCTTTCATCCCTTTGAAATCCGTACTCTTCACTTCTCCCCAGTCTTCGCTCATGCCGGCAAACTGGCCGTAATCAGCATCGCCGGGAGACTTTACCATCCAGCCAAGCATGCCCCAAGCGCTTTGGGCAAGGTTAAGCGTACCGTCCTCAGGAGCCGTAAACGAAATGTAAACCGATCCAGCTCCGGCTGAAATCACATACTGATCGCCGTCTTGTACGACGTACGGATCACTTTCCGTACCTGTGCCTGTAAGGGCCCAAGCACCTGTCACACAGCACATAAGGGCTGTAAGACATAATAGTAAAAAACTTTTTCATACGTAAATAAATTATTAGTTAATAAAAATATTAGCAACCATGCGTGGGCTTGCGCCCGTAAGGCACCCGCCCACACATTATCAAGAGGTATTATCTTACTACCACTTTCTTGACAACGCTTGCGCCGTCAACGGTAGCCTTGACAATATAAAGTCCGCCATTAGCCGTAGCGATGCTAACCTGGCCTGAACCGGCCTTAGTGCCTACGAGACTTCCGCTTGCGTCGTATACGGCTACATTTACATCACCTGAGGCATTAACATTAATCATGCCGTTCTCAGAGTTGATACTGATATCTTCGCCTGAAGCATTAACCGAACCGATGCCTGAAGTACCGTCAATGGTGAACGGAACCTTGACAACATTCACAACCTGGCCGGTGTTGTTGTTGAGCACTGCAACTACAAGTTCTGCGTTTGCCCAGTTGACAACATTGTCAGGAGCTGTGCGCTCAAGCGTGAATTCAACAGGAGAGTTGGCTGTGACATTAACAGGAATCAGACCTGCCATACCTGTATAATATTCGTCAAGCACGCGTCGTGCAACATGGTTGAATGTTACAGTCGGGTTAGGCTGTCCGAGCTCGCCTCCCTTGCCGAAACGGCCCATGAGCGAGTCGGTGCTTGTATAGCAGTTGTTGGCCTGAACGCCTTCAAGACCGTTCTCAACGATTACGAACAGGATGTTCTGGTTGAGGTTCTTGAGGTTGACTGCATAGTTGACGCCACCGTCAACGGTTACGGTCTTCTTCTGCGTATCATAGTCAGCCTTGGTAACGTTAATGTCGGCATCTGCGATAGGATTCATCGAGAACTCGCGCTGCACGATGTCGAGGAACGTCATGTTGCCCGAAGGACTGTTGAACGAGTAGTAGCTACCTGTTTCACCGTAAATTACGGCTGTAGGCTGGTAAAGCGTGTCGATACGGTTTACGACACCTGAGGGGAATGCAGTGAAACCAAGAGAGTTGCAGTATGAATCGTATGCAAAGATGTCCTGGCCTGAGTTACCTGTACCGTGTACGCCGATTGACACTACATCGTCGCCGAACAACTGTTCAAGGTTCTCAAGTGCGAGAATGCCGCGCGGACAGTTGGTACACCACTGGCCAGTAGCCTCCTCGACAAGCACACGCTTGGTTGTCTGGAACGCGAGGTCTTTTACTGAAGACGTGCGTGAGAGCTGTGTGCCGTCAAGATTAACGGTTACCGTGTAAGAGTTCTCCTCACCGACATTGAGAGGCATCTGCTCCGGGAACGTGATTGTGTATGCAGGGCTGTCCTTGGTCAGGTTAAGGCCTGTTGCAGTATAGGTTGACGTAAAGTCGCCTGAAGTAACCGTTGCGGTAAGGTCGTTGTATGTCTTGTCGCCGGATACGTTTACCTGGGCGGTAACGTCGATAGCCTGCTGGTTGACAACAGATTCTGCTGTGGTGGTGCTCAGGATGAAGTCGCCACGGTAATATATCTTGACGTTATCAAGGAACACTGCACTCTGGTTCTCATTGTCGTTAACGAAGGCAATGTAGATATACTTGCCTGCATAGTCTGACAGAGGTATCTCGAAGTTTGTCCAGTCGCCCTCGAGTTCGTCCTGCGACTTGCCCGGAGTCAGTTTCTCCTTGAATACGAGCTTGCCGTTGGTCTTGAACTTGTTGTAGAGGTCCTGCGTGAAGTTTACGTAACCGCCGTCCTCCTCGAGGATGTATACCTTGAGCGAGTCACTCTTTGAGAACTGGTATGACTGTGCGTCGAAGCTCAGGTAGAAGTCGCCGTTCTCGATGTACTGCTGCGGCAGAGACATCCAGTCGTCAGACTTGCCTGACGGGCTGTACATTGAGTGTGAAGCCGCGCAATAGTCTGAAGTCTCTTCGGTGCTGCGGATAGTGAAGTTCCACGGAGTGTTGTCTGTGTCGAACTCCCATGATGCAGGTACTGAAGCCGGAGTGTTGTGGTCGCCTTCGTAAAGGAGGTAGCGTGCTATTGACACCGACGGGTCGTTGAAGTCGTCGAAGAAGAGGTCGCCACCGGGCACGACTTCCGCCTCGTACATGCCATGGTAGTTGATTGTTATCTCGTCGTTTCCACAGTCGCCCATTATGTCGGTAATAGCGTCCTCGGGTATAACAACCTTGTAGTCAACGCCGAGCTTAAGGTAACGGCGAAGGGCAGGTGCCAATGCAACCTGTTTGCCTGAAGTTGAAATTACGAGGTCGCATACAGGAGTCTCGCTGTCGCCCTCGTAGAGGTAGGCAACGGCAGGAACGTCCTTGTTCTTTGCAACCTGTACATCCATGTCGAACGTCAGGCGTACCGGCTGTGAAGTGCTTATTTCAGACACGTTGGCGCCATTAGCGGGCGACATGCTTGTAACCTTTGCAGGAGCGTTCTCGCGTCCTACATAGTTGATGCGGATTTCCTTGCTCTTGTAGCTGTTGTCGGCTGTAAGCTGGAATGTTCCGGCAGGGAAGTAAACGGTATATTTCTTGCCGGCTTCCAACGTCGTAGGTATTCCTCCTACAACGAAGCTGATGCCGTCAGAACTGGGCGAAATGTTGAAATTACGTACCAGCTGGCCGTTTTCGTCAAGCAACTGGGCCATACTTCCTGAAACAACTGAGGTCGGCTTCGAGAAGGTAATCGTGGCTTTCTTGAAACGTGCAAATGCTGAACCTGCTGCAGGATATACAGAGAATGCCTCAAGCGGGTCGATTTTAGAAGTTGCTTCGGTGAAAGTCTCCGGCAGGCGGATAATATAGCCATAGCCCATGGCCTGGCTCATACCGATAAGCACGTGCTCGTCGTCAGAAACATCAACAGCGTAACCGGTCATTTCCTGGTTGATCTTCTCGTAAATGTTGATGCCGTAGCGGCCGCTCATTATCTCATCGAGGCCGTACCACAGCTTGCCGTAAAGTACATAAAGGTAACGTACGGGGTTTACGGCAGGAGAAGATGCGAAGATAGTTCCATTGTTGGACACGGCGAAACCACCGCGGTCTTTCTCATCCGAATATGTGTTGAACAACTCCAACGAACCGTCGGTTATATTCAGGCGGTATGCTGCATTATACTCCTCGGTCGTGCTGTTGTCGAGGATTTGCGACAGACCTGTCATGTAAGCGCCGTTGTTGCTCATGTTTGATTCATCGATGAACGAGCCGCCCTTGTAATTGTCTGCCAGCAGATTGTCTACATAAACAGTCTTCTTTGTTTCGCTGTTGTAAACATAATAACAGTTCTGGCCTACGTAAACGAAGTTCATGGCACCTGCCAATATCTTGCCGTCAGCGCTCATGTTCTGTATGCGGCGCATGTTGGTAAGTGATCCGAACTTGTCCTTGCGCGGGAAGCCTTCCAACTCTGAATCAACGTCAAGCTGGCGGTATGTGCCATCTTCCTGACGGTCCCAGACTCTGGGCAGCTCCATGTTCTGCGACAGGCCCTGGCCGTCGTCGCCGCCGAATGCGAAACCTGCTATGCGGCTTCCGTCGGGAGTTACACAGAGAGCCTCGCCGTCGCCCGGCAGGTTAACCCACTTGCCTGCGTCGACATCATAGTATGCCGGATGGCCGTCGGCGCTGCCGACAACCATTTTACCATCGTCGGTAACGTCGTTTGCCGTGAAGCCGATGGCGTTAGAGCCTGTCCACAGTTGCTTCATCTCGCCCGTGGTGGCGTTAATCAAATAAGGATAACCTACAAGTGTTGCGTTAGACTCGTCTACGGAAACAGATGTAGCCCACAAGCCGTTGTCTGACAGGGAGGTAAAGTATGCAGACGCCTGCGGGAACTTGATAGGAATAACCTTCGCTTCCGTATCAGACTGTGCCCTTACGCCGATATTGCAGAGCAACAGCCCTAACAGGAACATGCAAAAATAGATTTTCTTTTTTAACATAACTACTTTTACTTAAATTAAGGAATAGTTTTTCAATTCTAAGGTTAAGGTAAATAATGGAATGAGGTCTTGGTTTTCATGTGTTACCCATGGCTGCCCATGGGTAACGCATGAAATAGAGAATGATTAGTCTTCAACAACTTTTACAGTGCGTCCGTCGGCATACTTCACGATGTTGATGCCTTTCTGCGGAGCTGACAACTTGCGGCCGTCGAGTGTGTAGCGTGCCACTTCCTTGCTGTCGCCTGCTACAGTCACGTCGTTGATGCCGGCTGTTCCGTCATAAACCAGGTTGACAGTAATCTTTGAACCGGGATATGAGTTCTCGCCCTTTACAGGCATGCCACTAACAAATTTCACATCATACCTTACAATCTGAACCTCAACTTCTGCAGATGCCTTGGCATTATCATCAACAACACCGAGATGAAGCATTATGTCACGTGGATTTCCGGGATAAATTGCGTCAAACCCTGTCGTGTGCTGGCCAAGTCCAATACCAACACACTGCATCGGGAAACAAATCGTCAAATCTCCGTTTGTTACAGATTTCACATTAACTTGAAGCTCCACTCCCGCAGCCTTGTCTGAAGTGTTCTTCAGATAGACACCAGAGCTGACTTCATAATATCCCATCGAGTTATCAATTTCTTTGCTCGTAATATTAGAGCCGTCTGCAATAACGTTTCCGTTAGAGTCTGTAAACTGTAATACTTCATCTACTGGCGCCTGTGCGCTAGCAACCATGCAGCCCATCATCATTGACAGGCAAAGAGTAAAAATTTTTTTCATTGTTACACCTTATTTATTATATTATATTATTATAATCTTATGTTCAACTACACCGTAAAGAGACATTCACCGCGCTTGATGCGGCCCTTGATTATTTTCATAAAACATACTAACATTCTTTTCAGCGCATAAAGGTAAATAAAAAGATTATAACAAAAATTTTTTTTATGTGAAAAAAAACTACAAAAACAGAGTTTAACAAACGCAACATTTTTTTACAATGTAACAATTTATTTTTGACACTAACAATGTTGATATATTATCTTTTTTTATGGTAAACAGGTATACACAACGCTATAAATTTAGTAAGATTAACGACATAATGCTAAACGTAAAGGTTTTCATAAAATTAAACTTGAAAATTGGCATTTTACACCAAATGCCTGAAAAAAGGCATAAACGCAATTTTATAAGCAAAAAAAGGCGAAACTCGTTTTAAACCGTAACCAAACATAAGTGCAGGCATCATGAAAGGCATCATAAACCACGCCTTACATGCTCGTTAAAGAGGTTTTAGGGCATGTCAACTTACAGATTATCACCAGTAAGCCTACTGTCCTAACCATCCTGACACACCGGCATGAGTGTTTAGATGCGTTTGCCGTTTCAAGCCTTTTTATTACCTTTGCAGCATGGAACACAACCCAACTGACGAGACATACATGCGCCGCTGCCTGCAGCTGGCAGGCAACGGTCTGCTTAACGCCAAACCCAACCCCATGGTAGGGGCGGTGATAGTTGGCGCAGACGGTAGGATAATAGGCGAAGGCTACCACGTGCGCTGCGGGGAAGGACATGCCGAGGTGAACGCCTTTGCATCGATAAGCAAGGCCGACGAGGCACTGCTGCCCGAAGCCACGCTATACGTAAGCCTCGAGCCATGCTCGCACTACGGCCGCACGCCGCCCTGCGCCGACCTTATAATAAGGAAAGGGGTAAGGCGTGTAGTTGTGGGATGCGTCGACCCCTTCGCCAAAGTGCAGGGACGGGGCATACAGAAGCTGCGCGACGCGGGCATCGACGTGACCGTGGGAGTACTTGAAAAGGAATGCAAGGCGCTGAACAAGAGGTTCTTCACCTTCAACACGCACAAGCGCCCATACGTGATACTAAAATGGTGCATGACGGCCAACGGATACCTGGACGACAACTTCAAGCCCGTGACACTGTCTACACCGTTCACGCAGATGCTCTGCCACAAGCTGCGCGCCGAGAACGACGCCATACTCGTTGGCCGCGTAACGGCAGAACGCGACCGTCCGCGGCTTAACGTAAGGCTGTGGAGCGGCCCAGACCCAATGCCAGTTACGCTTGACCGCAACCGCCCGTTCAGCCCCGATGCAGATTTCAGCCGGCCGGTCATTCCCCAGCTGTTCAGTTTCCTTCACGGCAAAGGCATGCAGTCGCTCATCGTGGAAGGCGGAGCCGAAACGCTGGGACGCTTCATGGACGACGACAACTGGTGGGACGAGATACGTGTCGAGACATCGCCCAAGAGCGTTACCGGAGGCACGCGCGCACCGCAAATGCCCGGCAACGTAAGGCTGTCAAAACGGGCTGAATACGACGGCAACGTGATAGAAACATACGTGAAAGACGAGGATTAGCACTGCATAAAAAAGGAAATTTAATACAAACAGGTTACAGATTGTAACCAACAAGGCAAAAAGAGCCATTCCGGAGTCAGATGAATGCCACCGGAATGGCTCTTTTATCATGCCCGTCACCAATAACGGCCGGCACGGACTACGCCGCAAAAGCATACCTTTGAGCGCCCGGAAGCTTACCTCCTGGCCTGTAAAAGGTTATCTTTTAACCGGCAAAAGACTACCTTCCGCAACTGCGCCGGATGCAAACAAACAAGGCGGACGCGCCCGATGCGCGTCCGCCTTGTTTATTATTGTAGAGCCTGGAGGCTCCTTTGTTTATTCCAACGGCTTATTGTGCCTTCTCAACACGTCCCTTGCTCTTCTCCTTGCTGCCAAGTGTCAGATAAGCGACAGGAGCTGCGATGAAGATAGATGAGAATGTACCGAAGACGATACCGAGAATCATCGCGAGAGAGAAGCTGCGGATGCTCTCGCCTGCAAAGATGAAGGTGATGATGAGCACGAGCAATGTTGACGAACCGGTGTTGATGGTACGTGCCAGCGTCTGGTTCAACGAGTCGTTGAAAAGGGTCCACCTGTCGCGCTTAGCATACAGGTGCATGTTCTCACGTACACGGTCGAACACAACCACCTTGTCGTTGATAGAGTAACCGATTACGGTCAGGATGGCTCCGATGAACGTCTGGTCGATCTCGAGCGACATCGGGAGCAGGCCCCACATCAGTGAGTAGACACCGAGAACGAACAGCGTGTCAAACGCAAGCGCTACGGTAGAGCCAAGAGAGAAGGCCACGTTGCGGAAGCGCAACAGTATGTAGAGGAAGATAGCGATAATGGCTATGATCACACTAATGATGGCTCCCTGCGTAATGTCCTTGGCCACTGACGGACCAACCTTGGCACTGCTTATGATAGAACCGCCCTCGCGGATGTCAGGATTGCGGAACTTCGAGATGTCGGTCTGGGTAACCATGCCTGCCTTTGACAGCGAGTTGAAGAGGATGCTCTCAACCTCGGCGTCAACGTTCTGGTCGTTAGACTCTATCTTATAGTTGGTGGTTATACGTATGGTCTTTCCGTCCACACCGAGTGCGATGGCGCTGAAGTTAGACTCGCCGAACGCTCCCTCGAGTGCGTTGCGCACATCCTCGGGCTGTACGGGCTTCTCGAACTGCAATACGAAGTTGCGTCCACCCGTAAAGTCGATACTCTTGCTGAAGCCCTTGAACATGAAGCTTACGATGAAGATCAAAGCAAGTACGCCCCATATAGTGAACGAACGCTTAGAGCAGCCCATGAAGTTGAAGTTGGTGTTCTGGGGCATCTTGGCCGAAATACCTGTCATGAATGTCAGGTTCTGCCACTTGTCGCGCTTCATCTGGCGGTCATAGATCAGACGGGTCATGTAAACTGCGGTGAAGAACGAGCAGCACAGACCGATGATAAGAGTTATGGCGAATCCGCGGATAGGACCTGTACCGAAGACGGCGAGGATGATACCCGTAAGCACTGACGTCAAGTTAGAGTCGAAGATTGCAGAGAACGCGTTCTTGTAACCTGCGTCGATGGCCGACTTGACGGTGAGTCCCTTGGCAAGCTCTTCCTTGGCACGCTCGTAGATGAGCACGTTGGCGTCGACGGCCATACCCAATGTGAGCAGCAAACCTGCGATACCAGGCATTGTCAGCGCCGTCTGGAACGAGCTCATGATGCCCAACGTGAAGAAGAGGTTGAACAACAGGGCCATGTTTGCAAGCAGACCAGGGATGAAGTTGTAAAGCACGATCATGTAAATCATCAAAATGATGAATGCTATTACGAACGAGACGAGTCCCTGCTGGATTGACTGTGCACCGAGAGACGGACCTACGATGTCTTCCTGCACGATGCGTGCCGGAGCAGGCATACGGCCTGACTTAAGCGTATTGGCAAGGTCCTTAGTGTCTTCGATGGTGAAGTTGCCGCTGATTTCAGAGCTTCCTCCGGTTATTTCGCCGTTTACGCGCGGTGCGCTGTAAACAACTCCGTCAAGAACGATTGCTATGGCGCGGCCTACGTTGGCCTTGGTGAGCGATGCCCAACGGCGTGCGCCGTCCGAGTTCATTGTCATGTTGACGGTAGGACGGCCTGTAACGCTGTTAAACTCGTCGCGTGCGTCGGTCACAACGTCGCCCTCGAGCGGTGCGCGGCCATTGCTCTGAGTGACCTTGAGTGCGTGCAGCTCGTAGATGTTCTTGGCAGAAAGTCCGTCTGTAGGCTTGGCGCTCCACATCAGCTTGACGTCTGACGGCAGTATGCGCTTGGCCTCTTCAGAGTAGATTATCTTGTCTATGGCCGCAGTATCGCGTACATGGGCGTAACCAACGATGCTGAGTGCGCCCTGCGGAGTGGTCTGCAGCATTGAGAGCAGCGGGTGCAGTTTCTTTGCCTGCTCAGTCTGTGCGTCAGCCTTGGCGGTCTCGCCGGCCACGTCTTTCTTAAGCTGCAGCTTTGCCTTGGCGGCATCAGCCGTGGCAGTCTGCTTTGCAGCGGCTGTATCGGCAGCTGCCGTAGTGTCGGCCTTCTCGCCGGCGCCGCCAACATTTGCTGCGGCCTGGTCGAGCTGTACAAGGTAAGGAGTTACCTCCTCGCTGTTATATGTCTCCCAGAATTCGAGGTTTGCGCTACCCTGGAGCAGCTTACGCATGCGCTCCGGCTCGCGGATACCAGGCATTTCGACCATTATCCGGCCTTCCTGTCCTTCGAGTTTCTGGATGTTTGGCTGTACGACGCCGAACTTGTCAATACGGTTGCGCACTACGATGTAAGAGTTGTCGATGGCTGCCTGCACTTCGGCGCGCAGTGCCTTCTCTACCTCGGCGTCAGTGCTTTGCGTGCTGACCTTGCCCTTAAGCTGCTGTGTGGCGAACACTTCAGCGAGCCTGTGACCGGGCGCGTTCTGACGGTAATACTTGATGAAGAGCGAGATGAAGTCACTCTGGCTCGTCTCTTCCTCCTTCTTTGCCTGCTCCATCGACTTGACGTAAGCGGCGTCTGTCTTGTGGTCGGCAAGCATGTCGACTACGTCGGGCACGGAGATTTCGAGCACGACGTTCATACCGCCCTTCAAGTCAAGACCAAGGCCAATCTGCGTCTCGAGGCACTTCTTGTATGAGTAAATGCCGAGGTACTTCACAGAGTCCTTATAGTCCTGCTGAGCTATCGGATCCTTTATCTTCGCCGCCTGGCCGTCATAATAGCTGGTGGCCACAGAGAACGAGAGATAAAAAATGCTTGCAAGTGTCAGAAGAACGGATAAGACAATTACGATTCCTTTGTTTTGCATTTTTTGTTATAATTAATTTGATGTTTTTTCATCATTGGCATTATAGCGTGCAAAGATAAATAATTTTTCAAACTTTGGGAAATTTAAAGCGCTATTATTGTCAATTTATCTGCCTATTTCGCCTTTTTCTACCCTTTTGAGCCAACAATAAATAGGGTAATGGTCTGAATATCCGTTGCTTCTGTCAACTTTGCACCGGTAAGGGCGCCAGTCGGCGGAGCACATGATATTGTCTATCCTCACGAAAAAGGCGTTGTGGTGGTATGATATGCCCGGTCCGTTGCCCGACGCTATGTAGCAGTCGGTCAGTACGTTGCCGAGCGTACGGCGGGCGTATGATATGGGGCTGTCGTTGAAGTCGCCGCAGAGTATCACCGGACCGCGGCACTCCTTGACGTAGGCGGCCACGGCATCCACCTGCGGTGCGCGTATGCGTACGGCTTCGCCGAGCTTGCGCGCAAGGCGTTTCGACTCGGCCTTGATGGTGTCCTTGCCCGACTTGCCCTTCACCATGTCCTTGAAGCCGGCGCGGTCTGACTTCGAGAGGCCTGTGGTCTCGAAGTGGTTGTTTACCACGGTCACCGTGTCGCCGCCGATGTCGACCTTGAAGGCGGCACTCAGGTTGCCCTTCGACTTGTACTCGATGTGTTCCTTCGACAGTATGGGGTATTTGCTCAGCAGCACCAGGCAGTCTGAATGTGCGGGGTGGATTACGGAGTCGGCGTATTCGTAGACGCCTTTCACGCAGTTGAGTATGCGGCCGTCGAGCCGTGCCTCCTGCAGGCAGACTATGTCGGCGTCGCTGCCGATGATGTAGTCGAGTATCGGGTCTGAGCCGTCGTCGACAGGCCTGCCGGGCACGAAGCCGTGAACGTTGTACGACAGCACCTTTATGGCGCCGGCCGGTACGTCGCGCCTTATGTTGAAGGGGCAGTATGTCCTTATGGGCTGGTAGCCGAGGATGAAGCCGGCTATGGGCACCAGGGCGTACTTCTTCCTGAATATGAGGAAGAATACGAGGAAGCAGAAGTTGATGAAGAGGAACACGGGAAAGGCCAGCCCGGCGTTGGCAAGTATGGGATGCTCCGCGGGGTCGAGGCGGTCGGAATAACCCACCAACAGCATCAGCACAATCGAGGCCACGTTGGCTCCGGCCGTCATCTGCAGCGTTATGTTCCTTATTTTCTTAAGCATTGGACGTGGAATTGGGTGACAGGAAGGGGCGTGCTCTACGTATGGACGCACCGCCCCGGCAGCGCCTCGCCGGCGCTATGAGTGCAGAGTCACTTGCCGCCGTCGAAGAGCTTGGCCTTCTCCTCGTCGGTAAGGCTGTCGTAGCCGCTGCGGCGCACCTTGTCGAGTATGCGGTCGATCTCGTCCTGGCGGGCCTTGCGGCGCGCATTGTAGTCCCAGTCAGACTCGCGCCGCTGATTGTCGCCGCGCCTCGTCTCGTCAGCCTTGCGGTGGCTGCGGCGCTCCCAGTTGTCCTTCATGCGGTCAAAGAACTGCTGCCCGCGCGAACGGCCGTAGCCGCCTCCTCCGGGATTGTTGCGCCAATACCTTATCATAATATAGCCGAAGAGCGCACCGCCCAAGTGGGCGAAGTGGGCCACGCTGCTGCCGCTCGTGCCGAGGGCGGACAACAGCTCGATGCCTACGAAAATGCACACGAACCACTTTGCCTTGATGGGCACGGGCAGGGGGAATATGAACATGCGCTGCTCGGGGAACAACATGCCGAACGCGAGCAGTATGCCGTAGATGGCGCCTGACGCGCCTACGGTGGTCCAAAGGTTGAGCACGGCCTGGCTGTTGCGCGCAACTGTCATCACGTCGCCGAAGCCGAAGCCCGGTATCTGGTCGGTAGCCATGACGTAAAACTCGCCGAACTGTGCCAGCAGCTGTATGAGGCCGGCGCCAACGCCGCAGGCAAGATAATAGAAGAGGAACTTCTTGGGGCCCCACACGTTCTCGACAACGCAGCCGAACATCCACAGCGAGAACATGTTGAACAATATGTGCGTGAAGTTGGCATGCATGAACATGTAGGTGAACAGCTGGTAAAGGCTGAAATCGGACGCAAGGAAGAAGTGCAGGCCGAACAGATTGTTGAGGTCGACGCCCTGGCGTGCGAACACCCAGGTGGCGAAGAACATCAAGACGTTGATAATCAGCAGATTCTTTGTTATCGTAGGAATTCTGAACATACTAAGTCAATTTAATCATTTATGGTAAACCACGGCAAAAGTACGAAAAATATCTGTCATTGTGCATAAAAGCACTTGTTTACCAACTTTTTTTCATTAAATTCCCCACTTTTTTTTATTTTTTGTTTGACGAATGAAATGAATAGGCTATATTTGCGATGAAAATTGGCAAAAACCACAGTAAACATTAATATTTTAAACTGATTGATTATGAACAAGACAGAACTTATCGAAAAAATAGCTACCGGCTCAGAACTTTCAAAGGCCGACGCAAAAAAGGCTCTCGATGCTACCGTTGCAGCAATCAAGGACGCACTCGTAGCCGGTGACAAGATTTCATTGGTTGGCTTCGGCACGTTCAGCGTGAACGAGCGCCCCGCACGCGAGGGCATCAACCCCGCAACCAAGGAGAAGATACAGATAGCAGCCAAGAAGGTTATCAAGTTCAAGCCGGGCACCGAGCTGAACGACGCTATCAACTAACAACACGTCATTTGACACTAAAGTAAAATAAGAGAAGCCGGCGGGCAAGCGTATGCAACAACGCATGCAGACGATGCCCGTAAGAGGTTTCACCATTAATTATGAAACAGGAATGCGGAGGCGTTCCTGTTTTTTCATGCCCCCGCCCCAGGCATAGGCAGACTGGCGGACGATGGCAACACCGGCACGCGCGGCACGCATGGTGGCGCAGGTTGGCGGATTAAGCCCCGTAGACGCCGGCGGCGGGCACGGTAAAGGCTTCAGCCCTGAAAAAACGTGTAAATCCGTGCATACGGCACAACCGGCTGTATGCCAGAGGTTTGCGTAGAATAAGGCACGGACAGCGCACCGATTTTGACGATGACAGATTGCGAAAGGATGCCTTTCAGAGTATAAACAGCCACCTTTCACCATGCAAAAGCTTATGTCTTGGACGGCAAACAGGTACGGATATAAACACAAAACGCCGCCTTTCATGATGAAAGGCGGCGTTTGTATGTTAACACATGCAAACAAACCAATTAACAGAGTGCGTTTACGTTAACGTTTGTTTGCAAATGAATTCTATTTCACGAAAAACTTTTGTCCTGATTTTTTACTCTTTGCGGCAGGGTAAAGGCGTGCCGTGGGTCAGCCGAGGGTGATGGTCTCCACATCGACCGGCTCGTGCATGAATATCCGTGCCGACTCGCGGAACTTGTCCTTGTTCTCGGTCGTGAGGTAGTGGCACGTACCGTGCTTGGTGCAGCGCGCGTCAATCTCGGGATGGCGCTCGAGGTACGATTTCAGGCTTGCCGCCACATACTCGCCCTGTGGTATTATCCTTACGCCGCGCGGGGTATGCTTCAGTATCTTGTCGAGCAGCAGCGGATAGTGCGTGCAGCCGAGTATTATTGAGTCGATGTCAGGGTCGAGGCGCATCAGTGCGTCGATGCGCTTCTTTACAAAGTAGTCGGCACCCGGCGTGTCGTACTCGTTGTTCTCTATCAGCGGCACCCACAGCGGGCAGGCCACGCCGGAGACGCTGATGTCGGGATAGAGTTTCTGTATCTCGAGCACGTAGCTCTCGCTCTTTATCGTGCCCTCGGTGGCCAGTATGCCCACGTGGCGCGTCTGCGTAATAGAACCTATGCACTCGGCCGTGGGGCGTATCACGCCGAGCACGCGGCGTGTGGGGTCGAGCACGGGCAGGTCGTTCTGCTGTATGGTACGCAGAGCCTTGGCAGAGGCCGTGTTGCAGGCCAGGATGACAAGGTGGCAGCCCATTGAGAACAGTTTTACCACTGCCTCGCGCGTAAACTGGTACACCACGTCGAACGAGCGCGGCCCGTAGGGGGCGCGTGCGTTGTCGCCGAGGTACAGGTAGTCGTACTGCGGTAGCAGGCTGCGCATCTGGTGCAGTATGGTCAGTCCGCCGTAGCCTGAGTCGAAGACCCCTATCGGGCCTGGTGCTGCTTGGTTGCTCATGGTCGTTATGTTTGCGGCAAGTGTGTCGCCGCGTGGCTGTCATGTGTTATCTTACTTCGCCAAACTCGTCGGCGGCGGTCGCAGCGGCAGCCTCGTCCACCTCGTCTACGATGTCTGTCTGGCCGTCTGCCGACGTGTCAGTGGTGGGCGGCGCGGCAATGGCGTCCTTGACTATGTCTGTAATGTCCTCGCCGAAGGCCTGGTTGGCGTATGGCAGGGCGTGGCCGTCGGTGTTAAGTATGAAGGCGTAGCCGCGCTCCGACGCTATGCGGGCGAGCAGGGCGTCGAGCTCCTTGTTAAGCGGGGCGAACATTTCAGCCTTGGCCTTGGCGAGCAGCCTTGATGCCTCTTTCTTGAAGTCGACGCTCCTGGCGAGCAGCTCCTGCAGCTCGGCCTGGCGCTTCTTCAGGATGGGGGCTGCCAGCTCGCCCTGGGCTTCAAGGAAGAGCTCGTACTTCTGGTTGAACTCCTCCTCGGAGCGCTTTGTCTCCTCGCTGTACTGGTTGCGCAGCGACTCGAGGTTCTGGCGTGCCACGGCGTATCCGGGCATGGACTTTATGGCCTCGCGGTAGCTGAGGTAGCCGAACTTCAGGGTCTGTGAGTCGGCTGCCACTGTGGCAACGACGGCTAACATGAGGAGGACTAACTTTCGCATGTAATGGTGGTTGTTCATATTCAGGTGAATTAAAAAAGGCTTTTGGAATAAATGCGCCTGCGGTAGTGCCGCCCTGCGCGGTACGGCTGCTGCGCCGAAAGCAACCGAGGGAGCCAAAGGAGCTAAAGACTGATGCCGACGCCTTAAAGCCGGCATGCGGCAACGATTGTGTCTTTAACTGCTTTAGCTCCCTCCTTAAGCGTTGCTTGCTAAAGTATTATGTTATTTCAGCTTTGCCATCTCTGTCTTGACGTCTTCCGTAACGTCCTTGCTCAGAGTCTCGCTGATGTAGGGTATGCCGCCTGATACGTCCATGATGTAAACGTAACCGCCGTTCTTGCCTACGTTCTTGATGGCTGTCATTATCTTGCCCATTATAGGCTGGAGCTTCTCCTGCTGTGCCTTCTGGAGGGCCTGCTGGTTGTCCTGGTAAGCCTGCTGGAACTTCTGCATCAGCTGGTTGAGCGCAGCCTCGGCTTCGGCACGCGAAGTCTCGTTCATAGTGCTCTTGGTCTTATCATACTCGTCAGACTTGCGCTGGATTTCGTCCTGCATAGCCTTCATGTCGTTCTCGTACTGCTTTGACTGTGCCTCGAGGTCGCCGCGTGCCTTGATGAACTCTGGCAGGCTCTCCATGATGGCTTGTGCATTGACATGTCCGAACTTGGGTGTTGCCGTTTGCGCGAACATCGAAAGGGGCGCAAACAAAAGTAACATTAAAACTAACTTTTTCATTTTTTCTTTATTGCTTACTCAATTTGGTTTTTTAATTTGCCTGCAAAGATATGTAAAATATACTATATTACACGTCTTTTATATATTAAAGATGTGTTTTTTAGTTTGAATAACCCAACTTTGACAGAACTTCGTTGCTGATGTCTATCTTGGGCGAACCGAAGATGATGCCAGTGTCTGACGCGCGGTCGAGCACGAGCGAATAGCCGCGCAGGTCGCAGATGTCCTTTACGGCGTTGTATATCTCCTCCTGTATGGGCGTCATCAGGCTGGTGCGCTTCTTGAAAAGCTCGCCGTCGGGACCGAAATACTTGCGCTTCAGCTCGGCTGCCTGCTTCTCCTTTTCGTTGATGGCCTGCTGGCGCGCCTGCTTCTGCTCCTGCGAGAGGAACACCACCTCGTTCTGGTAGTTCTTGTACATTGTCGAAGCTTCGGTGTTGAGCGCGTCAACCTCTGCCTGCCACTTCTTGGCTACCTGGTTGAGCTGCTCGTCGGCACGCTCGTAGGCCGGAATGTTCTTAAGGATGTATTCCATGTCGATAAGCGCGAACTTCTGCGCGCTGGCCGATACGGCGCAAAGGGCCATCACGGCGGCAATGATAATCTTTCTCATAATATCTGTCTCCTTTCTCTTTTACCGTACTCCGCCGGCAGGATGACGCCTCATTGGCGACTGCACCTGCCTGCGGCGCATTAATTTGGTCTTACATGCAGTCAAAGATTTAGAACTCCTGTCCGAGGATGAAGTGGAACTGGCTGCCGCCCTTGCGGCCGAAGACGTCGTCGAAACCGTAGGCCCAGTCGATACCCATAAGGCCGACCATCGGGAGGAATATACGCACACCGACACCGGCTGAGCGCTTCATGTCGAACGGATTGAATTTCTTTGTGTCCGTCCAAGCGTTACCGGCCTCGAGGAAGCCCAAGCCGTAGATTGTAGTGTTGCCCAACAGGAACGGATAACGCAACTCGAGCGTGAAGCGGTCGTAAGCGTAGCCCTCGGCTCCGTACGGGGTAAGGCTTCCGTTCTCGTAACCACGCAAACCGATGGTTTCCTCGGCATAGCCGGTTGAGTAGCCGCTCATGCCGTCGCCACCCATGTAGAAAGTCTCGAACGGCGACTTCTTGTACTTGTTGTAAGCACCGAGGATACCGAACTCAACGCGAGTCATAAGCACAAAGCACTTCTGGCCGTTCGTGAGGGCGGTGTATGTCTTGGAGCGGAACTTCCACTTGTAATATTCAACCCAGCGGTATTTCTCGCGCTGTGCGGCTGTAGCCTTGTCTGAACCGGCCTGACCGTTGGATGCTTCGTAGTTGTATATTTCGGTAAGTCCCTTGTAGTCCTTTCCGTCCCAGAGCGACCACGGCGGAGTGACTGTCATAGAAGTCATGAACTCTGAACCACGGCGAGGATAAAGCTGGTTGTCGGTAGAGATACGCGAGAGCGTTATGCCGAGGTTGAGGTTGTTACAGTTACCATTTGAAACGATGAAGTAGCGCCAGTTCTTCAGCATGTAGCGCTGGTATGCCAGCTGTACTGACAGCTGGAAGTAGTCGTCAGGCCAGCGCAGGCGCTTGCCCCAGCCAAGCGATACGCCGAGAAGCTTGACGTATGTGTCGGGGTCGTAATAGTTCTCGTAATAATTGTTCCAGCTGTTGCCGACGCCGTACAGATAGTTGTAATAGTTGTTCATCCAACCCTGATTGTAGTAGTTGCTCGACACGTCAGTCTGCTTTGAGAAATAAGCGCCGACGGTGAACTGTATCGGGCGCTTGCCGCCCAGCCAGTTGGTTGAGTAAGAAATGTTGTACGACTGGTAGTAAGTACCGTTGGTCTGCGCACCGAGAGACAGCACCTCGCCGTCGCCCACGGGCATTATGCCGCGGTGCTCCTTGTTCTTGTTGAACAGGTTGGCCATGGAGAAGTTGTTGAGCTTGATGCCCACACGGGCTATAACGCCCGTCTGTCCCCAACCGAGCGAGAATTCCAGCTGGTCGTTAGACTTCTGTACGAGGTCCCAGTCGATGTCCACCGTACCCTCCTCGGGGTTGGGCTGCACGTCGGGATTTATCTGTTCGGGGTCGAAGTGTCCCATTGAAGCGAGCTCGCGCAAGGTACGCATGAGTGCCTCCTTCGAGAACAGGTCGCCCGGCTTAGTCCTCAACTCGCGGCGCACCACGTTCTCGTAAATACGCGTGTTGCCGTTGATGCGCACGTGGCTGATGTGAGCCTGAGTGCCTTCGACAATCCTCATCTCAAGGTCGATAGAGTCGCCAACGATGTTGACCTCGGTAGGCTGCAGGTTGTAGAACAGGTAACCGCGGTTCCAGTACTCGTTGCCCACGGCGTCCTCGTCTTCAGACAGTCGCTTGTTCATCAGCTTCTGGTTGTACACGTCGCCCTTCTTCATGCCGAGGATGCGGCTCAGATATTCGGTCGTGAACACCGTATTGCCCACCCATGTTATGTTGCGGATGTAGTATTTCTTGCCTTCATCCACCTCTATGAATATGTTGACGTGCTTGGGGTCTACGTTCCACACGCTGTCGCGCACGATGTATGCGTCGCGGTAACCCAGCTCGTTATACTTGTCGATAAGGTTCTTCTTGTCTTCCTCGTAACGCTCGGGCGTGTACTTCTTCGATTTCAGGAACGACGAGAGCTTGCCCGCCTCGTGCATCTTCTTGAAAGCGCCCTTCTTGAACAGACCGCCTTTTATCTTATTGTCGGCAAGCTGTTTGTTACCCTCGATTATGATCTTGCGCACCTTCATCTTCTCCTTCTTGTCGATGATGATGTCGAGGATTACCTGGTTCTTGTTGACTACGTCTTCACGCTGCATTATGTTTATGTCGGCGTTCTTGTAGCCCTTTTCGTCAAAATAGTTCTTCGCCAGCAGCTTAGCGCGGTCAATCATGTTGGGAGTTATCTGGCTGCCCTTCAGCAGTCCGAGCTTAGCCTCGAGGTCCTCCTTCTCCGACTTCTTCACACCTTCGTAGTTGATGGTCGACACTCGCGGGCGCAGCGCAAGGTAAAAGTGCAGGTAGATGCTGTCGCCTACAATCGAGTCGGCAACAATCTGTGCTTTCGAGAACAGTCCGTGACGCCAGTAGTTCTTCACGGCGTTGGAGATGTCTGAACCGGGCACTTCAACCCTCTGCCCTATCGACAAGCCCGAAATACCCGTAAGCATGTAGTCCTCGTATCCTTCAACGCCGGACACTGTCATGCCGCCAATGTAGCATGTACGGGGAGTACCGGCATAGGAAATGTCGGGATTCTCTATCTTAACCTGCGCAGCCGCGCCGATGCAGAACAGCATTGCGGCAACCAGCATGACGCATCCTTTTACCTTGTTCATCTTGTCTGTCAAAATTGTCTTGTATTAATCGTTGTTTTCTACCTGCGCCTCGGTCTTTCCGAAACGTCTCTGCCTGTTCTGGTAGCTTGCGATGGCCTTGTGGAGACACTCCTCGTCAAAGTCGGGCCAGTAAGTATCGCAGAAATACAATTCGGAATAAGCTATTTGCCAAAGCAGGTAGTTGGAAATGCGCAACTCGCCGCCGGTGCGGATCAGCAACTCGGGGTCGGGCATGAAGTTTGTCTGGAGACGCGACGATATCATATCCTCGCTTATATCGTCAAGGCCTATCTTGCCTGCCTTTACGTCAGACGCTATATCCTTAACGGCGTTGGTTATCTCCCACTTGGACGAATAGCTAAGGGCGACAACCATTGTCATTGCCGTATTGCCCCGCGTGTGTTCCATCGTTTCCTCAAGCTTGGCCCTGACTTCGGCAGGCAGGCGCCCCATGTCGCCTATGACACGGAAACGTACATTGTTCTTCATGAAAATCTCGTCCTCGAGCGAACTTAGCACGAGTCCCATGAGGGCTGCCACCTCGTCGGCCGGACGGCTCCAGTTTTCAGTCGAGAATGTATATAATGTAAGGAACTTCACACCAAGCCTTGTACACTCCGATGTTATCTTGCGTACGGTGTCAACTCCGGCCTGGTGGCCGTAGCTGCGCTGCTTGCCGCGCTCTGTCGCCCAACGGCCGTTGCCGTCCATGATGATGGCGATGTGCTGCGGTATGCGGTTCATGTCGATTTTAGTTTCAGTCATCCTTGTTGCATATTTTACATTTTGCCATAAAGCTGTAAGTCAGCGTGAGTTTCAGCATCGAGTAGCAGTCCGTGTTCTTGAACAGCCCCTTGCTTTCTATGCCGTAAGGGTCTTCAACTCCGTCGAGCTTGTCGCTCAAGGAGAAGTGGGCGGCCCACTCAAGTCCGAGGTTCAGTCTTTTGGCTATCTTATACTTAACGCCCAGGCCTATCGGTATGTTGGCCGTAAAGACGCTTCCGCCTTTAGTATCTGCATAAGTACCGCCGATGCCGAGGAATACGAAAGGCGTTATCCGCTTGGCTCCGCGGTATTCGCGGCCGGTGCCGTAAGGCCAGAAATTATATTCAAACGACAGGCCCAGATCCATCACGGTATTCTTGAATTCCACCGGATTGTCGGCCAGTTCGGGATACCACGTCTTCACGTCGGCCGAACTTCCGGCCAGGGTGCCGTACGTATAGTCGAGCTTCAAAGCCATGTAGGGGTTGAAAACCCTCCTCAATATAAACGACGCAGACGGCCGCATGTTTTTCAATATGCTGCCGTTGAAGTCGCCCTCGTAGCTCACCATGCCCACGCCCGCTCCTATTTCCATCCTGTATTCGTACTCGTCCTGAGCCTTGGCGCCAAGCGAAACGAACATCAAGACTGCTGCTAAAAGGATTTTTCTCATGGGCAAGGACTTGGTTCTAGGGTTGTTGTATCATTCGGTAAACGATGTCTGCTCCTCGTCCCAACCGAGCCGGTTGAGCCGTCCGCGCCACACATCGCCCGTACCGCCGCATATTATCCACAGGTGGTTGTCGTCGTCGACCGTCATGGCTGTCACGTCGCTGCCGCCGTTGGTGAATCCTTCAGGCAGGTAATAGCTGCCGTCCGAGTGCCAGGTAAGGCCGTTGTCGCTGCTAACGTATATCTGCGAGTATGCCTTTGCCGTGCTTGTGCCAAGCCCACGGCCGCCGAAAGCTATAAGGACGTCGCCGTATGACGCCATCTTAAGTCCTGACAGGCGCGGCAGACGGTAGCCGTTGTCCTCGCCGCAGAATATCCATGAATGGGTATGTGAATTTTCGGCATACTCCTCAATCTTGTTCCACACCATTGCCACCGAGTCTTCAGGATGCTCAGACAGACCGCGGTTGCCGACCAGCACGATATTCTCAGAACTTGCCGACGTACCCAGCGGCATGCTTACGAGCGAGAAGTCGGCAGAAGGCAGATATGCACGGTCGCCCACCACGGCATCGGCTGTCCACGACGCTCCGTCGGCCGACGACACTATGCCGCCATTGGCGTCCATTGCGTAAAACTTACCGCGCCCGGTGCCGAGAAGCCGGCTGACTCCGGCGGGAGCCACAACAGTCCACGATTTGCCGTCGACTGAACTGATAATGTTGCCGCCGCTTATGGAGTATATCGTTCCGTCTTTAACAATGACGTTGCGGCATGCGCCGGCGTCGAGCGCCATGCCGGTGTCGAGCTTGGTCCATACCATGCCAGATGCGTCAGTGCCTGAATATACCGACGTGGCTCCGTCCTGCTCGCCGAACACGAGCAAGTTTCCGCCGAGTGCAACGGCCTTCATGTAGTCCATCGAGGTAAACGCATCCTGGGCAGCGAACCTGTGCCAGTTCATCGAATCCGGATTTTCCTTATGCACGTTGACACTCACCTTGTAAGAGCGGTATGCAGCACCGTCGAGCGAATATACGCGGAACTCGCGCGGCTCGGTGAAGTCTATCGAGTCAGAGCTGTTGAAGTAAACAAGCGAGTCCTTACCCTCTATGTCCTTGTGTACAAGGATGACTATGCCCGAATTCTTGCTTTCGATTTCGCATAATGTGTGCGCCACATCGGTGTGCACGGGCAGCGAGTCGGGATTGTAAATCTCGCGTTTCAGCTGGTCTATGTAAAACTTATACGAGCTGCAGCCTATCTCGTCAACGTACGAGCTGTCCTCGCCCGTCGACGAAGTTGTCCACATCGTGCGGTTCAACGTACCGAGCGAGAAGGATGTTATAGCCGTGTCGCTGTATAAAATAAAGTCGTTATAGCCATCGTCGTCTCCCAGACACGAAGACATAAGGACTATCGCTGATATCAATATTACAAAAGGTTTGACAATCCTTTTCATTATTTACATTATTATGTTTTTAGCTGCAAATTTAATCAGAATTCCTTAAATAGAACGTCTTTTATCTCCTTTATTGTCTAAAATACTTTGAAATTGGGCTTTTTTATAGACATTAAAATGATTTTTAAATGATTTTGTGAATGTCTGGCACACGTCGGCATGAGGCTTTGTGCGCAGGCCGGCGCATTGGCCGCATACAAA
>ERZ1027283.47-NODE-47-length-65488-cov-6.613498_pt1 | contig 65488 bp, 53 predicted proteins | sample MGYA00519254_ERZ1027283 | MGnify/ENA primary metagenome ERZ1027283 (study PRJEB26926, sample SAMN06165184) | human gut metagenome | biome: ENVO:00009003; feature: ENVO:2100002; material: ENVO:00002003 | host: Homo sapiens | place: USA | collected 2012 ...
GATAAAAGCAGGCTTATTGCATAAGGTGATTATACCGAACAGACGTACTATTACCTTTATACCGCTGAAGGTGAACGCCTTTTCTGCGAACGGCACAATTGCCGTATTTATCCTGACAACCGAGGTATCTATTGGCATTTCAAGGTTGCCGACTATCCAGCTTATACACTTCCAACTGAAATCAGTCGGGCATATCTTAATCATGAGATTTCAATACGGGATGTGTATGTGCATTGGCGGAAGAACTCTCTTAAATAGAACTTGCGTAAATGGGGTATTGGAACTAAAAAATCCAATATCTCATTATTCTTGAACATTAATTAAAAGCCCACCCTTGATTTTTTAATGATTCTATTAAAACTTGAGAAGCAATAACAGCTTCTTTGATAGAATATTTCTCTTCTAACCTTATCCAAAAAGGCCAATATTCACCATTAGCTTTACCAGTATGTCCATCATCTAATAAGAATACATTTTCAACATCTTCACGGCTATTTGATGGATTTCTTATAGACCAATAATTCGTAAAATAATCATCTTTGATTTTTGGAATATTGAATGTTGGAGAGATAAGTTCTTGTTTATTCTTTTCCTTAGCTCTACAACCATAGTAGATGCCACAGTAGCCTTTCTTGTCCAACTCAATAACGACATCAATTTCAATGTTATTCTTTGATTTTGATAATGTCCAATAATAACAATCTTCGTTTTCTGCCTCTTTAAACTTTACTTTTTGTAAGAAATCTAACTGAATCCATTTTTCTTTCCATTGTTGCGAAGCATCGTTCATAAACATAAATACTTAAAGTTGAATAAATATTTTTTCAAGTTAAAGGATTTGAGCCATATTACAACGTCTGAAATACTATCTGAAGTTGAACCCTCTGTTTTCTAACAACCTTTTAAAGCTACCATTTCTCGCTTCTTTTATAAAAGCTGGGACGTGTAACTTTAAATATAACATCAGTTCATCGGCCTTTTCCTGGGGCTTTATATTCTTGCTATTAATTCGGGTAATGCCTCGAACAATATCTTTACTATTAGCATAATCTAGTTTCCTAAGTTCACCAACGAATTGCCCAATCAGTTTTTCAAAGGCATACAACCCGCTTAAAACGGTATTATCACTTGTGTAATCTCCCAATATGTGAACATTATAAGCCATTGATGCAAGGAAATGAGAATAAACACTTTCAGTACCTCCGTGGGCAAGTTCAAAGGTTTGTTCTGTTTTCTGAATAATGAGCCTATTTCGTCTTGCTTGCTCAGAACGCATTTTCGCCTTAAATACTCTTATATTAGATTCTATGTTCAAATCATACTTATCACAATAATTTCGAATAAGCCTTTCCAAGTCTGCGTTCCAAGGCTCTGCATCATAAGCCCAATGAAATAAAAGCCTATGATTTCGAGGATGAGAGATGTTTAATCCAGGATAATCTTTGTCTAATTGTTTGTGAAAGTCTGATTTTGTATTGTCAATCATATCTGAACTAATGTATTTAGTCCAGCTTTGATTACTTTTCGTGTCTTTTGACCGACTGAACAATTTAAGGTTGTATTCAAATCCTAAGACATCCATAATATCTTCGCAATGCTGAATAAACCCACTATGAGCGTAGCTATTCAACACTGAAAATAGTAGAATAAGGGTAAATGCTCCTGCTTTCTGTATTATACTTGTTTTAATCACTTTCTTTATCTTTTGAATCGTCATCACCAGAGAAAAAGTCACATATACTATTCCAAGTTTCTGACCACCACGATGGTTCGCTCGTTTTTGGAGTAGTATCTTTTGTATCTTCGTCAGAAAACCAACTTTTGATAGTTTTCCATATCTTCACCCACCATGATTCTTTTTTCTCAATAATAGTACATTGATATTCGTCTTTACTTGCAATATTCGCAAAGACAGTTCTACCACTTACCGAATACAAATACGGCTTTAAATCTTTATCATCGGAATCATATTTATACATCAGGTTTATTCCGTTGGCAAAGACTATCCGTAAATAATAACCTTCTTGTTTAGTTGAATGATATGGTCTGTACCTAAGGCTATCACCTGAGAATTTTATTTTAGCGCCATTGCTTTCACCTTTATTGATATAATCATTTCCCCATTCCTCACATTCTAAGTTCGTGTCATAGCTTTTGGGGGCATGGTCTTTGCAAAAGTCTATAATATCCTCAATATCATCATTCGATAAAGAGAACTCGCTCATTCGCGGCCATTCTTCTTTCCGTATTTTTTCATAATCAATATTTTTCTTTAGCATGAATATCTTATCGGGGATAAGGGTCTCAAAATACAAATATTTAAGGTCTTTGTTTGCCTTAAAACAATCTACATCTTCTATTTCATCCAAAGTCACTCCTTCAGTAAATGCAGTTCGTAGTTGTCGTATGGTAACCTTTTTTGCTTTATGGTTCTCTATATAAATAGATATGTCGCCGACATTATAAGAAATACGTTCAGGTAAGATAATATGCAACTCATCATTTAGGTGAGTACCAATCCACAGATGATACCATTTCCTGTAACTGACATCATTAAAACTAATTATTTTAGAGATGTTTTCCCAAGCGTTTTCTTTCGCGTTAATCAGGAACGTTGTGTATGAATCAAAATTTATTCCAGAATTCTTACTAAATGAAGCCTGTATGTTTGTATTTAGAACTGGATATTTAGCCATTATCGGCAACAATTTGGCTGCGGCCATAAATAAAAGATTATGGTCTGACGCATTAGGGTCATCTATGCCCATCCGTATTAAATCCAATCCCTTTTCTTCGTTTTTCAATTCATACAGATACACCATTGCACATTGCAAAATAGCAGCACTATTACTGGGGAGGTTTTGCAATGCTATGTTTATTAATTGATCCTTTTCTTTATTTGATAAGTTTTTCTCATAAGACAGTCTTGTTAAAGCAATACAACCACTTTTCTCATCATATCTTAATATTGGAGCTTTCTTATACATGTTAAGATAAGCTGCAAAATTTGGCTTTGCCTTATCGTACTGTCCCAAATCTACATACCCCATCCCTAAATGGTAATAGAATTCAGCGATTTGTTCATAAGTTTTGCGGTGGTCTTCAAGCAATCGAACACGTTTTGCTGCATCAGGCTCTGAAATATAGTCACTGAACAAATTTGCCGTAGCTTCCGTTAATCTGTCATTTTCGCTGAGATGATATTTATTGTAAAGACTGAAGACAATGCTCAAAGCTGTTTTCCGCACATCATTTATAGTATTTAAGTCTTCTTTACGTAAATCCCACATAGCACGTAGTTCCTCTATATTCTGTTCTCCTTGCATAGTCTTATATTCTACAGCAGAGCGAGCTGCCGTAAGCAAAGTCTGAAAAGCGAGTTGGTATCCCATTCCCGGTCCTGCGTTTCCTGTTAACAACATTGTTGGGTCTAAGGCATTGGATAGTGCCGCCCACTTCATATTATCTCTTTTTATGGACTGCAGCCGTCTGAGCAAAGCACGTTCCTCTTCCGTTATCTCAAATCTACTAACTGCGTCTAACAACTCTATCCTAAAATCATTGATTTCATATAGTCCTATTATTTGCTCCATTGTCAGGTTATTCAGCAGTTGATCAGATTCATGCTCAAGAACAGTCATGGATTTGTTATGGACAATATTTGTCAATGTCGTGATGCAATAATTCATTTGGGCAATGACCATGTCCTTATCGGATTGAGCAAATGTATAGGGAACATTGGAAAAGATTATAGCCAATGTCAGGGCAACAGCTTTCATGTAGGATGAGATTTTCATATTATCGCGCCTTTTATTGTCATTTAATCAAATGCTATTCCTTTTAATTCCGCTCCAAAGACTTGCTCTATGGGAACAAAACGGGAACATTCTTAAAAGAAGAAAAGGATAAGTCGTTTATTACTAACTACTTATCCTTTTACCTTGTACCCAGAGCCGGGGTCGAACCGGCACGGGTTGCCCCACTGGTGTTTGAGACCAGCGCGTCTACCGATTCCGCCATCTGGGCTTTAATGCGGGTGCAAAGATAAGAATAAAATCCGAATTGACAAATTTTTAATTGAAAAAACTTAAAATAATTGGCTATGCCGACAATTATGCGTATCTTCGTATCGTGAAATAAATCTGTAATACTATGGTGGATAACATTAATAACTTTTGCCTGATTCTGGCCGGTGGCAAGGGCCGCAGGCTTTGGCCGTGCAGCAGGGAGGACTGTCCGAAGCAGTTTCTTGACTTTTTCTCTACGGGCAGGACTTTGTTGCAGCAGGCTTATGACAGGATGTGCAAATTTATCCCGAAGGATAACATTTACGTGAGCACCAACCAGATTTATGCCGGCATGGTAGCCGAACAGCTGCCGGAACTGCCCAGGCTTAATATTCTTAGCGAACCTATATTCAGGAATACGGCCCCGAGCCTTGCTTGGGCTACGCATAGGATATTGCACATGAACCCTGATGCGAGGGTGGTTGTGGTGCCGTCTGACCAGGCTGTGTTCAAGGAGGACGAGTTTATGAGGAACGTTCTTGACGGACTCGACTTTGCCGGCGGAAACGACTGTATGCTGACCATGGGTATCAGGCCTACCCGGCCGGAACCGGGTTACGGTTATATCCAGCTTGGAGAGAAGTCCGATTGCTGCGAGGGTGTTTATAAAGTGAAGTCTTTCACGGAAAAGCCAGACCGTGAGTTTGCAAAGATGTTCATGGACAGTGGCGAGTTTTACTGGAATACGGGTTTGTTTATTGCCAACGTGCAGTATTTGCGTAATACGTTGAAGAATATTTTTCCGCCGGTGTTGCGTAATCTTGAGGAGGACGAGGAAAAGACTTTCAGTGTCGAAGCCGAACTGGCGTTCGTCAAGGAGAATTTCCCTTCTTATCCCAACCTGTCTATTGAATACGGCATACTTGAGAAGAATGACAATGTGTATGTCATGAAGTGCGACTTCGGTTGGGCGGACCTCGGCATGTGGCATTCCATTTACGAGAGCATGAGTAAGGGCATGGGCGACAACGTTGTCATAAGTTCGAGGGTGATAACCGAGGACAGCCGCAACAACATAATAAAGCTGCCTGACGACCATCTCGGCATAATAAACGGGCTTGACGGCTATATCGTTGCCGAGAAGGGCAACGTGCTGCTGATATGTAAGAAAGAGGATTCGTCGGCACTAATAAGGAAATATGTAAACGAGGTGCAGGTGAAGTATGGTGACGAGTTCATCTGATAGCCTTGCATGCGGCTTTGCAGGCATGTCTTCCGGCTGATATCCGGGGGTGGCTGGCGGAGAATGAAAAAAGCGGAGCGTTCACATCGTCTTGGACACTGCAAGACAAGAACGTTCCGCTTTTATTGTTTTGTAAGGAATCTTTTTCTTAGAAGTTCTCCCTTATCTTTTCTGCAATCTGTTCGAACTCCTCGCTTGAGAGTTTCAGTTTCGTGTTGGCGAAGTTCATGTCGCCTTCGCTCTGCATCGGCACGAGGTGTATGTGTGCGTGTGCCACTTCGAGTCCGAGCACGGCCATGCCCACCTTACGGCAGGGGAAGGCTTTTTTAATGGCTACTGCCACTTGCTTGGCGAACACTATCATTTCGGCCAGCTCGTCGTCGGTCATGTCGAAGAAGTAGTCAACCTCCCTGCGGGGTATCACCAGCGTGTGGCCCTTTGCCAACGGGTTGATGTCGAGAAACGCATAAAACTTGTCGTTTTCGGCGCATTTGTAGCTGGGTATTTCGCCAGCGGCTATCTTTGAAAATATGTCCATGGCAACTAAGTTTTTGTTGCCGGCAGAGTTTTTGTTGCCGGCTTATTCTACTGTAATCTTGTCTATTCTGAGCTTTATTGTTCCGCGTGGAATCTTTATTTCCACTTCGTCGCCCACCTTCTTGTTGAGCAGTCCTTGTGCGATAGGTGTCTTTATCGAGATCTTGCCCTCGCGCAGGTTGGCCTCGCTCTCGCTTACAATGGTGTAAGTCATTTTCGCCTTGTTGGCCATGTTGGTCATTTCTACTTTCGAGAGAATCTGCACGCAGTCCGTACTCAGGCGTGAAGTGTCGACTATTTTTGCTTCGGAAATTGCCAGCTTCAGCTTGTTGATCTTATCTTCAAGATGAGCCTGCGCCTCCTTTGCGGCATCATATTCCGAATTCTCGCTCAAGTCGCCCTTGTCCCTCGCCTCGGCAATCGCAGCTGAAGCCTTCGGGCGTTCAACGCTTTCCAAATGTTTAAGTTCGGCCACCAACTTGTCGTAGCCTTCTTGTGACATGTAAGACATAATGTATAAAGATTTTAATTGTTATTTTTCAGGATAGACAAAAAGAGAATTCCGACATTCCCTTTCTTAATGTCGGAATCCCCACTTTGCCCCCTATGTTGTTTCATCAATATTCTTTTGCAAAGATCGGCTTTATTTCCGTACCTGGCAATTTTAAATGGTGAAAAGAGCTTAAAAACATAAGTTATCCGTAATTCCGTGCCGTGCAGTATTGTTTTTCGGGACTATTATTATTATAAAAGGTGTGCTGTCAGCTGTTAAACCATGTTTTTCGGGTTGGTGATGCTTTATTGTAAAAGGGTATCCTGTTATTCCCGACCGTTTTGGAAATAGCTGTTACACTATTCCCAAAACGGCATATAATATATAAAATGAAGCGTCCGGGCTTGTCTGTTTATTGTTGCAGTCATGCCAAAGTCTTCATTTTAGGTTTATATTTTGATTTTTTGTGTTGTTGGTTTTAGTTTCAGCGTATTTATTTTCACGCGGTTGGTTCCCTTGTTTTCATTCTCTATATATTGGATATGTTTCGTAGTTTCTTGGCTATTACTTGGTTTATGCAGGTAGAGGGTCTGTCTGGCACGGTGAAATACGGTACGCTTCTCCTTGTAGAGTCGTATCAGACAGTATTTCCATACGGTTGCTTAGCCGTATCAGTAAGTATTCTGGAAAACACAAAAAGCGTGGAACCGTCCTGTTGTCTGTTCCACGTACCGAGGCTCTGGCTTGCCTATTGAAGTTGAACAGACAACGTTAGAATCCACGCCGATATTGAACATATATACCGCCAAGTAGTGTCTGACGGACTACACTTCTTACCCTAAAGGGTACAAAACATGCACTCGTCAAACACTACCGGCGCGACATATAGTCACACCCGTGGCATCTACCATTGCTTAGTCCAAGACCTCAATACCGTAATGGGCCAGAATTCCGATACGTCATGAACTGAGCGTTAACGTAAACGCCTTTTTATGTTTTTACGTTCCAAATCCCGCCCGTGCTTATATTATTTTCGGCGTGGTTTTGGGGCGTAATACATGGAAGTTTTCGAAGTATCCGGACCGGATTTTCTTACAGCTTCCATGTATTAGTCGCAAAGTTAATGAATATTATTTTAAATACAAAAACTAAATCAGATTTAGTTAGGTCGTTATGCTTTTTTCTTTGGATATGTATGTTATTTGTTTACATTCCGGGCTGTTTGCGGCATGAAAAATGACAATACGAGGTCGTGTCCCGTCGTGAGCGTTATTCTTTCTTATGCCGTTATTGAAGGCTTAACCCCTTGCCGTTTTTTTCAAGTTTAAAGAGTCAGCTACCTCTTTCCTTATCTTCCGCCAGCTCGGCATCTGTTTAAGCTCGCGCCGTATCGGAGCGTCGTACAGCAGGAAGAGCAGAAAGAGCAGTATGCAGGCGTAAGCAGTCCATCCGTAAAGTTGCTTTATGCTTATCTCGGTAATGTTCTGGAAAAATGTTTCCATGTAGGCTGCGATGTCTACGCCAGTCCGTCCTGCGGCGACTTTGTCTATTGCAGCTCCGTATCGTGACGTGTTGTCTTGAATGTAGTAGTCCAGTCCGCGCGTGTAGACGGCGGCTCCGATGACTCCTCCCATTACCATGTGGAGCATGTTGAAGACGGACAGGGCTTGGAAGAAGTGCTGGAAGGTCATTATCTCTTCAAGGCATGTCATGAACGTCGCACTCAGCACTGCGTACGCGAAGCCGCGGCACACGGTAGGCAGGTAGAGTTGTGAGATGTGTATGTCTGGCGACAGGGTGAAGTAAAATATAACGAGGTAACAGATAATTCCTGCCAGCCCTACTATGATGAGCCGCAGGTAGTTGTACCGCCTTACGTGCATCCACCAGTATGCGAACAGGCAGCCCGACAATACTCCGGCCAGCATGGGCCAGTCGAGCTGTACGCCTGTCAACGTGCCGTAGTGCATGACGCTTTCAAGATAAACTTCCTCGAGGACATGTTCCGTGGCGAGGAACATCTCCACAAGCGTAATCAGCACCAGTATAGGCAACAGGTGCCGGTAGGTCCACATCTTCGGTTCCAGATACGGATGCCGTATGGCGTGCATCCTTCCTATGCAGAATGCCAGTGTCAAGACTGCGGCAACGGCAAGGCTGCGCATTACCGGGCTGTGCCACCAGTCGTGGTATTCGCCGTAGTTGAACAGGTAGGCTATCTCGATCAGGAATGCCGCCCACAGCAGTCCGCCCAGCCAGTCGATGCCTAGCAGGGGGAACTTCTTGACCATGCGGAAGTGACGCGTGCATAAGGTTAGGATAAGCAAATCGGTAGCCATCACTCCGCACATGAAGAGCTGCATGTAGTCCCAGTGGTAATAATACATAATGTAAGTTGACAGAAGGTCTGACGCCTGCATGCTGCCGAGAATCACAATGTGCAGCAATGGAAAGAATACTGTGAAGTCGCGCGTCGGCGTCATCCACAGCTGTATGTTCGACATGCACTCGAACGTGCCCTGTATCTTGCACACGCCCTCGATAAAGCACACCAGCCAGAGCAGCGGCAGCAGCGTTATGTGTGGCGCGGCCAGGTTGCATGCCAGCACTCCGCCTGCCGACCAGCACAGAAGCGTCTTGTTGGTGAAGCGGAACTTCATGCGGAACAGCAGCGGAAAATAGATTGCCATGCCCGCTAGGTTGGCGTAAAGGCACATCTGCAAGTCCTCGCGCATCAGCGAGGTTTCGCCCATCATCTGGCTCAACGTGCCGAGATACAGGCCGCCCGACAGCTGGAACGTTACCGCAATGAACATGTAAATCCACGGGCGCAGCTTCTCGGGGACGAAGCCCTTGAACATCGGCATAGAGAAGGGCATTGGTTTAGGTGCTCCGCTCATACTCAATATTTTACTTTACATTCTACGTTGAATCCTGCCCTAAGGCGTTTCACCAGTGCGGCGTCGTTGCCCTTCAGGCGTATGCGCACGGGCACTCTTTGCTCCACCTTGACAAAGTTTCCCGTGGCGTTGTCTTGGGGTATTATTGAGAATGCGGCTCCCGTAGCGTCGGATATTGATTCTACCACGCCTTTGTATTCCACTCCCGGCACGGCGTCGGCGGTGAACGTTACTTCTGCTCCTTCGTGTATGTTGGGCAGTTGCCTCTCGCGGTAGTTGGCTATTACCCACAGGTCGCCGTTGTCTACTATGTCGACCATTGTCTGTCCGGGCTGCACCAGCTGCCCCTCGTGTATGTCCTTGTGGCCTGTAACGCCGTCGCAGGTGGCTACGATTACCGTGTACGACAGGTTCAGGCGTGCCAGTTTTACCGCAGCTTCGGCCAGCCGTATGTTGGCGGCGTTCTGCCCCAGTCGTTGTGTCTGCTCGTTTTTCGAGAGCGATGTCGACTGTTTCATGCGTCGCATCTGTTCGTATTTTGCGTCAAGTGCGTCGTATTCGGTCTTTATCCTGTCATACTGCTGCCTTGTCACGGCGTCTTCCTCCAGCAGTTTGCGGTACCGCTCAAGCTCCTTTGCGGCGTTGGCCCTCTGCACGCGCACCTCTTCTATCGACGCGTCGTTCACGCTAATGTTGTTCTGCGTTGTGGCTATGCCGGCGTTTGTCACCTGCTGTCCGGCAAGTGCGTTGGCAAGGTCGGCCTCGGCCTGCGCCAGGCGGAGCCTGAACTCGGAGTCTTCTATCACGAGCAGGGTGTCGCCCTTGTGCACGGTCTGGTACTCTTTGAAGTAAATCTTCTTGATGAAGCCCTGCACGCGGGTGTTCACCGGCGTGATGTGTTGCTTTACCTGTGCGTTGTCGGTGTACTCGACGTTGCCAAGGTGGATGAAGCGCGAGCATACGTAAGCCAGTCCGGCAACCAGCAGCGCGATTATGACTGTATTGTAAATTGACTTTTTAACTTTTCTTGTAATCATGACTTGTTTTGTTTATTTGTTTATCTTTATGACCAGTGGCGGACTCCTCGTGCCGGCTACTTACAGTTTGTTGCATATCGTAGGCTTTTGCTTACGGTTTCCGTCCGCTTACGGCGGGTTTGCAAAAGGCATCCTTTCATAGCGCGAAAGGTTACCTTTTAAAGTATGAAAGACCGTGTTTTGCAAGCTGAAAGGCCATCATTTGAAACTGTAACCATAGCAGTTCCACTCAAAGTAATTCCGCCAGCGTGTCCTTATTATAATGTGTGGGTAATGTATTTCATCTTGTAGAAGTTGTAGACAACGTTGATGCGTGCGTTCACCAGGTCGAGGTCGGCGCCCAGTTTCGTGTTGCTTGCGTCAAGCATGTCGGTCAGCAGCGCCATCTCGTTCTTGTAGCGGTGGCTGGTCACGGCATAGTTCTCGTCGGCCAGCTTCACGCTGTTCTCCTGCGTGCGCAGGTCGGTGAACGCCGTAAGGAAGTTTACGTAGCCCGCCTGCACGGCGTTGTTTACCTGCTCCTGTGCCAGTTCGTGCTGCTCCCTGGCACGGCGCACGTTCAGTCGGGCCTGCTTCATGCGGCGGTTGTTCTTGAACAGCGACGACAAGTTGTATTTTATGCCGATGCCTATGTACCAGTAGTTGAAGTTGTTGTCAAGTGCCGGCACCTCTATCGTTACCGGTCCGTCGAGGTGCTCCTCGGCCACGATTGCTATGTGCGGCAGCAGTTCGGCGCGCTCCTGCCTTACCTTCTGCTCGTTCATGCTGACAGAGGCCTGCGCCTGCTTCAGGTCTATGTTGTTGGCCTTGGCAGCCTGCTGCCAGTCGTTTTCGGTCAGAGCCGTTATCTGTTGCTCAAGCAGGGTGGTGTCGGGGCTTACCACCGTGCCTTCGGGCAGGTGCAGGGTGGTAGCGAGCTGGTGGTTGGCTATCTTGCGCATGTCGGCCACTCTCGACAGTTGCAGCTTCAGCTGTTCGCGCTGCAGCTCGTAGCGGGTTATGTCGTTCTTCAGCACGGTGCCCTGCTTGCGCCTTGCCTTCATGTTGGCTATGACCTGTTCGGTCAGCCCGATGTTCTTCTCAAGCACCTTCATCTGGTTGTCCAGCTTGTACAGGTCGAGATAATTGCCCACGAGCATGAAGCGTATCTCCTGCACGTTCTTCTGCATGTCGAGCTGCGCCAGCGTCTTTGCCAGTTCCGCCTGCCTTATTCCGCTGCTTATGGCTCCGCCCGAGTAGACCACCTGCTGCGCCTCCAGCGTGAAGTTGTTGCCGAAGTGGGGCATGTCCACCTTCATGCCGTTGCCGAAGTCCCTGTCCCATATCCTGCCGTCGCCAAGGTAACTTGCCGACAGCGACACGCTTATGTCGGGCAGGCGTTGCGCCTTGGCAGCCCTTAAGGCCTCGTCGGCGGCATCAGCTCCCGTCCTGTACGTTTGTACACTCTTGCTTTGTTCGTCTGCGAGACGGAACATTTCGTCGATGCCCATCTGCCTTGTCTGGGCATACAGGCACTGGCTGCATAGCGCTGCAATACATAGCAGCACTATGAGCCTTTTGTTTTTGCTCATAAATTAACTGGTTATTTTATAATTCCGGGTGAAAAAGGAAAAGGACAGAATACGGTCAAAGCTGTGCTGCTACTCCCCAAAAGTGGAAGTAGTGAATCTTGTTCTTATAGCGTACTTTGTTCATTTGCTTGTATCCTGTTGTTACTTTTCAGGCTGCAAAATTAGTAAAAAAAGGAATAGGTTGTAACCCTAAGACCACTGTGTTTTGTGTTTCTTTAACAGTTGAAGACGGCGTATGTGAAACGCATCAGACCTGATTTCCGTGTTTTTCCGTCCTGTCTCAGGTGTAAATCACAAAGAAACATCGTTTTATCACATTATGGTGCTGCTTGTTGGAATTGTTTTGTAATTTTGCAGCGCATATGTTTTTTAAGGTAAAATAATTTCCCTGTTTATATTATGGAATGGATTAACGAACTCTTCAACACCCACTCCGCCCTGCAGACTTTGGTGCTGCTGTCGCTGATTATTGCGGTAGGACTGGCATTGGGCCGTATTCGCATAAAGGGAATATCGCTTGGCGTCGCCTTCGTATTCTTCGTCGGCATCCTTGCCGGCCACTTCAACCTGAGTGCCGACCACGGAATGCTCGACTTTGCCGAGACGTTCGGCTTGTCGCTGTTTGTCTACACGCTCGGCCTGTATGTGGGGCCGAACTTCTTCGGACTGATGCGCCACGAGGGCATAGCCTCCAATCTGTGGGGGCTTGGCGTGATAGCCATAGGCACGCTGATGGCCCTTGGCTTGTGTGCCGTGCTGCCCGTAAGCCTGCCCGACATGGTGGGCATACTGTGCGGCGCTACGACCAACACGCCCGCACTCGGTGCCGCACAGCAGGCCTTAGAGACCGCGGGAAAGCCTAGCGGAGGAGCCGCCCTGGGCTGCGCCGTCACTTATCCGCTGGGCGTGGTCGGCGTAATCGTGGCAATGATACTTATAAGGAAGTTCTTTGTGAAGCCTGCCGACCTGAAGCCGCGCATAAGCATGGAGGAAGACAAGACTTACGTGGCGCAGTTTGTGGTGATAAATCCCGCGCTCGACGGCAAGACCCTTGCCCAGGTGTCGCAGAAGTCGCACATCAAGTTCATCGTGTCGCGCATCTGGCGAGGCGGTGAAGTCATAATGCCGCTGGCAAGCACCCAGTTGCGTATCAACGACAACGTGCTCGTTGTGACCATGGCCGACGAGATACAGTCGCTCGAGATTCTCTTCGGCAAGAAGATTGAAACCGACTGGAACAAGAAGAAAATAGACTGGAACGCCATAGACGCCCATGTCGAGAGCCGCGTCATCGTGGTGTCGAGGCGCGTGCTTAACGGCAAGCACCTCGGACAGTTGCACCTGCGCGCCACATACGGCGTGAATGTGAGCCGCATACAGAGGGGCGACATAAAGCTGCTTGCCACCGACGACATCAGGCTGCAGTACGGCGACCGCCTGACCGTTGTGGGCGCGCCCGAGGACATCAACCACGTAGAGGGATTCCTCGGCAACGCCGCACAGATACTCAACGAACCCAACCTGGCGGCTATCTTCCTCGGCATATTGCTCGGTCTTGCGATAGGCACGATACCGATAAGCCTGCCCGGCATGAGCGCCCCTGTCAAGCTGGGCATGGCCGGAGGCCCCATTGTTGTGGGCATACTTGTAGGCTCGCTCGGCTCGCGCGCCCACTTCATAAGCTATACCACGCCGTCTGCATCGCTCATGCTGCGCAAGCTGGGGCTTTCGCTCTATCTTGCATGTCTCGGCATAGAGGCCGGCTACCAGTTTTTCGACACGGTGGTAAGGCCCGAAGGCCTGATGTGGGTAGGCATCGGCTTTGCGCTCACAGTGGTGCCGGTGCTGGTCATAGGTGTGGCGGCTCTGCTTACGCATAAGTACGACTTCGGCACCATCTGCGGCATACTGTGCGGCTCGATGGCAAACCCAATGGCGCTGAGTTACGCCAACGACACGCTGAAAGGCGACTCTGCCTCGATAAGCTACACGTCGGTCTATCCGCTCGGCATGTTTGTCCGCGTGGTCATAGCCCAGGTGCTTATCATGTTTCTTGCTTAGTCCGGGAAACTGTTTTTTTATTGATACCGATACAGCTGTAAGCAGAAACGGCCTGCGATGCACATTGTCGCCATAATGCTGTTTCTGCTTACAGTTTGTTTTTGCATGACGCTCCACAACTGCGTCGTCCTGAAATAAAATACATCCGGCCGTAAATAACCGCAAAAATGCGTGCAAACGTAATGGCTTGTTTTATAATACGTTGCACCATATTCCCATAAACTGTGCATTAAAATCATTGCTGAAAGGCCGTGAAACATGGTCAAAAAGGCGGTAAAAACCATCGTTTTGCGCTGCGAAAACAGACCTTTTGCCCTGCAAAAGCTTATGTATTGCATGCCGTAAGCATGCCTTTTGCCGTTTACCTGCATGCAATGCCTGCCGCATTGGGGCGTAGATGGCCGTTCCTTTTTCTGTTTCAGCAGATTTTTCCGACAAAGTCTTGATGTCGTTTTGTCCGCTTTATGCGCGTTGTCCTGACATAATGTAAGGCGTGGGTTTGCTGCCTTGCACATTAAAACCACGGTAGGCAACCGGTCTACGGGTTGTTTTTTTATGTTATTGTTCCGGCTCTGTCACGCTGCAAATGCGCGTAAACAGTCATTTTTGCGGCATCATATAATGTCCGCGCGGGATTAGTTAATCGGCCTGTATGCCGATATGTTAAAATCCGGAATTTTATATGGAAACATATTGCCGTTGTCATTAAAAGCCTTAACTTTGCCTGCGCAACGGTTCGCTGTATTGCGATTAAAAGGGAACCGGGTGAAAATCCCGGACAGACCCGCTGCTGTAAGCCGCCCTTATAATAGGGTGCGAACAATGAAGCCACTGACAATTTTTCGGGAAGGCGTTCGCATCCGGGTGGTAAGTCAGAAGACCTGCCTTGCGTTTTTTACCGTCTTCGGCGGCCTCGTGGATTAGGCCTCAGGAGAACATAATTGACATCTTATGAAACAAAGATTGGCCATTATGCCTTTGTGCATGGCTGTCTTAACGGTTTGTGCCCAGCAGCATGTCAGCCGTCTCGACAGTGTGCACAGGCTTAACGAAGTGGTGGTGCTCGGCAACAGCCGGCATAGCGTAATTCCGTCACAGCGGTTGCAGGGAGAAGAACTGCAGCGGCTGAACAGTTTCAGCGTGGCCGACGCGCTGAGGTTCTTCGCCGGCGTGCAGCTGAAGGACTACGGCGGCGTGGGCGGCATAAAGACCGTCAACATACGCAGCATGGGCACCAACCACGTGGGAGTGTTCTATGACGGCATACAGCTGTCGAATGCGCAGAACGGACAGGTTGACCTCGGCATGTTCTCGCTCGACAACATGCAGGCAATATCGCTCTACAACGGACAGAAGAGCCGCATATTCCAGTCGGCCAAAGACTTCAACTCGGCCGGGTCCATATACATGTGGACGCGCCGCCCCGTGTTTGCCGACAGCACCGCCTATCACCTCAAGGCCACGCTCAAGACAGGTTCGTTCGACCTGGTCAATCCGTCGCTGCTCATAGAGCTGCGCCTTTCCGACAAGGTTTCGGCATCGTTCAGCGGCGAGTGGCTCAGCAGCAGCGGCAAGTACAAGTTCCGTTACCGCCGCAAGGCCGTAATGACCGACGAGATAATGTACGACACCACCGCCGTAAGGCAGAACGGCGACGTGCGCGCCACGCGCATGGAGGGCGCGCTCTTCGGCACCTTCAGCGGCGGCGAGTGGATGCTCAAGGCCTACAACTACACCTCGGAGCGCGGTGTGCCGGGGGCCATCGTCAACAACGTGTGGCGCCGCGGCGAGCGCATCTGGGACAACAACTCCTTCGTGCAAGGCTCGATACAGAAAGACTTCGGCGACCGCTACCACACCCGCCTCATGGCCAAGTACGCTTATTATCTTACGAAATACGTGAACAAGGACACCACCGTAATGATGATAGACAACGTTTACCGGCAGAAGGAGCTGTATGTCTCGTCGTCGCATCTGTACAACATCACCCGCTTCTGGGACGTATCGGCTGCTTACGACGTGCAGTGGAACACTATGGATGCCGACATGTACGGCTTTGTTTATCCCACGCGCTGGCACCATTTCCTCTCGGCTGCCACGGCGCTCACCTTGGGCAGGCTGAAGATGCAGGGCAGCATAGTGCTCAATTACGTTCATGACCGTACGCGCTTGGCAGAGTCCGCTGGCGACAAAACCGTCTGTACTCCGGCTGCTTTTCTGTCATACCAACCTTTCCGGACCTGTGATTTTTCGCTAAGGGCTTTTGCCAAGCGCAGTTTCCGCATGCCAACGTTCAACGACCTTTATTATGCCGAGATGGGTAACTCGCAGCTCCGGCCGGAGCATGTCACCCAGTATGATGTAGGTTTCGCCTATAAGAGCCGGACGGCCGGCGGGCTTGTTACGTGCTGGTCGGTGCAGGCCGACGGCTACCGCAACTTCGTGCGCGACAAGATAGTGGCCTATCCCAAGGGCGCGCAGTTCCGCTGGACCATGCTGAACCTTGGCCGTGTGCGCATAACCGGCGTCGACGTGGCCGGTTCCGTCACGCTCAATCCGCTGCGCGACCTTTACCTTACCTGCAAGTTGCAGTACACTTACCAGGAAGCTATCGACGTAACTGATCCGGCAGATACCTACTACCGCGACCAGATACCCTACATACCCTGGCACAGCGGCTCGGCCATAGTACAGGCAACATGGCGCTCGTGGAGCCTTAACTACAGCTTCATCTACACCGGCGAGCGCTACAACCAGCAGGAAAACATCGTGTACAACCACACCCAGCCGTGGTATACGAGCGACGTTTCCATAGCGCGCAGCTTCAGCTGGGGCGGCTATTCGGCCCGTGTTCAGCTCGAGGTGAACAACCTTCTCAGCCAGGACTATGACGTGATACTCAACTATCCCATGCCAAAGCGCAACTATCGTCTTACCTTAAGTTTTGAAATGTGATGTGGAAATCGGTTCTTATGATTATTCCGGCAGCGGTGCTGGCTCTGTTTGCGGCGTGCCGCGAAGACGAGGTTGTGGTGCCTACCGAGTATGACATACTGCCCGTAACCGTGCCCGAGGGCAGCGATGTCGTGGGCATGTACCTGCTTAACGAGGGCAACATGGGCAGCAACAAGTGCACGCTCGACTATCTCGACTTCGTTCAGGGCTACTACGTGCGCAACCTTTACGCCGAGCGCAACCCGCATGTGATAAAGGAACTTGGCGACGTGGGCAACGACATACGTGTCTACGGGTCGAGACTCTACGTCGTTGTGAACTGCTCCAACAAGCTCGAAGTGCTCGACGCGCGCACCGGGGTGCGCATAGCCCAGGTGGACATACCCAACTGCCGCTACGTAAACTTCTACCGCGGCCACGCCTATGTAAGCTCCTATGTGGGGCCGGTCCAGCTCAACAATCCCAACGCCGTCAAGGGCGCGGTGTACAAGGTGGACACGCTCACGCTCAAGGTGGAGGGCAAATGCACCGTGGGCTACCAGCCCGAGGAGCTTGAAGTGCTCGGCGAATACCTCTATGTGGCCAACTCCGGCGGCTACATGGCGCCCAATTACGACAACACCGTGTCGGTGATAGAACTTGAAGGGTTCAGGCAGATGCAGAAGATACCCGTCGGAATCAACCTCCACCGCATCAAGGCCGACCGCCACGGACGGCTCTGGGTTACGTCGCGCGGCGACTATGAGGGGATAAGCTCCAACCTCTATGTGCTTGAGAAGAAACGGGGGCGCAACGAGATGGAGGTTACCGACACGCTCTATATTCCCTGTTCGGACTTCTGCATAAGTGGCGACTCGCTCTATTATTACAGCACCGAGTGGAACAACTACACCCAGCGTAATACCATAACCTACGGAATTATCAATACGGAGACGCGCCGGCGAGTCAGCGGTTCGTTCATAACAGACGGCACGGAGGCTGACATAACGGTGCCCTACGGCATAAATATCCACCCCGACACGGGCGACATATACATCACCGACGCCAAAAACTACGTGTCGAGCGGCGTGCTCCACTGCTATTCAAAAGACGGAACACACAAGTGGAGCGTGCGTACGGGCGACATTCCGGCCCACATGTGTTTCGTCAGGGGTTCAGTAAAATAAAAGGAAATGGGAAAAATCTGTCTTTATACAAAACGCCTTCTTGCCGTGCCGGCTGCCGTAGTGGCGTTTGGCCTGCCGTGTTCGTGCGAACACGACATCGACAACGTCAGTTCTGGACTTAACGACTATTACTACATCGAGCGCATGAAGAAGCTCAGGCTTGCGCCTGCTTACACCGGCAACTCTTACCGTTGGACCATGAGGACGGCGTCAGGCGCAGACTCGCTTGTGTCTACCGACCGCGAGTACATCTTCCTGGCGCAGCACGAAGGCGAGTATGTGCTAACCTTCGAGCTTGACGACGGCGGGCGCGGATACAAGCACACCTTCCCCGTTACGGTGCTTCATGAGGAGGTGGAGTACAGCCCTTATACGGCGAGTGTTTACGAGTATTGTCCCGCTCCGGGCCAGTTTGTCAACACAATGCCAATCTATGAGCCCGGCGACGACACTGAGACAATGCGCCAGAAGGCGGAGGACGACCTTGTGAACGACATAATGATAACCCTCGGGGCTTATGGCGGATACGTTACGTTCGCCTTCGACCACACCGTGGTGAACGTGCCCGGGGAGAAAGACTTCTACATAAAAGGCAACTCGTTTTACTCCGACATTCCCGGCTATGCCGAGCAGCGGGGCGGCAACTGCGAGCCGGGCATAGTGATGGTGGCCTTCGACAGCAACATGAACGGTCGTCCTGACGACGACGAGTGGTATGAACTGGCAGGCAGCGAATACGCCAACAGCGCCACGCTGAAGGATTACGGCATAACATACAGCCGCCCCGTGCCGCATGATGAGGCTCCCGACGCGTCGGGAACGCTTACCGACACGCTCTACATACCCTGGAAAGACAACCGCGGAAACAGCGGACACATATATAAAAACATGTACCACACGCAGAGCTATTATCCCGAATGGACCGATGCCGACGAGCTTACGTTCAGCGGAACGCGGCTGCCCGACAACGGCAAGGACGTGAGCGGATGGGGTTCTTACTATGTTCTCTACTCATATCCGTGGGGCTATGCCGACAACCACCCTAACGACTCGGTGGCCCTTAACAGCTTTGACATAGGCTGGGCTGTGGACAGGCAGGGCAACAGGGTGAGCCTGCCGGGCGCCGACTTCATACGTGTGTACACCGGCGTCAACCAGTATTGCGGATGGGTGGGCGAGACTTCAACCGAGATTTCGCGTGCGCAAGACCTGCACATACAGGCCGACGTGCAGGGCGCATCAGGCATTAGTGCTGCCGGAAGGAAAGAGGAAACGGAGTGATAAAAGATATGTTTAATCCTAAAAAGTTAAGTTTTTTATGAAAAAGAAAATCTACTTATTGTTGTTTGCACTGCTGTCGGGCGTGTTTGCCATGGCCCAGACGGTAAAGGTGCAGGGTGTTCCGCGCAGCGTGAAGGGCGGGTCGGTGTCGATGTCGGCCACGGACAACACGTGCGATGTAGACTTCTCGAAAATCGAGCGCTGGATAGGCGAGGGCGACAAGCAGGCCGCACTCGTGATAAAATGGAACGACAGCCGCGAGGAAAGGCTTTACGTGTGGGGCTACCGCTGGACTGACGAGGCCGACGGAACGGGCGCGGCCATGCTCAGCAACGTGGCTAAGGGCGACCCTAACTTCGTTGCCCTGGTATATGAAGGCACCTCGTACGGCACCACGATAGGCGGTGTGGGCTACGACTTTGACGGCGACGGCTTCAGCCTGACTAAGGACGGCGAGGCCGTAGAGCCTGATGCTGACGGGCTGCTGCGCACCACCAGCTACGACTTTGACAGCTATGCGTCGGCCGACGAGGGCGACCTTTGGTTCTCGGGCTGGTACAACGGATACCTGTCTTACTGGGTATGCGACACCCCGGGCGAAGCGTTCGGCTACTCCAACGTAGGCGCATCGGGCCGCGAACTCGTCGACGGATGCGTTGACGGATGGTCGGCAGTGAGGGACATGAGCGACATGAACATGGGCAACATGGTCGGCGAGCTGTATTATCTGCCGGCACTTACGACCGTGCCTGCGCAGGTTGACTATACAAAAGGCACGTTCATCGTGAACGAAGACTGGTACGGGCACCAGAACTCTACCGTAAACTTCCTCACAGACGACGGCGAATGGGTATACCGTGTCGTGCAGAAAGAGAATCCGGGCGTTGAGCTTGGAGCCACCGTACAGTATGGAGCCATCTACGGCGACAGGTTCTTTATCATAGCCAAACAGCCCAAAGACCCCGGCGCAAGCATAATGGGCGGCCGCATAACCGTGTGCGACGCAAAGACCATGAAGGTGTTGAAGCAGATTGAAAACATTGCCGTTGACGACAAAGGCTCAAGCATAGCCGACGGCCGCGGATTCCTCGGAGTGGACGAACACAAGGCATACGTAGGCTCGAGCAACGGCATCTACGTGCTCGACCTTGACAAACTGGAGATTACAGGCAGCGTGGGCGGAGCCGGAAACGGCAGCGACGACCCCTACCAGCAGCTCTACGGCGGCCAGATAGGCAACATGGTGCGCGTGAACGACCGCGTGTTTGCCGTTCACCAGAAGAACGGACTACTCATAATAAACCCCGAAACCGACGAGGTGGAGCAGACAGTCGAGGCTCCCGAAGGATGGGGATTCGGTTCCGTGGTGCTGTCAAAAGACGGCAACCTATGGCTCAGCTTGGCGGCATCGTCAGGTTCAGGTCAGGCAGATAAACGTATCGTTAAGCTCGACCCCAACACGCTCGAGCAGACCATCATAGAGTGTCCCGACGGCATTTACGGTCCTGCAAACTCATGGTATGCGTGGACTCCCGACTGCTTCTGCGCAAGCACGCAGAACAACGTGCTTTATTGGAACGGTGGAAACAGCAGCTGGTTCAGCGGCAAGACCGTATACAAATACGACATCGACAGCAATACCTTCAGCACGTTCATCGACTATAACGACGACCCCGACGGCTGGCAGATCTACGGCTGCTCGTTCCGTATAGACCCTGTTACCGACGAAGCCGTTGTAAGTCTGTACAAAGGCTACGGCGACCCCACATACGTAGTGCGCAAGTATGACAATGAGGGCACACAGCTTGCGGAGTATTCGATGATAAGCAACTACTGGTTCCCGTCGCTGCCGGTGTTCCCCGACAACGAGGCACCCGTCGTGGCGGACCTGGACGGAGTGGATGTTACCGAGGGCAACGCCACAACCGTGTCATTGAAAGATGTTGCGACCGACGCCGACAATATGGATGCCGCCATAGTGAAGACTGTTAAGAGCGTGAGCGACGCTACTGTGCTGACGGCCGAGATGAACGGCGGCGACCTTGTTATAACACCGCTCAAGGCCGGAAGCGCTGACATAACCGTGCAGGTTAACTCTAACGGCAAGCTGGCCGAGACGGTTGTAAGCGTGACCGTGAACGAGGCTACGGGCATAGACGGTGTTGATACGGAAGACGCCGAGGTGGTAGGCCGCTATACGCTCGACGGCAAGATGCTCGACGCACCGCAGCGCGGCATCAACATAATACGCATGAGCGACGGCTCGATAAGGAAGTTCATCGTTCGTTGAGACATGCCTTGACGGCCGGCATCTGCGGCCGCAGATATGATAAAAGCACGCCTGGCATGGCAGCCAGGCGTGCTTTTCCGCTTTCAGGCCTGCATGTTACGCAGGCAGTCGGGGCTTGTGCCGGCGCCCGCCGGGACAGCCTCTGCCATGCCTTGAATGATGACGTCTGTAATACTTTGATATTCAATGAATTGCAAAAGGTTATCTTTCGCACTGCGAAAGATAACCTTTTACGTTGTGAAAGATAACCTTTTACACGATAAAAGGCAGCCTTTTGCATTGCAGAAGGCTGCCTTTTGTTTTTTATCTGTTATTATGCCATGTCCGTTTTGCTTTCGGCTAATGCAGCGAAGTCCACACTTTTCTTATTGTCAGGTAGAACTTCTCGGCCAGCCAGAACGGGCATTTGCCCCGCAGCAGGGCTGCCGACAGGCGGAAAACGGCGCCCTCGGGCTTGTAGCCGAGCAGGGAGTCGGTCTCGCCGAAGTCGAGGTTGTGGCTGCGTATGGTGCGCAGCACGTTGAGCATGCCTATCTGCAGTGGCGTGGTGAAGCGTCCCTCGGTGTCGTTGGCGGTGAAGAAGTCGAGCACCACGCGGTTGGAGCGCAGGAACGAGCGCACGTGCTTGGGCGACGTGGTGTGTGTGTACGAGCCGGCGTTGTCGTCGCTGTAGAAGTAAACGCTGTCGTTGATGAACGAGCGGCGGGCGTAAAACATCAGGCGCGTCATCACCGAGAAGTCCTCGCAGAAGTCAATGCCCGGCACGAGGCGGATGCCGTTGTCGGTGAACAGACGGCGGCGGTAGAGCCGTCCCCACATGCGGTTTGACACCATGTTCTGGCAGAGCAGGAGGCTGAGGTAGTGCCGCTCGTCGCCACCCTGGTAAGGTTTGTTCACGGCTGATATGCCGTCGCGCGTCACGCGCTGCCATCCGCCGTCCACCATGTCGGCGCCGCTGCGCTCCATGCCGGCTGCCAGCAGGCTTATTGCGTCGAGCGGCATGTAGTCGTCGCTGTCTACGAATGTCAGGCAGTCGCCCGTGCAAGAGTCTATCAGCTTCTGTCTCACGGCGCCTATGCCGCTGTTCTTCTCGTTGTGTATTATCCTCACCTGTGCCTGGCGTGCGGGATACCGTGCCATGACCGAGCGCAGCACGTCGATGGAGTGGTCGGGCGTGCAGTCGTCGACGAACACGAATTCGAGGTCGGCGTATGTCTGTCCGAACAGCGACTCAGCACAGCGTGCTATGTATTTCTCAACCCCGTAGACGGGTACCAGTACCGATATCTTCATGCCGCAGGCTTTTATTTGCTTATACAAGGTAACTTATGAACAGTGTGATGTTGTAGCCCAGGAGCCATGCCGTAAGCACCATGAGCAGTCCGCGCAGCCATGCGGCGGCGCGTTTGGTCTCCAACTTCTTGACGAGGAAACCTATGGCTATCGGTATTACGAACAGCCAGTGGGCGCCCATGATGTAGACTTCGTTGATGCCGAAGCCCAGTCCCATGTGTATTGCCATGTCGAAGGCGAAGCCGCTGAGCGCCATCCAGAGGAAGCGCGACCGCCGTCCGTACCATATTCCGGCCAAGAAGAGCATAATGAGCAGCGCCTCGACAATGTAGTTTATGGCCCATCGGTAGTATACTACCACGGGACGGCTGCGCAGGGTGTCCTGCAACAGGTAGTCCTGGTGCAGCTGTATCGACTCGCCGAAGAGGTTTTCAACGGTCGTCGACACGCGCGACGTTGTTCCGTCAGTCCATTTCATGAACTCGCTGTTGCCCATGGGCTTGCCTGCATGCTTGTTCCACGGCTGCTTGTGGTCGCTTACATATTTTGCCTTTATCCTGCGCTTCATCTCCTGGTTGAAGGCTTTCTCTATCTCGGTGCTGTCCTTCAGCTTCGTTGTGTCGCGGAACTGCGCCAGCATCTTCTGCCGTTTCTCGGCGTTCTTTTTGGCAAGGGCGGCGTGGTTGGCCTTCTCCCTGGGCAGCACGTAGGTGCGGTATTCCCAGCGGGCGAAGCCCCATATCAGTGCGGCGGGCAGCAGTACGGCTAACAGGAAGTATTTCAGGCGGAAGAACTTGCGCCCGTTTGTGAACAGTGCATACAGGTAGGTCTTGATGCCGTTGCTAAGTGTTACGCCGGCAGTAATGAAAAACAGTACCACCGTCTGCCATGCCTTGAGCGTAGTGCCGGCCTGTATCTTCATGCCGGAGATGTAGAGTGTGAAGACAAGCAGGAACATGGAGATGCAGAAATGGTCGGGGACGACGGCTGCCACCATGACGTAGGCGAACGAAAAGAGCATGGTCGACAGTATTGCAGAGTCTGCCCAACGCAGCTTTATGATGTCCCTGAATATGCGGAACATGAACACGAAGGCGTAGAAGGCGCACAGCAGCAGCGGTATGGCTACTATGAACTGCACCAGGTTGACGCCGGTAAGTCCGGTGAGCCATGCGTTAAGCTGCGACAGCGGCCACACCATGAACGACAGCAGCGGGTGGCGGTAGACGTTGTAGTTGGCCGCCCAGTGCGTAACCACCGAGTAGGTTATGGGGTCGAAGCCCGAGATTGTGAAGTTCTTGATGAATACGTTCCAGTGGCCGGCGTTCGCTTTGGTGAACAGGTCGATGTTGCGCGCTATGACGAAGGCGTGCAGCGTGACGAGCATCACAAGCGTCAGGGCCGCCGCGAGCCATTCTTCGCGCTTTACCTTGAATAGTCTTATAAGTTTCTTCATGTTGTTTCCTTTCATTTTGTTGTGTTATCCTGCTGCGCCGCCGCGTGCGGCAACGTTGCCTTGAGGGGCGGCTTATCTGAATGGTTTGTAGTAGCTTTCGTTGGCAAAGTCGAGCAGTTCCGTGTCGCCGCGGCTGTCGCCGTAGGCCGTCAGCCAGTATTCCGTGCGCTCGGGGTAGAGCTGCAAGAGCCTTTTAACCTTCTCCTCGCCGTAGCAGTTCTTGGTAAGGAAGCGGCCGGTTAGCACGCCGTTGCGCACCTCTACCATGGTTCCGATTACGTAAACGTCGGGCATGTCGTAGAAAAACGGCTCCACCCAGTTGTTCACGCTTGCGCTTATTATTATCGCCTTGCCGCCTTCGGCCAGCACTTCGCGCAGCTTCTCCATTCCTTTTGGCCGCATCATGCCTGTCTTTTTCCCGGCGAAGCGTGCGCAGACGGCGTTGAAGTCGTCTTCCTTCATGCCCTTGAAGCAGTATGAGAAAACCTTCTGCTTGGCCTTCCAGTTGGGGTACAAGCCTATCTTCATCAGCAACAGCAGCGGCAGGTAGCGCAGGAAGCACAGCGCAAAGTCCTTGTCGCCCTTGGCGAAACGTATGAATTCGATAAGCGAGTCGCTGCGTGTAAGCGTGCCGTCGAAGTCGAAGGCGTATATCTTTCCCAACGGATATTTGCTTGTGTCAATGTCGTTCATCGTTCTTGTTCCTTGTTGTCTTGTCCGTGCAGGCAGCCGTTTGCCACGCCGTATGCCTGTCATTTGATGTATATAAGTATCAGGAAGGTCAGCGCCCACAGCACAACAACGAGCTGTGTGAACCTGTCGCGCAGCATTATCTTTGTGGGGTCGCCGCTCTTCTTGTCAACCACTGTAATCTGCATGTAGCGCAAAAGGCCGAGCAGTACGAACACCGAAGTGAGGTAAAGCAGGTCGGAACCGAGGCGCGCAACGACCTCCGGCGACACTGTGTACATGATGTAGCACACTAAAGTGACCGAGGCCGTTATGGTAATTGCCTGGTTAATGAACGTCAGGTTGTAGCGTATCGTGTTCTTGCGGGGCGGCTCCCCGGTCTCGTTCATGCGCAGTACGTCGTCGCGGCGCTTGGCGAACGAGAGGAAGAGCGTTAGCAGGAACGTCATCAGTACCAGCCATTTACTTAGCGTTATGTCGGTGGCGAAGCCGCCGGCGAGCACCCTCAGCACGAAGCCGAAGGCCACTATGCAGACGTCGACGATGGCGTATTGCTTCAGCTTTGCACAGTAGCAGATGTTCAGTATGTAGTAAAACAGCAGCACGCCGCCTACCTTCAGTATGTGTCCGCGGTCGCCTAACAGGGCCGTCATCAAGGCTGCCAGGACGAACATCAGCGCCATCAGCATCCACGCCGTGCCCATACTTACCGCGCCGGAGGCAAGCGGACGCTTGCATTTTACGGGGTGCCGGCGGTCGGCTTCGATGTCGTTAATGTCGTTGAAGCAGTAGACTGACGACGCCACGAAGCTGTATGCCAGGAACGTAAGCACCGAAGCGCGTATGTCTTCGGGGTCGAGCAGGCTGCCGCCGAAGAACATCGGCATTAGCACGAATGCGTTTTTGAGCCACTGGTGCGGGCGTATTAGTTTTAGTATGTTGTTCATATAAGTCATTGTAGTTAGAGTTGCTTCGGGTGGCAAGCCGCCGTTTGCCGTGCCACATGCCTGACTTTGCGCGCTGTCACCCCTTCTTCTTTGTGAGCGGAGCCGTCGCCTTGTCGATTATTTTGTGCAAAATCCACGCCAGCAAGGTTGATACGGCAATCATCAAGAGCGCCGTCAGCAGGTAGCCGAGACGGTATTGCGTTATGTTTTTAAGCACGAACTGTATGTGGATGAGGTACATTTCAAGGCTTATCGTGCCTATGAATGCCAGCACGCGCAGCACCCGTTGCGGCGTATGGCGGAACAGTTCGGCGAATAGCAGGATGCCCGAGACGGTCAGCGGAATGTAGACCATGCGCTCGAGGAACAGCGGAAAGCGTCCGCGCCACGACTCCTCGAACTCTATGCACATGGCAAGGCTCATCACGAACGTGAGCAGTATGAGCCAGATTGACGACCCTTCGATTGTCCGTTTCTCCTTTACCATCTGGCCGCAATTAAGTCCGATGAGGAATATAGGTATGCGGCTGAAGAATATTTCGAGGTGTCCCACAGCCTGGTGTACGGGCGGATAATACTGCACCATTACCGCAAGGACCATTGAAAGGGCTGCCAGCCAGCGGTAGGACGGGCTTCGCCGTATCAGGTTCATGTAGGCCGGGGCTATTGTGTAGAGCATCATTATCGACGGAATGAACCAGAACGTGAGGTCGTCTATGCGCCAGAAGCTCCAACCTATCAGTATGTTGGCTATAAGGTTGGGTATGTCCGGGCTGTAGCCTCCGCCCGGAGTGTTGAGGTAGTTGGGTATGTAGAACAGGCAGGCGATGACCAGCCACGCCGGATATACGCGCAGGTAGCGCTTCTTGAAGAAACGGACGGGCGAGGGGTCTTTCGTCCACGAGTACCAGAGGCCTATGCCACTGAGGAACAGGAACATGTCCACGCCGACGTTGCCGCAGCGCACAAGGCCGTAGAGGGCGTTGCTCTTGGGCATCCACACGTGGAAGAACATGACGAAGAGCATGGCCAGTCCCATCAGTTCGCCACGGTAGCGGCTTATTCCGGATAGTTCTATTGGTCGTTTCATCAGTGCAGTTTAGGTTTTGGTATGTATCTGAACGCGAGCTTGAAGACCCATGCGAGCAGTATGGAAGCTATGATGTAGACTATCAGCCCGGTGTAGACCTGGCCGCGGTACGACATCTTTATTATTATCTCGCGCGTTATCGGATGGACCACGAACAGTGCAGACGATATGGCTCCAAACCACACGCATGGTGCGAGGGCTTTCTCAGGTATCAGTTTTACGGTGGCTACGGCGCCCGTAACGATGAACAGCGGCACCCACAGCCACGCCTGGAAGTTGAAGCTGCCAGCGAAAACGACGACGGCTGAAACGGCGGCTATTGTGGCGTAAGCCCACGAGGGAAGCTCCCTGCCATAGCGTGCGTAGAGTACGCCGGCGCCGAACGGCAGCATGCCGCCTATGAAGTTATAGCGTATGCGGTTGAGTATCTCGCCTCCCGGGTCGTTGGCGGGCGTGAATACGGCCTGCGCCAGCCAGCAGGCGACGATGAGTGCGACGGCGTAGAGCGACGGCCTGCGGTAGACGAGGAGGCGGTAGACGATGTAAAGCTGTATCATCAGTCCGAAGAACCAGTACGGGCCGGGCTTGATGATGTGGTCGGGGTCGGGCATTATGTTGATGTACATGAGCAGCTGGGCGACGACCCTGCCCACCGTGTAGCCGTGGTATCCGTGCGGGTGCAGGTAGCTTACCACGGCGAAGGCTATGTAGCCCAGGAACATGAGGCGCAGCAGCTTCATGTAGTGGTAGCCGGTGAACGACAGCGCGCCCACCCTCGGCACGTTGCTCTGCTGCTCGTACTTTGCCACGAGGCCGAAGCCGCTTATAAAGAGGAACACCGGCACGCCGTAATGGCCGAAGAACGACAGTACGTGTACGAACAGGTAGCTGTCAGGCGACATGAGCCTGTCGAGCAGCTGCATGGGCTTTGCCACGTTGAACGTGTACTCGTTTTCCTTTACGGCGAAACCGAGGAAGTGGCAGTAGTTGTGCAGCATTATTCCGAGTATTGCTATGCCTCTTAGGGCTTTAGACTCGGCTAGCGTGAGAAGTGAATTTTTCATTTGGCTGTGTTTTGTTGTTACTTACGCCGTGCGGCTTGCTTAATCCTCGCCGGAGAAGTCCAGCTTGTCGTAGTCCGTGGTGTTCTTGAGTATTCGCGGGCGCTTTTCGTTGTAGCCGGGACTTAGCACGTTCAGGTCGTCGCGGTAGTCGGGCGAGCTTATGCCGCCAAGGTACAGCAGCAGGTGGGGCAGCGCGTCGGTCATGTACCGACGGTCGCGCGCCTTCAGTATGTTGCCGTATACGTCGGGATTCTTGACTATGTACTCATGCGAACACCATATCCAGAACGGTATGTCGAACTCTTCGCGCGCCAGTCGGGCGGTTATTTCAGTCGAGTGCATGCGCCCGTAGAAGTGTACGCCTTCGCCGTAGCACTCCTCGCCGTGGTCGGGCACGTACACCACCACGGCCTCCTCGTCTTCGAAGCGTTTGATTATCTGGTCAACGATGGAGTCGTTGTAGAGTATGGCGTTGTCGTAGTCGGCCAGTATGCGCAGCTCTTTTTTCTTGAGGTCGGGGCGCTCGTAGTCGTCAGGTGTGAAGTGTGCGCGGTCGCGCGGGAAGCGTGTGCGGTAGTCTACGTGCTGCCCTTTCAGGTGGAAAATTATGAGGTTGTTCTCCTTGTTCTCCTTTTCCAGCTTGTCGTATGCGGCCAGCAGGTTGCCGTCGAAGCGGTATAGGTGCTTGTTGCGCGTGTCGAACATAGCCTCGCTAAGCTCCGGATTGTTGAGGAAGAAGCCTCCGCTGAAGTCGTAGACCGCCTCCTTGGCCTGCGGCAGGAACTGGTTTGTAAGGAACGTCACATGGTAACCGGCCTTGCGGAACAGTTCGGGGAAGAGCGGATAGTCGCACCATTCGCCCTTGTCGCCCACGGTGTAGAGCGAGAACAGGTATTTGAACACGAAGCTCGTAAGGTTCCACGGTGCCACCACGTCGGTGAAAGGCACGAGCCGTCCGCGCTTGGCCCTGTCCTCCTGGCGCGGCGTTGTGGGCATGCCGTAGCCGTAGAGGCTGGCATGGTGGCGGTTGTAGCTTTCGCCTATGATGACTACAATGTTCTTGCTGCGGTACGAGCAGCTGTCCACCCGTGCCTTGTCTATGTTGTCGACGAGCTTCCTTACCTGCTTGGCGGTAAGCTCGTTGGCGTATATGCTGAAAGCGAGGCGGTAGACGGGGTGGAACATCACGGCGCAGTCCTTGCGCGTAAGCTCGTGCTCCACGCTGCCGATGTTGTCGTAAGACATCAGCCGCACGTAAGCCGCCTTGTTGTTCCAGCCCGTGACGAGGCTGTATGCGAATACGGCAACGAGCGCTCCGCCGAGCCACGGCTGCAACTTGTCGCCCATGCCGGCGTAAGAGTCAGTAAAGCGCCTGGTCTTGGCCGATATCCATGCACGCAGCTTACCGGCGCGCGTTAGCACTATGGTCCACGCCACGTGTGCCAGCAAAACCAGCAGCACCCAGCCCACCCGGCTGAATATTATGTCGGGCGAGAGGTATGACTCGATGAATTCCGACGCCTCGTCGCTGTTGGTCTCGCCTACGAGCAGCAGCATGGTAGGCGTTATAGTGGTGTCGAACTTGACGAAACAGTACACGTCGACGAGCGCCACGGCGTATGCCGCAACGTACATGACGCGCTTCACCCACAGGCCCACCTTGCGTGGTATGAGCCACAGCAGGAGCGTGAGCAGGCACACGTCGACCAGCAGTTCCTCGGGCGCCAGTGCATAGGCGTGGTGGCCGCGTTTGGCGGGCACCACGGCGTATATGGCCACCAGGCCCAGTATGTACATGAAGACGGCAAACGCCCCATAGTCCCTGAACGGCTTGAGCACGGCCGCCAACGCACGCCTTATTATGTCCATGAATTTCATTATTGATGCTTGGTTTTATTAAAATAACGCAAAATCGCATGCAATATGACACAATCCGTACGTTGTCCATATTGCCTGAATGTCGCTTATTTTCGGCAAAAATACATCTTTTTATCTTATTTACAATGAATAAATGTGGAAAAGTGCTGTTTGGCGTGCGGCGTGGCGTTGGCGCACGGGCAGGCGGAGGTTTTGCAAAAGACCATGTTTCGGCATGCAAAAGGCATCCTTTTGCATGCTAAAAGGCCGTGTTTTGCATTGCAAAACACGGCATATTGCAAGTTGTTGGATACCAATATGTTACACACTATGACGGCTTACTGCCATGCGTAAAGGTTGTTGGCGCTTATGAATCTTGCCACGGCGGGGGGTACGAGGCCGTCAATGGGTTCGCCTGCGGCTATGCGGCGGCGCACTTCCGTGCTGCTGCCGGGTATCAGGCCTGTGTCGGCAAGGGTCACTCCGGCGGGCATCGACGTGGCGTCCACTGGCGTGCCTTCACGCGGATAGACCACTATTGGGTAACGGGCGAGTATCTCGCCGGCGGCGTACCATTCGCCGAAGCGTTCCCAGTTGTCGGCTCCTATGAGCAGGGTGAACCGCCGTCCGGGATAGTCGGACGACATGGACTGCAACGTGTGCCACATGTATGACGGCCGGGGCATGCGGAACTCGTAGTCGGAGGGCGCCATGCGCGGCTCGTCCTTCAGTGCCAGGCGCACCATCTCGAGGCGCAGGCAGTCGTCGAGCAGCCGCTCGTTGCGCTTGAAGGGGTTTTGCGGGGATACGACAAACCATATCTCGTCGAGCCCGGCAAGGCCGAGCAGCCTTCGCGCAAGCTCTATGTGGCCGTTGTGTACGGGGTTGAACGAACCTCCGAAGATACCTGTCGTGGTCATGGTTGTTGCTGTTAAGTGTAAGGTCGTGCGTGTGTTCAGGCGCCTATGAAGTCCCTTATGGCCTTGAGCGCTTCGCCGACGGCGTGGTCGAGGTCGTCGTTGACTATCACTTTGTCGAAGCGCGGGGCGAACTCCAGTTCGAACGAGGCGCGCGCCAGGCGGTCTTCAATCACGGCAGGGGCGTCTGTGCCGCGTCCCTCGAGCCTGCTCCGCAGCTCGTCTATCGAAGGGGGCTGTATGAAGATGCTCAGTGCGCGGCTGCCGTAAAACTCCTTTATGTTGCATCCGCCCTTGACGTCCACGTCGAGCACTACGTTGTCGCCCCTCTCGAGCTGGCTCTCCACCTGGCTTTTCAGTGTGCCGTAATAGCGGTCCTTGTACACCTCCTCGTATTCGAGGAACTCTCCGCCGGCTATCTTCCGTCGGAACTCGTCAGGCGTGAGGAAGAAGTATTCTACGCCGTGGCGTTCGGTGCCGCGCGGCAGGCGGCTCGTGCATGATACGCTGAAGGCCATGTTAAGCTCCTTGTGCGACATCAGGCGGCCTATTATAGTGCTTTTGCCGCTGCCGCTCGGGGCAGAGAATATTATTACTTTTCCGGGCATTGTCTTTGATTTTATGTGGTAAGCAAATGGTAAAAAATGACGGCGCGGAGCCTGCGGCAAGTGCCGTCGGTCCCGCGCCGCGGTATGTTTACAATACGTTGAGCACCTGCTCCTTTATCTGCTCGAGCTCGTCTTTCATCTTCACCACGATGTTCTGCATCTCGGCGTTGTTGCTCTTGCTGCCCGTGGTGTTTATCTCGCGTCCCATCTCCTGTGCTATGAAGCCGAGTTTCTTGCCCTGGCCTATGCCGTCGGCCATGGTCTCGCGGAAGTATTTCAGGTGGTTGGCAAGCCTTTGCTTCTCCTCGCTGATGTCGAGTTTCTCTATGTAGTAGATAAGCTCCTGCTCCAGTCTGTTCTTGTCATACTCAATCTCGGGTATGCTCTTGAGCCCTTCAATGATGCGCTGGCGTATCTTCTCGACGCGCGACTTCTCGTAGACCTCTATCGAAGCGAGCAGTGATGCTATGTTGTCTACCTTCTCGGTGAATTTGCGGCAGAGTGCTTCGCCCTCCTGCTTGCGGAAGTCAACCAGTGCGGACAGTGCTTCGTCAACGCCGCGGCTGACAACGGCCCATTCCTCGTCGCCGAGCTCTTCGGCCTCGGTCTTGGTCATTACGTCGGGCATGCGCAGCAGTGTGGTAAACCAGTCCTGCGGCTCGGGAATGCCCGAACCGGCTGCAATGTCCTTAATCTGTTTGTAATAGTTTTCAACAAGTGCCTTGTTTATGGGCGCGGCTTCGGCCGCCTCGTCCTTTTCCACCCATACCGAGACGTCGACCTTACCCCTGAGAAGCGCCTTCGACACTGCCTGGCGTATCTCCATTTCCTTCTCCCTGTATAGCGGAGCTATGCGTGTCGACAAGTCCAAAGCCTTGCTGTTGAGCGATTTGATTTCTACGTGTATTTTCTTTCCGTTGAAAGTTACGACAGACTTTCCGTAACCCGTCATTGACTGTATCATTGCTCTTTTGTAGTTAAATTTATGCAAAAGTACATATTTCTTCGGAAAAAAGCTTATTTTTGCACGTTATTTAAAAAGATATTTTCATTTTATGTCTTGCATTTTAAATATAGAGACAAGTACTAACGTGTGTTCGGTGGCTGTAAGCCAAGGCGGAGTATGCCTGTTCAAGAGGGTCGACAATAGCGGCCCCAACCATGCCGTAGCCCTGGGCGTGTTCGTTGACGAGGCTTTGTCATTTGTCGACAGCAGGGCCATTCCGCTCGACGCCGTAGCCGTAAGTTGCGGTCCCGGCTCTTATACCGGGTTGCGTATTGGCGTGTCAATGGCCAAGGGCATCTGCTACGGCCGCGGCCTGAAACTGATAGCCGTGCCTACGCTCGAACTGATGGCCGTGCCAGTATTGCTCGAGCACGAGCTTGACGACGACACCCTGCTCTGCCCGATGCTCGACGCGCGCCGCATGGAGGTGTACGCCGGCATTTACGACCGGGCGCTTCACGAGGTGAGGCCGGTGCAGGCCGATGTGGTCGACGGTGATACTTATAGGGAATACCTCGACAAGGGCAAGGTGTGCTTCTTCGGCAACGGGGCGTGCAAGTGCCTCGACACAATAAACCACCCCAACGCCGTGTTGGTAAAGGGCATAGAGCCTTTAGCCGAGTACATGTTCCCCCTGGCCGAGAAACGAATGGCCGAAGGACGGTTCGAGGACGTGGCTTACTTTGTGCCTTTCTACCTGAAAGACTTTGTGGCTAAGACGCCTAAGAAACTGCTGTAAGCATTATATGGTGCGGACCTGGGCATGCGGCACGGTTGTGCGCGTGCGTCTTTGTCCGCCATGATGTAAAAGACCTTAATTACTTAAAGTCTTAATTTAAATTACCGAATTAGTAAATGAACATCGAAGGATTGGACTATAACACCCAAAGGGAACAACTTATACTGCCCGAATATGGCCGCGAAGTGCAGAAGATGGTTGACTATGCCGTGACCCTTGAAAACAGGGAAGACAGGCAACGGTGCGCCGAGACGATAGTAGGCATAATGGAAAGGATGTTCCCCCAGACACAGGATAATATTAACTACCAGCAGAAGCTGTGGGACCACCTCGCCATAATGAGCGACTTCAAGTTGGATATTGATTACCCGGTCGACATCAACGAGGCCAGGAACATAATGAAAAGGCCGCAGCCGATGGAATATCCCAAGCAGACCAACCCTGTAAAGCACTATGGCAGCATGGTGTTCGAACTCTTCGAAAAGCTCAAGACAATGGAACCCGGTCCCGAACGCGACGAACTGACAAGGCTTACGGCCAATCAGATGAAGCGTAACCTGATGCAGTGGAGCCACGGTTCGAGCGACGACGAGAAGATAGCGTCGGACATGGCACGCTTTACGGACGGCAAGATACAGATTGACCTTGATACTTTCAGGTTCAACATCGGCAGCATGAAGGACCATGCTGACAGGCGGCGTAAGAAGAGATGAGACCTTTGCAGGCAAGATTAACTTATAAAACCACCCGATAATGGATTCATTCATCATTGAAGGCGGACATCCGCTGAGCGGTACCATAACCCCGCAGGGGGCCAAGAACGAGGCACTTGAAGTCATTTGCGCCTCGCTCCTGACTTCAGACGAGGTCAGGATAAGCAACATTCCGGACATTCTCGATGTCAACAACTTGATACAGTTGCTCGTCGACATAGGGGTGGAAGTGGAGCGTATCGGAAAGAACGAATACGTTTTCAAGGCCGGGAATATCTGTCTTGACTACCTTGAGAGTGACGAGTTCATACACAAGTGTGCGTCGCTGCGCGGCAGCGTCATGCTTATCGGGCCGTTGCTCGCCAGGTTCGGCAAGGCCGTCGTCACCAAGCCCGGCGGCGACAAGATAGGCCGCCGCAGGCTGGATACACACTTCCTGGGTTTCAAGTATCTGGGCGCCGAGTTCACGCACAACGAGGAACGGGGCACGTTCGAGATAAACGGAGCCAACCTTAAGGGGTGTTACATGCTGCTGGACGAGGCCTCGATTACGGGCACTGCCAACATAATTATGGCCGCTGTGCTTGCCAAGGGCACCACTACCATATACAACGCGGCCTGCGAACCTTACATACAACAGCTCTGCCACATGCTTAACCGAATGGGGGCGCGCATCAGCGGAATTGCCTCTAACCTGCTTACGATAGTAGGTGTGGAAAGCCTGCATGGCACCAGTCACAAGATATTGCCCGACATGATAGAGGTCGGTTCGTTCATAGGCATGGCCGCGATGGTGGGCGACGGCATACGCATCAAGGACGTCTCTGTACGCAACCTCGGCATCATTCCCGACACGTTCCGCAAGCTGGGCGTTAAGATTGAGATAGACAACGACGACCTTGTAATACCCCGTATGGAGCATTACGAAGTGGAGTCGTTCATCGACGGTTCGATAATGACACTGGCGGACGCACCGTGGCCGGGAATAACCCCCGACCTTATATCGGTGCTTCTCGTTGTCGCCACGCAGGCCAACGGCAGCGTATTGCTGCACCAGAAGATGTTCGAGAGCCGCCTGTTCTTTGTCGACAAGCTGATAGACATGGGCGCGCAGATAATCCTTTGCGACCCTCACAGGGCTGTGGTGGTAGGCCACGACCACAAGAAACGGCTGCGGGCAGGCCGCATGACGAGTCCCGACATCCGCGCGGGTATAGCCCTGCTCATCGCAGCACTTAGCGCAGACGGCACCAGCCGCATTGACAACATTGCGCAGATTGACCGCGGATACGAGGACATTGAGTCGCGCCTGAACGCCCTGGGAGCGAAGATAGAGCGCGTTAAATGATGTGTTTTTGCAGGCAAGTTGCCGCGCCCGTTGAGGCGGTGCGTAACTTGCGGCTTGCAATCGGATGATTATGATAAGGACTGAAGAGGTTTACAAGATTGGTAAGATAGGGAAACCGCACGGTGTTAAGGGCGAAGTTTCGTTCATGTTTGACGATGATGTGTTCGACCGCGTCGACTCCGACTACCTTGTTTTGATGGTAGACGGCATACTCGTGCCTTTCTTTTTCGAGGAATACAGGTTTAAGACGGGTGAGACGGCTCTTGTCAAGTTCTGCGACATAGACACTAAGGAGCAGGCGCAGGAGCTGACGGGATGCGATGTGTATTTCCCGAAAAAGCTCTCCGACCGTGGCGAAGACGAGCTTACGCTTGAAGAGCTTTGCGGCTTCAAGGTGCTCGACGCCGACGACGGCGACCGCTTGATAGGAGAGATTGCATACGTGGACGACGCTACGGAGAACGTGCTTTTCGGCGTGGAAACGCCCGACGGAGGCGAAGTCCTCATTCCTGCGTCAGACGATTTCATTACCGGAATAGACACCTCAAGCCGTGAAATACGTGTCAGCCTGCCTGCCGGACTGCTCGACATAGGCAGCTAATGCACGGCGGCAAGCCAACCGGAAGTTAACTAAATGTGCATAACAACAGATATATGAAAAAGCAAATAGCCATCCTCGGCTCGACGGGTTCGATAGGAACGCAGGCACTTGAAGTCATAAAGGAGCATTCCGACCTGTACGAGGCGTACTGCCTTACGGCAAATAACAAGGTGGAGCTGTTGGCCAGACAGGCACGCGAGTTCAATCCCGCGGCAGTAGTCATAGCCAACGAAGATAAGTATGACGAGCTGAAAAGCCTGCTTGCCGACCGTCCCGACATAAAGGTCTACGCCGGAAAGAAGGCATTGGACGAGATAGTCGAGGCACAGCCGATTGACATGGTGCTTACGGCTATGGTGGGGTTCGCCGGACTTAACCCTACCATCCACGCAATAAAGGCCGGCAAGAAGATTTGCCTTGCCAACAAGGAGACGCTTGTCGTAGCAGGAGAGCTTATATGCAAGCTCGCCGCAGAATACCATTCGCCGATTATACCGGTAGACAGCGAGCACTCGGCGATATTCCAAAGCATAATAGGCGAGGGCGACAACGGTATTGAGAAGATACTCCTTACTGCGTCGGGAGGTCCGTTCCGCAATTTTACGAAAGACCAGTTGGCTACCGTTACCAAGGCCGACGCACTGAAGCACCCTACGTGGAACATGGGTGCGAAAATTACAATAGACAGCGCCACGATGATGAACAAGGGCTTCGAGGTTATCGAGGCCAAGTGGCTCTTCGGCGTTCCTGCCGACAAGATACAAGTGCTTGTCCATCCGCAGAGCATCGTCCACAGCGCGGTGCAGTTCTGCGACGGTGCCGTAAAGGCCCAGTTGGGTGTTCCCGACATGCGCCTGCCCATCCAGTTCGCCTTCACTTACCCCGACCGTCTTCACCTTAACGGCGAGCGTCTCGACCTGTTCAAGCACCCGCTCGAATTCTTCGAGCCAGATCTGGACAAGTTCCGCTGCCTTGCCCTGGCGTTCGAGTCAATCCGCCGCGGCGGCAACATGCCTTGTATAGTCAACGCCGCTAACGAGATTGTCAACCGCGCGTTCCTTGAGGACAGGTGTTCGTTCATGCAGATGGCCGACATCATAGAGAAGACCATGGACCGTGTGGCGTTCAGCAGCAAGCCCGATTACGACACGTATATAGCAACAGACGCCGAGGCAAGGCGCGTTGCAAGCGAGATGTTGTAACCGCAGGGCGCTTTTTTACATGATTACAAGCCGACGATTTACATTATATTATAAGATTAACAAACCGTATTCAGAGGGTTACCGGCCGTGCGCATGCGCCTGTTTTGTGGCGCAACATAATGTCGGCGCGCCGTGGCCGCACCCTGATTTCCATTAAACAAGAACAAAGACGACATGGAAGCATTTTTGATAAGACTGCTCCAGTTCATGCTGGCAATCTCGATCCTTGTGCTGCTCCACGAGGGCGGACACTTCTTTTTCGCCAAGCTTTTCGGCGTTAGGGTAGAGAAGTTCTACCTGTTTTTCGACCCCTGGTTCCATCTTTTCGAGTTCAAGCCCAAAAGGAGCGACACCACCTACGGCGTAGGCTGGCTGCCGTTGGGCGGTTACTGCAAGATTTCGGGAATGATAGACGAGTCTTTCGACACCGAGCAGATGAAGAAACCGGCGCAGCCGTGGGAGTTCCGCTCCAAGCCTGCGTGGCAGCGTTTGCTCATCATGGTCGGTGGCGTGCTAGTCAACTTCCTGCTCGCCCTGTTCATTTACGCCATGGTACTGTTCACCTGGGGCGACTCTTACTACGCCCTCAAGGACATGTCGATGGGTATGAAGTTCAACGATTCGGCCAAGGAAATAGGTTTCCGCGACGGCGACATACTGCTGCGCACCGACGAGAAGACGCTCGACAGGTTTGAGGTTGACATGTACCGTGCCATAGCCAATGCACATACGGTAACCGTTCTGCGCAACGGCAAGGAAGTAACGCTTGCCATGCCCGAGGACATGAGCCTGCTCACGATGGTGAAGGAGGAGCCTGTTTTCGCCCGTCCGTTCATCCCCGCCGAGGTCGACAGCGTACTGGCCGGCTCGCCGGCGCAGAAGGCAGGCATTGTCAAGGGCGACAAGCTGCTCGCCATCGGCGGTGCGAATGTTGACTCGTGGAACGAGTTTGACAACCAGATAGGCCGCTTGCAGGACGTCATGTCGGCAGCCAAAACCCCTGCCGACAGCCTGAAGGTGCGCACTACTACCATAGTGTTCAGCCACAAGGCCACGCCCGCCGTGCGCGACACTGTACAGGTAGTGCTCAATGGCGACCTTACACTCGGCGTGGGCAAGACATATCTCGGCACGTACTACAAGCCCGTCAAGCTGGAGTACGGCTTCTTCGAGAGCTTCCCCGCAGGTGCAGTCTACGGCGTCAACGTGCTTCGCGGATACGTTGACGACATGAAATACGTCTTCACGGCGGACGGTGCCAAGTCGCTCGGAGGCTTCGGCGCGATAGGCAGCCTGTTCCCTCCCGTATGGGACTGGATGATGTTCTGGCGCATGACGGCTTTCCTGAGCATAATCCTCGCCTTCATGAACATACTGCCCATACCGGCGCTTGACGGCGGCCACGTGCTCTTCCTGCTTTACGAGATGATAACCCGCCGCAAGCCGAGCGAGAACTTCCTCATCCGAGCCGAGTACGTAGGCTTCGGCATCCTGATACTGCTCATGGTCGTTGCCAACATGAACGACATACTCAGATGGCTCGGCTACATGTAGCCGTCTGACTTTCAGGCATGTTAAAAAGACAAGTCCGGCGTAAATGACGACAGCCGCCTGGTGGCTGCGTTTCCATCATTTACGCCGGACTTTTGTATTATTCCTATTCCTGTTCCTATATTACCCCGAAGTGTCTTAGTGCCTTGGCTATGCCGTCGTCGTCGACGTCGGCCGTCACATAGTCGGCCACGGCCTTCACGTCGTCGTTGGCGTTGCCCATTGCTACGCCTGTTCCGGCAGCCTTTATTATGCTCTTGTCGTTGCCGCCGTCGCCGAAGGCCATTGTTTCCGACACGTCCATGTCCAGCCGTGCCGCCATGGCTTGCAGCGCAGAACCCTTATCGGCGCCGCGTACCGTTATGTCGGCGAAGTCGGGATACCAGCGCGCCGACACGCAGTGCTTCATCCGCGGCATTATGATACGCTCGGCCTCCGTGTCTATTATCGGCGTAAACTGTATTATGCCCTGCTTCAGAACGTCCTCCACGCTGTTGCCTTCGCCCAGGTCGCTCACGTTCAGCATTTTGCGGTAAAGGCGGTCCACGTCGTCGTTGGGGTTGATGACCGTAAGGTCGGTTACGCCCACGACGAGCGTTGCAAAGTTCATTTCGTCGGACATCTTGACGAAGGCGCGCGCCTCGTCGTCGGGTATTGTGATGCACCTTATCACGTCGCCGCCGATGGTGCAGTACGCCCCGGTGGCCGAGATGTATCCGTCGATGAGGTGGCTGATGCTGTCGAGGTTGTTTATAAGCCGCATCGGCCTGCCCGTCGATATGTATATGCCTGTGCCGCGGCGCTTAGCCTCGGTCAGGGCGTCTATTGTCGACTGCGGTATCTGGTGTGTCTTGAAGCTGACGAGAGTTCCGTCAACGTCGAAAAACAATGCTTTTATCATCTTTACCTGCTTTCGTTATGGGGGTTAAGTCGTTATGTGATGTCTGGCTGCGGAATGCGTACTGTTAGCCTGCCGCCGGTTGGCGGTGTCCTGCCAGGCTCCGTCCAAGGTGCCGCTTGCACTTCCGTGTCATGTCTATCCGCCATGTCCGCCGTGCAAAATTACGCTTTTTATTTTGTTTTTGCGCTTGCCTTTCATTACTTTTGCACAATCGGATAATTTATTGACTTAAGGCAAGATGAACGTTTACGACAGTATAATGGCAGAGCTCGAGGCTCTCGGCACGGACGAGAAGCGCCAGGTGTTGGGCTCGTTTTTCAAGACAGGCAAGGGGCAGTACGGCGATGGCGACAGGTTCATGGGCATAACGGTGCCGCTTACGAGGGGCGTTGCCAGGCGGCATAAGGACGCGCCGCTCGCCACGGCCGTCGACCTGTTGCAGTCTGAGTGGCACGAGGCGCGGCTCTGCGGCCTGCTTATTATGGTGGAGCAGATGAAGAAGGCGCGCGGCGACGCCGCACGCAGTATATTCGAAACCTATCTCGCCAACACGAGGCGCATCAACAACTGGGACCTTGTAGACCTCTCCGCGCCGCAGATAGTGGGCGGATACCTTAAGGACAAGCCGCGCGATATACTCTACCGGCTTGCCGCCAGCAGCCTGCTCTGGGACAACCGCATAGCCATGGTGTCTACTTACGCATTAATAAAGGACAACCAGCTCGACGACACCTTCGCGCTGGCCTTGCAGCTTATAGGCCACGGCCACGAACTGATGCACAAGGCCGTAGGCTGGATGTTGCGCGAGGCAGGCAAGCGCGACTTCGCCCGTCTGAGGCGGTTTGTTGACGACCATTGGCGCGAGATGCCGCGCACCATGCTGCGGTATGCCATAGAGAAGTATCCCGAAAGAGAGAGAAAGGAGGTGTTGGCAAGGAGATGAACGCACGCCCGAGCCTGCATCGCCAGCCGCGCTGGCGGAGGCCTGCGCCTGGCATAATGGCGCCGTAGGGCATGAAACGGCGTCATTGTGTCAAAATGCGGATGTCACTGTTTTTCCATGAAACAGGAAAACAGGTGGCAGTCGTCAGTCCCTTTGACGTCAGTTTTTGGCTTAACCGGCATTGCCGGATGCGCTTTCATGCCGCGAAAGGTTACCTTTTGCCTCGCGTTTCATGGCCTTTTACGACCCGGAATATGGCTGTTTACGGTACAAAAAGCGGCTTTTTGCGCCGCCAGTTACTGCCTTTCGGCCGGTTTGTGGCATCCTTTTCATGCACACTATGCCTGCTGCCGGGCGTAACGCCGTTGCTGCCAGCCACTTATGATTGCACGCGATATTTTCGCTCATATGCGTCCGTGTGCCATGATTTTTCCGGCACTGGCCTTCAGGAGCTTCAAGCAAAATCAAAAAGAAAGCAAAACGGGCTGATTGCTGGCAGTGTGCATGTGCCGCCGACGTGCCCGCTCATTGTCGTTCCCGTTTTATTATAGGTATGCCAAGACCCACGGGTTGTCTTAAAAACTGTTTTCTTGTGCCTGTGCGGGATAGCTGCGGTGTGCGGACGGAATGTTGAATAAATGAAAAAAAATATACTTTGTTTTGTGTAATTTGTCCTCGTACATAGATGTTATGCAAATAAAAACGTACCAAAATGAATAAAAATTCCATAATGAACCATTATGAACTTGACAGGAATTTCATTATTGTTTAACTTTGCCATGTAAATTTTTAGAATTAATCTTTTAGTGCTTCTATAATGAAAATAAATAATTATGTAAATACAGTGCTCGCAGCCATTCTGTTGTGTGCCTGCTCTTCAGGCGAAGGCAACGAGTTTACGGAAGGACCTGACACACCATCCGTTGAGAAACTGCCTATACTTATCAGTACGGTATGGAGTGGCATTGAAGATACGCGTGCCACTGACTATTCTTTTGAAAGCGGCGACGAGGCAGGTCTGTATGTTGTCAACCACAACAGCGACGGCACGGCTTCAGACCTTAAGAACACAGGCAACCATGTGGACAACATGAAGTTTACCTACAACAGCACATGGACGCCCGAATCACAGATTTACTGGTTTGACGGCAAGACGCATGCCGACTTCTACCTTTACTATCCTTATACGTCGTCCGTAACCGACGTGAAGGCGCTGCCCTTCAACCTGAACGCCGACCAAAGTTCTACCGCGGCGTACAAGGCCGGCGACATGATGGTAGGCTCGACAAAGGACGTTGCGCCTACCGAGAGCGCGGTCAAGATAAACGTAAAGCACGTTATGAGCCAGATACAGATAACCCTTGTTCCCGGCAATGGATTTACCGACGAGACTCTCGCGGCAGCAAAGGTTGGAGTGAAGGTCAACGGCGTGAAGACAAAAAGCACCGTCAACCTTGCCGACGGCACGGTTACGGCTACGGGCACGGCGACCAGCGTTACGCCGCTGAAGGACGGCGGCAGCTACAAGGCGCTCATAGTACCGCAGAGCGTGGCTGAAGGCAACCTGATAACCATAAATGTTGACGGCAGGGACTTCAACCTGAAAAAGGCTTTCAAGTTCGTTGGCGGAACACGCCACAAGTTCACCGTGACGCTTAGCAAGACAAGTAACGGCATCAATGTCGGCATAGACCAGTGGGAAGACGAAGGCATTGACAACGGCGGTACGGCTGAATAACGATTAAATTTTTTTGACAATATGAAATGCAACCAACACTATTTATTATATATAATCCTCGGATGTGCGTTATTGGCAGGCTGCACCGACGACCTCTTCGACGGTGACGGACTCGTCGGCGGCAAAATGCCGATAACCCTGTCCGGTGAGATTAACCAAGTGTCGGTTACGCGAGTAAACGACAACGGATTTTGCGACGGCGACGTGATGGGCGTCTACATTGTCGACTACGACGGTAATACGCCCGGCACGTTGCAGGTCAGCGGAAACAGAGGAGACAATGTTAGGCACACGTATGACGAGTCAGAATTCAAATGGAATTCTGACTACGACTTGTATTGGAAGGACAAGCACACCCACATCGACGTGTACGGCTATTATCCCTTCGGCTCGCCCGAGAGCATAGACGCCTACGGCTTTACCGTGCAGCGCGACCAGAGCACATCGTCGGAGAACGGCACCATGGGCGGTTACGAGGCCAGCGACTTCCTTTGGGGCAAGGCCGAGAACGTGGCTCCTACAACAAGCGTGGTGCGCCTGTCTATGAGCCACCGCATGGCCAACGCCCGCGTAACCCTTGTAGAGGGAACGGGCTTTGCGTCGGGCGAATGGGCTAAGACGGAGAAAACCGTATTGGTAACCAACCTTTGCCGTGAGGCCACCATAAACTTGGCTGACGGCACGGTGACGCAGAACGGCGGAATAGAAAGCACGGCAACCATACCGTCGCGCGTCAACGACGAGTGGCGCGCCATCGTTGTGCCGCAGAGCGTGGCGGCAGGCACTACGCTGTTCAGCATAACCATTGGCGGAGTGCCCTATAAGTTCAGCAAGAACGAGAACTTTACGTACATGCCCGGCAAGATGAGCAACTTCTCGATACGTGTTGACAAGAAGGCCAGCAGCGGCCAATATACCCTTACGCTGATTAGCGAAAGCATTACGGCGTGGGAGAACGACCTTGTAAGCCACGACGCAGAGAGCAGGGCGTATGTTGTGATTAATTCCACACGTGGACATCTTAAAGACGCTATTGTTGCAGCAAAAAAAGATTATACACAACTGAAGAACTTAAAGATTACAGGAGAAATAAATTCAGAGGACTTCAGGTTTATGAGAGAAGAAATGACCAAGCTTGAAGCTCTTAATCTGAAAGAAGTCAAAGCTTTCAATTCTGAACAGAAAAGAGTAATACCTAATCAGGCCATGTTAGGAAAAACTTCTCTATTATATATTGTGCTTCCTGATGAACTTGAGGGTATTGAACGTGAAGCTTTTCATGGTTGCTATAATATTACTGGCTCATTGATAATCCCAGAGGGAGTTACTCATATTGATGAATATGCATTTAGTGAATGTAATGGTATGAAAGGAACATTGTCATTGCCAACAACACTTGAATATTTACGTGATTATGCGTTTAATCAATGTGATTTTACTAGTGAATTAATACTTCCTAATAAGTTAAAATATATAGGCGATTATTGTTTTTATGAAAATTATGGTTTGTATGGGAATTTAATTTTACCAGATGAATTGGAACATGTTGGCCTACGTGCCTTTCGCTCATGTGAAAAATTGACAGGTGATTTAAAAATACCACAAAAAATGACATCTATATCACCTGAGGCTTTTTTTTGTACGGGTTTTAATGGTGTACTGACTTTACATGATGGTATTACTACAATTGGGAACGATGCATTTAATGGCGTACGATTTAAAGGTGCATTGGTTTTACCTAAGAATTTGACAGTTATTGGTGATGGTGCCTTTGGAGGTTGTAATTTTTCAGGTGAATTAAAATTGCCGGAAAGTTTGATTTCTGTTGGTAATAATGTTTTTTTTGGTAACAAGATGTTGACTGGAACGTTGGAAATACCTGATAAAGTTTCTATAGTAGGTCAAGACGCTTTTAATGGATGTTATGGGTTGCAGGGATTAATTATTTCTAAAAATGTTGAAACAATCCGCCAAAATGCTTTTGCATATTGTTATGGTTTAGGATCTATTGTCTGCGAAGGGGAAATACCTCCGTATATTCAAGGAAGTGCTTTTGACGGTGTGCCTAAGGATAACTTCACGCTTGAAGTGCCTGAGTCGGCTATTGCACAATACCAGACTGCTCCCGGTTGGTGCGACTTCAAGCGTATAGCCGCTCACCATGAACTGGTGTGTCGTCCGTCAACAGCTTGTGCTCTTAATACGGAACGCAAGCAGACGCTCGTTGTAGACGCGGAGGGCGCATGGGAGGTGCAGAGCAAACCCGACTGGTGCGAGCTGTCGCAGACCAGCGGCGGTAATAAGGCGGAGGTAACCCTTACAATTAAGAGCATGGCAAAAGGCGCGGGCGACCGCACGGGCGAGATAGTGTTCAAGCTGAAAGACGAGGGATACACGCACAAGTGCACCGTGACGCAGTATGACTATGAGTACGGCGAGGACGAATGGCTGACTCTGCAAAAAGCGACAAAAGGTAATAAAGGTGGCATCAACCTCGTGTTCCTCGGCGACGGTTATGACGGCAAGGACATTTCTGACGGCACGTATCTGAAGAACATTAAGGAAGAAGTTGAATACTTCTTCGGCATAGAGCCTTATAAGACTTACCGCAACTATTTCAATGTCTACACGGCGTTCCCGTTGTCGACCGAGAGCGGAATAGGTACTGTAAACACAATACGTTACAGCCGTTTCGAGACAACGTTCACCGGCGGTGTAGGTCTTAAAGCCAACTATGATGCTATATTCAGCTACGCATTGAAGGCTCCGACCGTTACTACCGGCAACCTTAACCAGACGCTTATCGTAATCGTTCCGAATACTTCCGACTACGGCGGCATCACACAGATGTGGGAAGACGGCTCTGCTATTTCTTTCTGTCCGTTGAGCACTTACGACTATCCGCTCGATACGCGTGGCTTAATCCAGCATGAGGCAGGAGGTCATGGTTTCGGTAAACTTGGCGACGAATACATTTACCACAATGACTTTATTGATATGTGCAGCTGTGGCTGCTGTGAACACGTCAATGAGTTTAATTTGGCAAAGATGTATGGCTGGTACGACAATCTGTCTCTTACTGGCAAGATGCACGAAGTGCCGTGGAGCCATCTGATATTAGACGATCGTTACAGCGATATTGTCGACATATACGAAGGCGGATTCATGCACACCCGTGGCGTGTTCCGCTCGGAGCAGAACTCATGTATGAACAACAACATTCCTTATTACAGCACGATAAGCCGCGAGAGCATAGTGAAGCGCATCAAATATTATGCCGGAGAAACTTACTCGTTCGAGGACTTTGTAGCAAATGACAAGCGCGAGGCTGGCGACGTTACCAGGGCTCATGACATTAGGGCAATCAACGTGAAGCCTATTAACCAGATGCCTCCGAAGATACACAAGGGTAGTCCGTTAAGTAAACTGAAAAAAACAAGGCGGCACAGATAATTTAATTAATAAAAAGGAGTTATATAATAATGGGCGCGCCTGTTATTATATGACTCCCGTTAAAGAAAGAGGAGAAGACAATGAGACATGTTCTTATTAGATATGCGGCCCTTGCTTTTGCGGTATTCTGCATGTCGGCTTGTTCGCAGGACGAGGAGATGCAACCGACAGACCCGAAGCATACGCCAATGACCTTTTCGGTAATACATCCGGGACAGAAGTCGCGCGTAACCGACACAGACTTCGAAAATGGCGACAGGATAGGACTATTCGTCGGAGAAACCGACAAGCCGCTGGAGATAGGCGGCAACCTCGTAAACAACGAGGCGCTGACATGCAACGGCGGCTCGTGGTCGGCATTAAAGACGCTCTATTGGGATGCTGGCACTTACAACGCATACGCCTATTATCCCTACATAAGTCCTGTAACTTCGATTGAAGACCTGCCGTTCAGCGTCAAGACAGACCAGAGTGGTGTGGACGAAGCTACCGGAATGGACGGCTACGAGGGCAGCGACTTCCTTTATGCCCAGACTAATGGCGTAAGTGCGTCGAACTCGCCGGTGAGCCTGAAGTTCAAGCACATAATGAGCAAGCTCACAATCCGTCTGGTGAAAGGCGAAGACTTTGAAGGCGACATGCCGCAGACAGCCGAAGTATATGTACACAACACTGTACCAGAGGCAACGATAGACCTGAGCGCCGGAGTTGCGACGCGCGAGGTGAGGGGTAAGAGCAAGACGATAACGGCGAAGCAGGTTGCCGGCACAATTTATACTGCAATAATTGTTCCGCAGCGCATCTCAAACCGCATGCCGCTTATTGAAGTGGTTATGGATGGCGTCTCATACCTGTATGAAAGTACCTTCCTGTTCAAGCCTGGCACCGAGCATCTTGTCAACTTGGTTATTTCAAACAATCCGGACCAGATCAAGATTGAAATCGGTGGCGAGATACAGGACTGGCAATAGTGGCCGGCGGGCAAAAACTGAAAATGAAGAAGGCTATATATATATTATCTGTAATAATACTTATTCTCGGAGGTATAGCGGCAGCTTTATGGCTGCCGCATGCCTCCGGCTTGCAAAAAGACAATACGGTACACAGGTTCGGACGGTATGAAGGATTGGAACTTGTGTATAAGACAAACTCGTGGGGCGACAAGATTTATGCAGTGGAAGATGCCGGCGGCAGACAGTTGTTCAGCATCCCGCTGCACAACTGCTTGATTGACACCAGGTTCCGTGACGGCAGGTTACGCTTCAGGGAGAACGGAACTCGTCGTGAAGGCTTCATAGACCGTGATGGCAATGTCGTATTCTTTAATACAGCAGCGCAGGTTCCTGCCGTGGCGGAAGCTCAAAGCAGCATCTCGCTGCCTGATGAAATACCGGCAGACGAAGCACCGGCAGGCGGCACAAGCACGTCAGGACAAGCGGGCCGGGGCGGCATGACAGACTCTGACTTGAGAGGCATCGCCCAAAGCAATCCTTTCTATAAAGAAGCTGCCAAGGTGCTTTCAGGACGGCTTTCGGTAAAGGACGGCAACCGGCGCAGGGTGATACTCAATTACTGTGAACACCTGCGTGCAGCTTATACGACGAAAGACATCGACTTCCTGAAACAGATATTCAGCGAACACGCGCTGATAATTGTGGGCAATGTGGTAAAGACAGGCTCGTCTGAAGAAGGCAGGTTCATGCCGTCGGAGCGTGTGAAGTATAATATAAGGACGAAAAAGGAATACATAACACGTCTTGGCAAGGCTTTTGCTGACAGTAAGAGTATAGACGTGAAGTTCTCGGATTTCCGCATAATGCGCCATCCGACGATGGACGGCATCTACGGAGTCATTCTGAGACAGAAATACAAGAGCGACCGTTATGCTGACGACGGGTACCTTTTCCTGTTGTGGGACTTCCGTAACGAGTCGATGCCCTGCATCCACGTAAGGACATGGCAGCCGTCAGTGACGGTAAGCGATGATAACGATATTATAAGCATCGGAGATTTTAATTTGGAGTGATGACAAGATTTTTCATGCCTGCGTATATGTGCCGTTCGGCCATGTTGTTTGTGCTGATGGTGGCAGGATGCGTAAGGCTTTATGCTCAGGAATTTCGTGTGGAGGGTTTCCGGCAGCTCCCTAACGATGTAAGTGCGTTCATATCGCCTGTGCGCGATTTGAACGGCGACGCCTGTGCACTTGTCAAGGTCATTGCCAGTTCCGATTTCGCTTTTTCCTCGCCGTTGGGCATTGTAAAAAGAAAAGACGATGTTGGCGAGATTTTGCTTTATCTTCCGCAAGGTTCCAGGAAAATAACCATCAAGCATCCAGTTCTCGGAGTTCTTAGGGATTACAGGTTCCCGTCCCCGCTTGAGGAGCGCATGACTTACGAACTTAAAATAGGCATGCCCGAGCCGCAGGTTACGGTTGAGCATGATACGGTTGTACTTACGAAAACAGTAGTCGACACCGTGGCTGTAACGAAGCCGAAAGTAAAAGTGCCTGTGGCTTTTTACGCCATGGTTACAAGCTCTTTCCACAGCAACGGACCGTCGTTCGGAGTTATGTTTGCCGTAATGCGGCGTCACGGAATGTTCGTTCACGCACGCAGCGACATGCGGTCGGTAGGCGAAACACGACTTGAATGCAACAAGGAAGGATATATAGGAAGTAGCAGCATAAAACCTTATTACACCGGCGACGTGCGCCGCTCAAATTACGCCATAACGGCAGGATTAATCCACCGTCTGTGGCGTAATGTATGTATATTTGAGGGGGCAGGCTACGGACGTACTGCCACCGCATGGAAGCTGGCTGAAAGCGAAGGCGGAGGATACGCCCTCAACAAAGGTCTCACGCATGCCGGCGTGGCTGGCGAGCTTGGCGTGGTGGTGGCATTTGGCAGGTTAAGTGTCATGGCGTCGGCGTCAACAATAGCCGGGAAGCAATGGCACGGTAACATAGGTATTGGTATTAGATTAGGAAAGAAATGAGATATTGCAGGCTTATTATATGTATCTTCAGTTTGATGTGGCTGTTGTCGTGCAGTGACGACAATGCGCCTGACAGCATAGAACCGCTGCTGTACGTGAACGAGGCGGCGGATATTACGCGTACGGAAGCAACCTTGTCAGGCGGTGTCGAACTTCAGAGGAATACTGACATGCCGACCCTTCATTTCCTGTATGGTACTACGGCGGAGCCTGAATACAGTTCGAAGGAACTGGTTGTAAATGACAACAAGGTTTCGCTGCGCCTGGTCGGACTTACAGCCGGCACGACATACTATTTCCGTTTACAGGGCGGCAATGGTTCTGCCGTAATAAACAGCGATGTCAGGACATTCACAACCATGCCCAACGACAAGCCTAAGGTTGGCATGTTGACAGTCTTGAGCCAGGGACCTACAAGCGTGATTGCCTCTTATGCGATAACAGACGACGGCGGCGAGAGAATTATCGAAACCGGATGTTACATTACGGAGGAAAACAGCGGCGACTCTGTGAAAGTAATATCAGAACAGACGGAAAGTACTGACGGTTCTTACAGAATACGCATAGGCGGCCTGAAGCAAAACTCGACATACAGCCTTATACCTTTTGCTGCCAGCCGGGCCGGCGAATCAAAGGGTGAACCGACCAAGATAACCACAACCAATGCCGTAGTACTTGAAGCGGCAGGCAAACTGGAAGAGCTTATCGGTGAAGACAAGTACTCATATACCGAGCTTTCGTTCGTGGGCAGCATGAACGGCGACGACCTCAACCTGTTGCGGCAGATGGCCGGAAGGGATTTTTACGGGAACGAGACTCCGGGGAAGCTGGAAAGGATAAACCTTGTTGACGCAAAAATCGTGGCGGGTGGCGGTAACTATGTAGAGTCGAGATACACACAAGACGACGTGGTGGGCTACGGGCTTTTTGCCGGTTGTACAGGCCTGAAGAGCATCAGCCTCCCTACCGGCGCCACAGTAATGGAACAGAACGTTTTTACGGGCTGCACATCTTTAAGTCGGCTGGAGATACCAGCCTCGATGTCATCTTTGACTCCGTCAGCTGGTTGCGTGTCGCTTTCTGAGATAAATGTATCGCCGGCAAATACATCTTACAGCAGTAAGGACGGCGTGCTTTTCAATGCGGACGGTTCGGAGATAGTATGGTTCCCGATGGGGAAAGACGGTGATTATACCTTGCCTTCAACCGTTGTTTCAATAGGCGACTATGCTTTCCAGGAATGCAGCATCACACGCTTCACCCTTCCTGACAATATTGGGACGATAGGGCAGGCAGTGTTCTTCAACAGCAAGGTGCAGGAGGTGGATATGCCCGAAGCGCTGCGTCTTGTCCCGACCGCCACATTCCAGAACTGTTCGCAACTTACCGTGGTAAGGCTCGGCTCTCAGACCGAGCTTGTATCCGACTATGTGTTCGACGGTTGTCCGCTTGAGCACCTTTATATAGAAGCCAAATATCCGCCGGTTTGTAATGACAACGCTTTCACCAGTCGCACGACTGCCTTTACAAAGACATGCACGCTGCACGTGCCCAAAGGGTATAAAGGCTGGTATAAGAACGACCCTGACTGGGGGATGTTTGAGAATATCGTGGAATACTAAAACAAACAGACATACATTAAGACAAATGGGCAATACACCTGAAATAGAAGAGCTGAAACAACTTGTAATGCAGAAATACGGCAGGGGACTGAACACTACTACCGACTTCGAGGAATTCTCACTTCGTTTGAGCCGTGACATAGGGGAAAGCATTTCGGCGTCGACGCTGAAACGGCTTTGGGGTTATGTGGGCGACTCCCACAAGCCGCGGGTTGTGACACTTGACATACTTGCACGCTATCTGGGACATGAAAACTACTACTCTTTCGTGTCATGGTTGAAGACAAGCACTAAATACAACTCGTCGTTCTTCAACGCCAACCAGCTTGTAAGCAGCGACATAAGGCCTGGTTCTACGGTCGAGATAGGCTGGAGTCCAAACCGGCTTGTATATCTTGAGTACCTTGGTGAAAGCAAGTTCAAGGTCGTTTGTTCGGAAAACAGCAAACTTCAGCGTGGCGACGTATTCATGACAGGCTGCTTCATAAAGAACCAGCCGCTTTACCTCCCTTACATAGACCGGGGCGACACACGCACGTCACCGTTCGTGGCAGGGCGCAACGGAGGCTTGACAATAATAAATGTCATCGGCGATACGAAATGAATAATATTGGAGACAAAATGAACGACAGTACGTCCGGGTATACGCAAGACATAGACGGAGAACTAACCGAGTCCTCGCCTATACCCGTACAAAACGGCTTTGACAACATCCGCGAGGTGTATGTCTCGGCTTCGGGTCACACCCGCCTGTTTTCGGCTACGCGATACGGCAAGCGTTATATGCTCAAATGCCTGAAGCCCGATTTCCTCTATACTCCTGTTTACCGCCAGGCTCTTGTCAAGGAGTTCGAGATAGGCCTGCAACTCGACCATCCGCACATCTGCCGTACGATAGGCATGGAGGATGTCGAAGGCATAGGTGCGGCAATCGTTATTGAATACATCGACGGCGACACGCTCAAGGACGTCATGGATGCCAATGCGCTAACGGCCGACACCGCACACCGTATAACAGAACAACTTGCCGATGCTTTGGAATACATGCACAGCAAGCAGATAGTACACCGCGACCTGAAGTCGACGAATATAATGGTAACGCACAATGGGCATAACGTCAAGCTGATTGACTTCAGCCTTTCTGACAGCGACTATTTCAACGTGTTGAAGTGTCCTGCGGGAACTTCCGGGTACATTGCACCGGAACAGCTTCTGCCCGATGCCAAGGCCGATGTGCAGGCCGATGTGTACTCGTTCGGCGTCGTAGTAAAGGACATGGCACGCCGGACTGGCGACTCCGCCCTTATGCGTATAGGCAAGGCATGCACCAGGATGAAAGCCGCCGAACGCCCCTCTTGTATAAGGGAAGCCGTAGAGTTGCCGCAGGCAAAGCCGTCGCAGCGTGTGGCAGTCATCGTTCTTGCCTGTGTGGCGGCGGTGCTTGCCGTGCTGGTGGCTTTAGGGATATTCCGCAACCAGTCAGGACAGGGTGGCGGTGCGGCCGACAGCACTTCTGTCTCGTCTGACAATAACAGGGCCATGGACTATTATGAATGGCCCGGTGTAGGGCAATGAAGCCGTATGTTGAAGCGTAAGCCGCCTGCCGGATGGCGTTGCTGGGCGGCTTACGCTTCAATTTGTAATTATTATTCACTTTTTATTACTTTCAGGGCCGTATTCCTGCCGTTGTTTTATATGGAAACGCCTATCTTTCAATAACTTTGCAACATTTTTCTGTTTATCACTTTTTATTAGTAACTTTGCACCCAGAATAACAAATAAAAAGCGTATTAGAAAATGAATATAGCAAGCGAAATAAACAACTCCGTGCTCAAGGCAGTCAAGGAGCTGTACGGTCAGGAAGTGCCTGCAAAGATGGTGCAGCTGCAGAAGACCAAAAAAGAGTTCGAGGGACATCTTACACTTGTCGTGTTCCCGTTGTTGAAGATGTCGCACAAGAAGCCTGAGGAAACGGCCCAGGAGATAGGCCAGTACCTGATGGACAACGAGCCGTGCGTGGCATCGTTCAATGTGGTTAAGGGCTTCCTTAACCTCGTAGTGTCGCCCAAGGCATGGCTGGCGCTGCTGGCCGACATCAACGCCGACGAGCACTTCGGCGAGAAGAAGGCCGGAGAAGATTCTCCGCTGGTGATGATCGAATACTCGTCGCCCAACACCAACAAGCCGCTCCACCTGGGACACGTGCGCAACAACCTGCTCGGCTGGAGCCTTGCGCAGATTATGCAGGCCAACGGCAACCGCGTTGTAAAGACCAACATAGTAAACGACCGCGGCATACACATCTGCAAGTCCATGCTGGCATGGCTGAAGTGGGGCAACGGCGAGACACCCGAGACAAGCGGCAAGAAGGGCGACCACCTGATTGGCGACTATTACGTGGCCTTTGACAAGCACTACCGCGAGGAGGTAAAGGAGCTTGAGGCTAAATACAAGGCTGAGGGCATGACCGACGAGGAGGCCGAGAAGAAGGCCAAGGACGAGGCTCCGCTCATCAAGGAGGCTCATGAGATGCTCGTTAAGTGGGAACAGAACGACCCCGAGGTGCGCGCCCTTTGGGAGAAGATGAACTCATGGGTTTACGCCGGATTCGACGAGACTTACAAGGCTCTCGGCGTAGGTTTCGACAAGATATACTACGAGTCGCAGACTTACTTGAAAGGTAAGGCCAAGGTTGAGGAGGGACTCGAGAAGGGGCTCTTCTTCCGCAAGGACGACAACAGCGTATGGGCAGACCTCTCTGACGAGGGTCTCGACCAGAAACTGCTGCTCCGCTCAGACGGTACTTCGGTTTACATGACGCAGGACATCGGCACTGCCGAGATGCGCTTCAACGACTATCCTATCGACAAGATGATTTACGTTGTGGGCAACGAGCAGAACTACCATTTCCAGGTGCTCTCGATATTGCTCGACCGCCTCGGCTTCAAGTGGGGCAAGGAGCTTGTCCACTTCTCTTACGGAATGGTGGAGCTGCCTAACGGTAAGATGAAGAGCCGCGAGGGAACGGTTGTCGACGCTGACGACCTTATAGCAGCGATGGTTGAAGACGCACGCCGCACGAGCGAAGAACTGGGCAAGTTCAGCGACATGAGCGAGGACGAGCGCGCCAACGTTGCACGCATCGTAGGCATGGGCGCACTCAAGTATTTCATCCTGAAGGTGGACGCGCGCAAGAACATGCTGTTCAATCCCGAGGAGTCAATCGACTTCAACGGCAACACAGGCCCATTCATTCAGTACACCTACGCACGTATCCGCAGCATCATGCGCAAGGCGGTTGAACAGGGCGTCAGCATACCTGCAACGCTTGAAGGCGACTATCCCGTAAACCAGAAGGAGACCGAACTTATACAGAAGTTGAACGAGTACGGCGCTGCCGTGCGCCAGGCAGGCTTGGACTACAGCCCCAGCGGCATAGCCAACTACTGCTACGAGCTGACCAAGGAGTTCAACCAGTTCTACCACGATTACAGCATCCTCGGCGCCGACAGCGACAAGGAGAAAGTCTTGCGCCTTGTACTTGCCGCCAATGTAGCCAAGACATTGAAGAACGGCATGAACCTGCTGGGTATCGAAATGCCAGAAAGAATGTAATTCTTTAATTCATAATTCACAATTCATAATTCATAATTTACGATTCATAATTCATAAATTGGCTGGTGAAGAACAGGGACGACAATGTGATTGTGCAGAAAAGTTATGCTTTCAGCTTACGTTGCGTAAAACTATATAAGTTCCTTTGCAGTCGTGATGGTAATTTCATTATCGGCAAACAACTGTTAAGGAGTGGTACGAGTATAGGTGCCAACGTTCGTGAAGCACTGCGCGCCCAGACTCGTCCTGACTTTCTTACTAAGCTGAATATAGCGTTGAAGGAAGCCAGCGAGACTGAATATTGGATTGAGTTATTGCGTGATTCAGAATATGTGACGGTTTCTCAGGCTGAAAGTATGCTTTCTGATTGTGTTGAATTACTGAAAATACTCACCTCGATAATAAAGAGAACGAAAGAAAATACAGATACGGCAAGATTGTAGAGTCTAAGATTCACATTATTTACGATTATGATTTTAAAATCAAAAACTTGCGGATTATTGCCTTGGAAAATATGACCTGTGAATTATAAACTTGCGGATTATTGCCTTGGAAAATATGACCTGTGAATTATAAATTTGCGGATTATAGCCTTATGAATTATGAATTGTGAATTATGAATTATGAATTAAACAACCCTCCTGATTACCGCAACGATACGGTGCTTCCGCTTCCGCCCGAGGTTTCGGCCGACGCATGGGCCGTTGACGCGGCATGCAGCGGCAATCCGGGCAAGATGGAATACCGCTGCATAGACCTTGCCACGGGAGCCGTGGTGTTCCATTTCGGTCCCGTGTTCGGTACGAACAACATCGGCGAGTTCCTTGCCATCGTCCATGCCCTTGCGCTTATGGAGCAGAAAGGCATCCGCAAGACCATTTACAGCGACAGCTTCACGGCGATGACGTGGGTGAGGAAGATGCAGTGCAAGACCAAACTCGAGCGCACGCCAAAGACCGAACAGCTTTATAACATCGTTGCGCGCGCCGAGACATGGCTCAAAACCCACCAGTTCCGCGTACCTATTATACAATGGGACACGCGCAAGTGGGGCGAGATACCTGCCGACTTCGGCAGGAAGTGACAAGACGCTTGTATGCGATAGAAAAAAAGACGGTTTCTAAAAGGCCGTGTTTTACGTTACAATAGGTTACCTTTTGCACGCCAAAAGGTAACCTATTGCGTTATAAAAGGTAACCTTTTGCATTTTAATGGAAAACCGGCTGTGCCTTATTCATCTTATTTTGAGTAAGGCAATGTGCTTTTATATTGCGTAAATACTTGAATTTCAAGGTCTTATGTGTTATTACCAGGCGAGGCTCCGCATGCTCCAGCCATGCCCGTCTGTGCCTGTCCGGTTGGCGGTTGTTGGCGGTGCGGGTATGCTGAAGGCAGGCATTTCTTCGTTTATTTGCGCTAAATGTTGTAACTTTGCAGCAAGCACAACGGCCGTATGGCATGCTTTGACATGCCTGCCGGTGCCCTTGCCCGCGCCGGTCAGGCGCGTTAACGGCAACAAGTCTCAACTCCATTAACTCAATATAAGACCATGACCGAATTTGAAAAGATGCGCAGCAGCCAGCTTTATAACTTCTCCGACCCCGAGATATGGAAGAGCCTGAAGCATGCTAAGGAAGCATGCGTTAGATTGCAGACCATGACCATTACCGACGACGATTACCGTGAAGTTATTGAAGACCTTATACCGGGCATTCCGGCCGACAGCGTTGTGTGTCCGCCTTTCCACTGCGACCACGGCAACGGCATAAGGCTGGGGCGCAACGTGTTCGTAAACTACAACTGCACGATGCTTGACGGAGGCCTGATTACCATTGGCGACGACGTCAAGATAGGGCCGCACTGCCAGCTGTACACGCCGCAGCACCCCTTCGACCACGTGCAGCGCCGCGGAACAATCGAGACGGCTTATCCCATAACGATAGGCGAAGACACATGGCTGGGCGGTGGTGTGGTAGTGCTGCCGGGCGTTACGATAGGCAAGCGGTGCATAATAGGGGCGGGCAGCGTTGTCACTAAGGACATTCCCGACGACAGCATGGCCGCAGGCAATCCTGCAAGAGTGATAAGGAGTCTGAAATAATATTGCGGCGCGGTAGCCGCAGCCTTAACCATTAACTGATAATGAAGAGTATATTGTTTGTCTGCCTCGGCAACATCTGCCGCTCTCCGGCGGCCGAGGCCATAATGAAATTGAAGCTGGACGAGGCTTTTCCCTTCTCTGACGACTACTTTGTCGACTCCGCCGGCATAGGCTCGTGGCACGAGGGGCAACTGCCCGACCGCCGCATGCGCGAGCATGGCGCGCGCCGCGGCTACGATATAAGCAGCCGTGCGCGGCAGATAAAGCCGGCCGACTTCGCCCGTTTCGACTATATTTTCGGCATGGACCATGAGAACATGGCCGATCTCAGGCGCATCGCACGTAACGATGCCGAGCGTGCAAAGGTGTTGTGCGCCGCCGACTTCATGACCCGCCACCCCGGATACGACACTGTGCCCGACCCTTATTACGGCGGGCCAGAGGGCTTCGAGCTTGCTCTCGACCTGATAGAAGACGCCTGCGACGGCATAATCAGCCGCATGTTCATGGCGGAGTGACGTGCCGTGCGGTTTCATGCCGCACGGTGCCGCGTCACTGGCGCAGTTTGCCGTCGTGGCAGCAGGCAGTCCGCCGCACCGTTAAAAAAGGAAAAAGATTAATCCTGGTTTGATTGTCAGGCTGATTTTTTATACCTTTGCATAAGGTAAGGCATGAAAAAAGTATTCCACATAATATCTCATTTCGATGTCGGTGGAGCCGAGCGTGTGGCGGTGAACATTGCCAAGTCCAAGACGGCGGACATGGAGTATCACGTCGTCGAGCTTGTCAGGGCGCGTTCGCCGTTCACCCGTGTGTTCATACGCGAACTTCAGGACTGCGGCATAAGGTATCATCGTGCTTTCGTGCCCGATGTCCGTTTCCATTATATTTTCGAGCGCCTGGCCGCCATGACTTTCCCGTTGTGGTTTCTGCCCTTGTTCCTTAAACACCGCCCTGCCGTAATCCACAGCCATACTGAAATGCCCGACCTTGCCGTATGGTGGTTTTTCACCCTCTTCCCGCGCCTGCTCCATGGCTGCAAGGTCGTCAGGACAATACACAACACCAGGCTCTGGAGCGGACTGGAGAATACCGGCCGACGTGTGGAACGCTTCTTCATACGCCACGACTCCAACGTGGCAATATCCGTTTCGGTACGCGACAATTATGAGAAAGAGTACCGTCAGCGCGCCCCGATGATATACAACGGCGTGGGCGAGACACCCCAAAAGTCTTACGACGGACTGATCGGTGGCAAGATAAACATATTGTTTGCCGGGCGTTTCGAGCCTCAGAAGGGCGTTTCCACACTGATAAGCATTATCAAGCGGCTCAAGGACGACGGCCGTTTCCATTTCCACATAATAGGCGACGGCAGCCTGCGTGCCGACATCGAACGCGAGCTTGCCCCGTTGCCGTGCGTCACTCTGCGTCCGCCTGTCCACGGTCTGGCCGCTTACCTGTCGTCGTTCGACTATCTGCTCATGCCGTCCGAGTTCGAGGGACTTAGCATAATGTCGATTGAAGCAAGCCTTGCGGGCCTTCCGGTCATAGCCAACAGTTGTCCCGGCCTGCGCGACACGCTGCCGCCCGACTGGCCTTTGTGCGTCAAGGGCAACGACATGGGCCAGTACATGGCAATATTCAGGAACCTGAAGAGGCGTACTGGCGGCGACGATTTGGGACGCAAGGCAAAGGCTTTCGCCGTCGAGAAGTTCGGCATAAGGCGCATGCAGGAGGCTTACGAGGCGCTTTACCGCTACTGATGTGCTGCCTGCCGTGCCTTGTCTGCCTGTCGCTGCAGCCGCGGGAGTGAACGAAAAGTGAACAAGAAAAATGGCAAACATAATAAAGAAAGCGGCCTTTACGGCCTACAACACCGTGTTTCGTACCGTGCAGCGGTATGACCTTTCGCCTTGGGAGCATGCCCCCGAGACGGGCAGGCCTGTCTACGGCGTCTACCATGTGTTTTGCGACAAGGGGTGGCGCGAGCTTGTTGCCGACCAGGTGGCAGGACTGAAAGCCAGCGGACTGTATGATGCTACGCTGAAGCTGTATGTAAGTTGTATCGTTAAAGACACGTCCGAGGTTGAGGAGCTGCGCCGGATGATAGGCGGTGACAAGGTTGAGTTCATCTCCGTTAAGACCGACCCGATGAAGTTCGAGTATCCTGCGCTCGAGTTCATACGTGCCAAGAGCTGCGAGGAAGACTGCTTTTTCTATTATTTCCACACAAAGGGCGTATCATACTACGGTGGCAACGACCACGACCGTAATTACCTCAGTCTGCGCCGCAACATTGATGCGTGGCGCAAGATGATGGAGTATTTCCTCTTCGACAAGTGGCGTGTGGCGGTCAATGTGCTGTCTGCCGGCTATGATACTTACGGCTGTTACCGTCTGCCGCCTTATCCCAAGCCCTATTATCTCTATGCAGGCAACTTCTGGTGGGTGCGTTCCGACTATGTGCGCCGCCTGCCGCCATTCCCCGAGAACCGCATCGCCACCGACCGTTTCATCGCCGAAGAGTGGCTGTACAAGGCCTGTCCTAAGGACTTTTCGGCGTTCGACACCCTTGCCGACCTTTATTACGTCTACATTGACAAGGACCTTTACGCCTCCAAACGGCTGCCCGTGCTTAAGTGGTTAAGATATGTATTGCGCTTCAATTGGGTGAAGCTGTGCAAGCATGTGTTCAAATATGACTTCAAGGCAAAGCGCCAGAAGCGTTACCAGGTGTTGAGGCAGAAGTGACCGGTGTGTGCCTCTTGCATGATGGACGGATAAAATATATACAGTTGCAGCCTGGCGGATATTGTCCGCCAGGCTGCAACTGTATTGGTATCGGGGCTTATAGCCGGCCTATGAAAGCTATTGATTTCTCTTTATAACGTGTCAGACGGTTGTTCACGTCGCCCCAGTCTATGTCCTTAGCCGTCGCTTTTTGCTCTGCGCCGGAACGCAGTTCGTCGGGCATGAGCAGCCTGTCTTCGAGTCCGAACATGGCCAGCAGCGACTTGAAACGCGACATGCCGCGCCCCGGGTTGCCTACGGCGAAGAAGGGTTTGTTGAATATTATGGAGAACACACAGGCGTGGAAAGAGTCTGTTATGACGAATTTCGCGTCGTCGAATCCTCTCAACCATTGCTCCACCGGCGGCTGAATGCGCTCTGACAACGGCGCGAACATGTCCTCAACCTTCGAGTTGACGCGGAACGGTTTGAGGCCTCTCTCATTGGCGGTAGCCGCTATAAGTGCAACCTTCTCGGGCGTTTCGTCCAGTATGTAGTTAAGAAGCGTGCCTCCGCTCTTGGGCGTTGTGTCGGCTGCTGACAACCTTATGTAGTCCTGCCTGTCAAGCAACATGGTCGGGTCGAGCACGTGTTCGGCCTCCACACCGAAATGTTCGCGGCACAATTCCACGCCCGACGCCTCCCTGACCGACACCGCATCGAACATGCGCAGCAGCCGTCGGCACTCCTTCTCCTTGCTTCGTGAGTATTCCCATGCGTCAGTTCCGAACGACGCCGCATACGCCATGCGCCTTATGCGCCAGCCTTCGGCAAAGTCAAGGTAAGCCGTGCGTATGTCGTCGAAGTACTGCGGGCGCCACACCTGGTCGCTTCCAACGACTATTGCGTCGAAGTCGCTCTCTATAATCGCACTGTATGCGGAGAACGTCATCCGCCTGATGTTCTTCCGGATGAACTTGTCGGTGTGCTGCCTTATTATCGGCAGTTCCCTGTTCTGCTTCTGTTCGTAGAATATGGGATATGGTTCTCCCCTCAGGTTCCTTATTATACGCCGGGCATATTTCACCGGCTTGCGCCACACAGGCAGGTGCAGCGGCCTCTGTTCCTTTTCTATGACGCACGCGTTGTGCCCCATCCGGCTTAGCACGGTCTGCAAGGCGTAGGCTTGCAGTATGCCTCCGTAGTTGGTGTGTAGCGGCAACGTGAGTATTCCTATCTTCATTTATTTCTTCGGTAAGATAATATTTCTCAAGGTTCTCGTTATCTTTTTGTAGACAACGTAGTATCCGGGTTTCTTCAGCGCACGGCCGAGGGCATCATTGAAAGACTGTCCTGCGGCAATGTCGTCGAAGAAGCGGCGGCGTGATGGACGCTCCGGCGCTGCCGAACTGAAGCCCCCGTTGTGGCGCTCCTCGTCCCTTGCGTCGGTCGGCAGGGTGTCGATGTCGAGTCCGGCGAGGGCTTCTCGGCCTTTGTCCGTATTGACGAAGACGAGGCTTACGCCCTTGTCGTCGGCGAATCCTGGCACCGCCTGCGCAGCGCTCCAGTAGTCGGCTATGGTCAGGTCGCTGCCGCTCGCCCCGTGCTTGCACTTGCAGCGGTGGCACGCAGGGCGCAGGTAAACGTCTGACATGAAGCCCCGCATGAAAGGATTGTCTACGTAGACCGACGCAGCCAGTTCGCGTTCGCCGTCCCGGCTGCCGTCCTTGCACCCTTTAATCACGACATTATAGCGCGACCAACCTTCCTTGCTCTTGTCGCGGAAGTTGACGTATGTAATCCTTGTGCCGCCGTCGAGGCTCCTGAAATTTTCGTCTAGATAGCGCTGCCATACGCCCGGCGAGGGTACGCCGTGGCACATTATCTCGACTGTAAGCAGCTTGTCGTAGTCCTTGCGCAGGTAAGCGCGCAGTCCGGCTATCTGGCACGGCGTGCCGGTGAACATCACCCTGCGCCCTTCCTTAAGTAGTTTTGCAGCCTGCGAGTACGTAGAGCCGATGCGGCTCTGCACGTATTTGCTGCCCTGCATGGGGCAAAGTTCTTCAATAGTTTCGGCTGCCGTGTGCATAACCTGCCACTCGTCGTCGAACACCGCGCCGAAGACTACGCCGCCGTTGCCGACGACTTCTTTCGCCAACGCTATGAACACACCGCCCGACGAGCTGCCCGTCCGCTCCCCGGTGTTGCGGTTTTTGGCGGCAAGCATGTCTAAGGGGCTGCGCTCTTCGAGCTCTCCGAGCAGCGGACAAGCCTTTTCGCACAGTCCGCAGTTGATGCATGCCGCCGCGTCGACTTCGGGATAGGCGAAGCCTTCGCCGTCGTCGCGCATGGTGATGCATCCCTTCGGGCATATCTGCGCGCAGGCGCTGCATCCGCAGCAGTCGTGTTTGTCGGTGATGGTTATCATGTTTTCAGGGTGTTAAGCCGGTTGTTGCATGTGGTGTAAATGCCATGGCGGTGCGCCGTATGGTACCGCCCGGCGTGGCGTATGGGTTACCTTTTCAGCTTGTGCGCCATGTTTTTCGCCTTGTCGATGATGAACTTGCGTTCGCTTCCGACAAGTCCGATGAAGTAGACGGCTGCGCATACCGACACGGCAGACGAGGCGCACACCGCCATGAAGCGGCCGAACGACGGCTGCATGAGCATGTATACAGCCAGCGGCACGGCCAGCGAGGCCAGTGTGACGTAGGTTATGGGCAGCGCAGTTTTGTGCAGGTAGGCGCGCATCGAGAAGCTGATGAGCGGCCGCAGCATCCATATACGCGCCACCTGGGCGATGACGAACACCACGAGCTGCACTACGAACACGCCCTCGGGTGGCGCGCCGAGCTTCAGCGCGACGTAGGCGATGGGCAGTATCAGTATCAGCAGCGTGCCCACCACGGCCTGGTATAGGCGTATGCGGCCGGTGGCTGACGCCGCCTGGATAAGCGGATTGGCAAGGCTGTCGATCATCGATATTACGAGAATGTAGCGCACGAAGGCCACTGTGTGGCCGGGCACTATGCCGAGCCACCACTTCAGTATGACGGGAGTCTCGAGGATTACCGGCAACGACAGCAAAAGCAGCAGGTAATACGAGAACTTCGAGCTTGTGAATATCAGCTTGTGCATGTATGACATGTCGCCCGCGGCATACGATTTCGTAATCTGCGGGTTGAGCGCCGTCTGGAAATTGACGCAGAAGCCCTTGATGGCGTTCTGCACCTGTACGGCTATTCCGCGCGCCGCGTTTACCGTAGGACCGAAGAACATGTTAAGCAATACGTTGAGCCCCTGGGTGAACGCCACGGCGGCAATGTTGCCGAAGAGGTTCCATCCGGCAAAGCCCGTCATCTCGCGGAACAGCGCCCCGTCCCACATGCGCCGGTAACTGGTCTCGGCGAAGTGGCGTCCGCTGTACTGCCCGTAGATGATGCGGATGAGCAACTGTACGAGCAGCATGAGCACGGCGTATAGTTTCAGCTTGTCGATGTCGGTCACCACGAGCATGTAGACTATCAGCAGCTTGAGCGACACCTCGAGTACGGATATGTAGGCGAAGGCCCCCATGCGCTCGTGGGCTATTATGGCGGCGTTGTATGGAATGCTCATAACCATTACCACCGAGGCAAGCACCGACGTGTGGTAGACCCACAGGGCGGCGTCGAAGCGCTCGGGCGGTATGCTTAGCTGCGTGTAGACGAACCACAGGCCCACCGTCTCGGCAAGCAGGAGCACCACGGCAGAGATGAGCGCGTGGATGTTTATGCTCGTGCAGAACACCTTGTGCAGCCGCACGTCGTCGCCGCGCCCCAGTTCGAAGTTCATGTAGCGCTGCGTGGCCGAGGCCATGGCGGCGTTGAAAAAGGAGAACATCGCCACGAAACCGCCCACCACGTTGTACAGTCCGTAGTCCTCCACGCCGAGCGTGTTGAGCACCACGCGGCTTGTGTAGAGGCTTACGGCCATGGTGAACAGCATCCTGGCGTAAAGCGCCAGCGTGTTCTTGGCAATGCGTTTGTTGTTCTCCGATTTTTCAGACATTACTTGCAAAAGTAATTATTTTTTCTTATCGAAAGGGCTTTTTGGCATATAAAAATGCGCAGCCCCGTGTCCGCCGTCCATGCGGAACTTTACGCCGTGGTTGTAAAAGGTAACCTTTTACGTCCTGAAAGGCCGCATATTGCAGGCTGAAAGGTAACCTTTTGCAGCGTAAAAGGTTACCTTTTACATTGCAGTAAACAGAATTGGTGTGATGATACTGTTAAGTATTGATTATCAGTTACTTACATTCCGAAGCTTGTCTTTTGCCCTTTAGTCCGCCTTCCTGCCTTGAGCGGTGGCAGCAGTCGACGGCGTCGCGTGCCTGCGCCATGGCGTATATAATATAAATAGGTGTGGCACGTGCCTGCACGGCGGGGCATGGCGTTGCTTCCCCGGTATGCCAGCGGCACCCTTGATTGCGCCCGGCATGTGCAGGTTTGCGGTGTTGTGAACGGAATTAGGTTGTTGCAAACGTTAAATATATATAAATGTTTGTTTTGACGGGGCGGCCGTAGTCCGACGATATAATAAAAATATGTACCTTTGCACGCCGATTATTATCGGGGGAGCACTTAGAACCCCTGGAACGGAGTGTTAATAGTCGTACTTTTGGCCGAGTGCGACGGTTAGTGAATCGCCGTTCACAAAGAGAATTAAAAACGTTTTTTAGTAGTAATTTTTTAAATTAAAATGAACACTTTAAGTTACAAGACTATTTCCGCAAACAAGGAAACGGTGAATAAGGAGTGGGTCGTTATCGACGCAGCAGACCAGGTAGTAGGCCGTCTGTGCTCTAAGGTTGCCAAGCTTCTTCGCGGAAAGTACAAACCTAATTTCACTCCGCACGTTGACTGCGGTGACAACGTAATCATCATCAACGCCGCCAAGGTTGTGTTCTCCGGCAAGAAGGAGACCGACAAGGTGTACACACGCTACACCGGCTATCCCGGCGGTCAGCGCTTCAACACTCCTGCCGAGCTGCGCAAGCGTCCTTACGGCGCCGACAGAATCATCCGTCACGCAGTTAAAGGCATGCTGCCCAAAGGCCCGCTCGGACGCAGCCTGATGGACAACCTCTACATTTTCGACGGCACAGAGCACAACATGCAGGCCCAGAAGCCCAAGGCAATAGATATTAACCAGTACAAATAATTGAAGCGACAAATGGAAATGATTAATGCAATAGGCCGTCGCAAGAGTGCTGTGGCACGTGTCTATCTCACTGAGGGCACCGGCAAAATCACGATAAACAAGAAAGACATCAGCGTATATTTCCCCTCTGCAATCCTGCAGTACGTGGTAAAACAGCCACTGTTGCTGCTCGAGGCTGCAGAGAAATATGACATCAAGGCAAACCTCGACGGCGGCGGCTTCACAGGCCAGAGCCAGGCTCTGCGTCTCGCTATCGCACGCGCCCTCGTCAAGGTGAACGCAGAAGACAAGAAGAACTTGAAAGACCACGGATTCCTGACTCGCGACGCACGCGTTGTAGAGCGTAAGAAGCCGGGACGTCCGAAGGCACGCAAGCGCTTCCAGTTCAGCAAGCGTTAATGTTTGGTTTGCCGTCCTCCCACGCGGAGAGGCAAGCCTCGCGTTTAGCATCCAAACCGACAAGACCCGCCACGGCGCATATAATCGGAACGGTACAGGCCGCATGACGCAGGCCGCCGTTGACTGTCGGATACGGTTACCTGCCGGTTGGTTCTAATAAAACTAAAAGGAAAGTAAACAACAACAATTAAAAAAAAGAAAAAATGTCAAGAACTAATTTTGATATGTTACTCAAGGCCGGATGCCATTTCGGCCACCTGAAACGTAAGTGGAACCCCGCCATGGCTCCTTATATCTTCATGGAGCGCAACGGCATTCACATCATCGACCTTAACAAGACTGTTGCTAAGATAGATGAGGCTGCCGACGCACTGAAGCAGATAGCCAAGTCGGGCAAGAAGATACTGTTCGTTGCTACTAAAAAACAGGCCAAAGACATCGTTGCCGAGAAAGCTACTTCGGTTAACATGCCTTACGTAATAGAGCGTTGGCCGGGCGGAATGCTCACCAACTTCCCGACAATCCGCAAGGCTGTCAAGAAGATGGCCACCATCGACAAGCTGATGAACGACGGAACTTACTCTAACCTCTCAAAGCGTGAAATCCTTCAGATCACACGCCAGCGCGCAAAGCTCGAGAAGAACCTCGGTTCTATCGCCGACCTTACACGCCTGCCGTCTGCACTCTTCGTTGTAGACATCATGAAGGAAGCTATCGCCATCAAGGAGGCTAAGCGTCTGGGCATACCCGTATTCGCTATCGTCGACACCAACTCTAACCCACGCGACGTAGACTTCATCATCCCTGCAAACGACGACGCAAAGGACAGCGTAGAGGTAATACTCAACGCTTGCTGCGCAGCAATAGCAGAGGGGCTCGAGGAGCGCAAGATAGAGAAGGCTGACGAGAAGGCTGCCAAAGAGCAGGCTGAGGCTGACGCCGTTGAGGACAAGCCGAAGCGCGCACGCAAGGCCCGCAAGGACGCTCCTGCAAAGGAAGAGGAAGCTCCCAAGGCAGAAGAGGCAGCTGAAGAGGCTCCCGCAGAAGCTTGATTTTCATTTGACAAACATTTAATATATTAGAAGAAAACCATTATGGCTGTATCAATAGCTGTCTCTTATACACATCTCCGAGCCCACGAGACCGTACTAGATCTCG
>ERZ1027283.67-NODE-67-length-51681-cov-13.669934_pt1 | contig 51681 bp, 50 predicted proteins | sample MGYA00519254_ERZ1027283 | MGnify/ENA primary metagenome ERZ1027283 (study PRJEB26926, sample SAMN06165184) | human gut metagenome | biome: ENVO:00009003; feature: ENVO:2100002; material: ENVO:00002003 | host: Homo sapiens | place: USA | collected 2012 ...
GCGATCGTCGGCAGCGTCAGATGTGTATAAGAGACAGTATTTACACCATCTAAGGACTTCATTGTCGGGACGAAATCGTCCACTCACGACTTAAAACCATTTTATAAATTTTATCGCCTATAAATGGGCTTGTATTCAACCTCTTTACACCATTCCCATCTGTTTCGTGAAGGTAAAAATGAGGTTTGGTGTAAAAATTGGTGTAAATGGTGTATAGCCATATTTAGTTTTGGGTTTGATAGCATTGCTATCAGTCCTGTGCTTCATTCTACCACTTTTTCGTCATAAAGTAAAGAAAGCACACACCGTATCTCTACGGCATATGCTCTCTTTCTGATTATATGATTACTTACTGATTAAATTGCAATTCTAATCCCTCAAACTCTGACTTTCTTAATTCCTTTGTTACATCTGTGTAAATGTTCAATGTCGTGGATACGTCTTTGTGTCCGAGTGCGTCCTGAATAACTTTAACATTTACACCGGCTTCGCACATTCTTGTAGTAAATGTATGTCTAAGGGAATGACAGCTAAAGTGAGGAAGTAAAACCTCTGGATTTTCACTTTCCAGAAACTGCTTATCATTACAATTTCTTATGATACGACGGATTGCTTTATTGAGGGTTGCTTGATGTTGCGGCTGACCAAAACGATTTACAAAAACAAAATCAGTGTATCCGTCAACCGTAGCTTCACAATGCAGTCCGAGAAGTTCCTGCCTTTCTTTTTCCATTAAAAATGCTTCCTTCACAAATTCAAGCATTGGAACTTGTCGCATACCTGCCGGTGTCTTGGTTGTGTTCACATTGAAATAGCAACCTTTCTTGCTTCCTTCGGTTCTGTGGTCATAATAAACAAGCGTATGATTCACATCTATAATGCTTTCCTCTAAATCTATGTCACACCACCTGAGTCCGGTCAATTCGCCCACACGCAATCCAGTTCCGACCATAACCGCAAATATTGGATACCAATACTGTGCTTCCGGTGTGTTCTTCAGATAGTTAAGAAAAAGTTCCTGCTCCGGTTTGGTTAATGCCCTGCGTTTTTCAGTCTTAAAACAATGTGATTTTTTCAATTCACGCAAAACATTGTCTGTTGGATTGCTTCTGATATAATCATCATCTACTGCCATTTCAAAGACCTGATGTAGAACGGTATGTATGCTATCAATCGTTGCGGGTTTCAGATGTCTTTCATCAACAAGACTGTTGTAATATCTTTTTATATCAGTCTTTTTTATAGACATTATGAATTGAGAACCAATCTGATTACGCACGAATGTCTCGTACATATATTTGTAATTCTCAAAAGTATTATTCTTTATTCCACGTTTCAAATCTCTCCAAAGTTCATACATATCGTTAAGTGATGTATAGCGTGCTTCTGCCTTGATACCGTCTTTCTTGTCCTTGTCGATTTCATCTTCCTTATATCTTAAATCATCCAAGTTCCTTGCATAAATACAATGTCTTTTACGGTTCTCATCTGTCCATCGGAATTGATAAGTACCGTCCGGACGTTGCGATTCCCCTTTGCGGAGAACCTTTCTTGATTTATCTTTTCTTTTTGTATTTGCCATTGTGTTACCTCCTACAATTCTGTGCTTGAGTCAATAAACTCCTCTAACTTCTCTCGTATAATTAAAAGCCTGTCGCTTCTTGCAATTCTGAAACTGCAATCCTTATCCATCAATAGTGCCTTTAATCTTCGCTCTCCAATACCTGAATAAGCAGCCGCTTCCTCGACCGTAAGACATTTCTTTTCCCAAATCGGTATATCCTCCGGTGGTTGCAATAGCTGTTGCTGATATTCATATAGTTCAGAACCATCTATTTTGTACATCTACATTCCTCCCTTCAAATAGAACACATCTGGTCTAAATATTCTTCAAATTGTTTGCGTTTAATTAGAGTTCTTTTTCCAATTTTCAATGTAAATTGTTTTGCTTCCGGTTGCTTTGTAAGTTCTCGTATTGTTTCTCTACCAATGCCCGTATATACATACATTTCATCAATAGAAAGTGCTATCTTATGCCACAACGGAACGCTCTCGCTTTTACTGGAAAACCACTCATCATTCAATCTGTTCATCATCTGCACCTCCCTTAAATTCCGATGTCTGAATAAATTTCTCGAATGCTTTTCTCTTGATAAATCTGCGATTACCCATCCACAATACAAATGGGCAGGCATATAGATTTGTTATTTCAATCAGTTTTTTCTCACTGATTCCTGTATAAAAAGACGCTTCTCTTATGGTTAATATAGGCTTATGCTCTAATGGCATTTCTTTTTTGCTTTGCATTTCGTCCTCCTTGTATTGATGGCATCAGTATATTCATTTTTCTGCGATAAGCCCATTATGCAATCGGACTCATCGCAGATTTGACTTTTTACTATATTGAATACTGTCTTTCGAGGTATTCCTCAAAGGATTTTCTCTTGATTACCCTGCGACTTCCTATCCATATCACAAAAGGGCAGTCCTCCGATTCTGACATCTCATATATCTTATTGGCACTTATCCCTGTGTAAATTGAAGTTTCCGTTACCGATAAAACAGGTTTTAACCAAAGCGGAATGTCATAACTTACAATTTCATATCTTTTCTTAGACATTCTGACACCCCTTTCCTCTTGCGTTGTGCTGTCTTTCAGCAATCACATAATCCCAACCGGATTGATTGCATTTATCGCAGTGGTCTTTGACCTTTGCAAACGGGTCAAGCCGACGCACGATATAATCGGGATTGTGAATATAATCTTTCAGGCACTTTGAGCAAAGGCAACGGATATTTTCTTTCTTTTCTTCCTTATAAATCCAAAGTCCGAAAGTCTTTTTAAGCGTTATATTTATTCGCCTTAAAAGCTGCTCATCTTCAATCGTTCCGATGTAATCTCTGAGTTCATCTTTGTTTACTGTCTGAAGTTGCTCCAGTAGAACCATTGACGGCTTCTTGAGTCCAAACTCCTGACCGAGCAGGATATGTGACGGCAGGTATCTTTTCTTGATAACGCCTGTTACCGCAGCCACAATAATTGTTGGTGCGTTTCTGTTATAATCATCTGCCTGAATTACAAGCACCGGTCGTGTTCCGCTTTGTACCGAACCTGTTCGTGTTCCGAAGTCGTAGTAGAATAAATCCCCACGGCAAATTGTTTTTTCTTTCATATGTAAAACCTCACATTTCTAAATATTTTGAAGTGTCATTCGTATCCGGGATGAAATAACCCCTTCACTCATTGCACAAAAGGGTTCATTTTGGACACCCAAAATCAGAGATTCTCATAAAATTTCTTAAAATTTTTCTTTGCCGCTTCAATAGATTTGCTGACAGAACTGTGATAAGTACCTTCTTCTACGGCTATTTCACGACAGCTCTTTCCCTCAATGACAAACTTATACAATCTTCGTTCCTGAGCTGGTTTCATCATTGAAAGCACTATTCTAACTTTCTCAATTTCACGCAGACGCTGTAATTCTTTCCTCTCTGCAATTTCTTCTGCTTCTCTGAGTTCAAATGGGTCAACAAAGTCCAAGAATGCTTCATTATGGAATTGCTCAAATAAATCATCTTCATAACAAAAGGCATCTAAATGTCTTGCATCTCGCATTTCACATCTATGAGTTTCTCTGTTATCGTCAATAATCACTTTTCCCTGTGCCATAGACAGCAGGACAAATGGAGTGTATCTGCTAATAATATCCGGATATTTATCCCACAGTTCTTCTTCAGTAAGTTCGGTAACAACTGCCCATTTCTCTGTGCCGGTATATCCGTCATATTCATATTTGAGATTGATAAGTTTACAGTCCTTTGCAAATAATTCTTCTTGTTCCGTTAATGTAAGTTTGTTTGTCATTTTCGTAATCTCCTTTGAATTTTCTAAAATTGCTTTTTTATATAGAAAATTTGGAGATTACGGGTATTTAGCTATGTATGCCTGCCACTGCTTTTTCATTTGCTTCTCCGTTTCGGAGCAACAAAAAAATAGCCGAACATCAAGAACGCAAGGATATAGTTATCCCGTTATTCTCAATGTCCGGCTATTTGGTAACTCATTCAGGTTCCGTGGCTCGGTACAAAGCTCAGTTATTCAGTTGTTTGCTCATTTCTTGTTTATTCTAAATGTTCTGAATTTGAGATTACCTCTGCGCAGTGAAAGGTCAATCTCATTTACATACCCACATTTCGGGCATTTAATTTCAATGTTTCCTGTCGTCATCGTGACTTTATCAAAGATACGCCATTCACAGCGTTTGCACCTGACGATTACTTTCTGTTCCAGTCTTGTCAAATCTTATACACCTCCGGATAAACAGCAAGGTAGTCAAACGGATTATCAAGATAATCCTTGTGCAAGAGTCCAAGCTGTTTCATTCGTATTGCAAGTGCTTTCTTTGAGCATCCTAAAAAATCTGAAAGTGCTGCGTATCTTTCATAGACCGCCGGATAATAGATTTTATTTAGGCATTCGATTTTATCCCCAAGCCCAAACAAAAACATTCCTTTTTCTATCAGACACCTCGGAAGCAGAATTGCAGCCGCAAGTGTATTTGCCTGCCATTCCTCCCAATCGGTAATTATTCTGCTTTTCTCTGTGTCTGCGGTTGCCTTGTAATAATGCACTCCGGCTGATTTTTCCGTTATTCCATAATCATTTGGGAACAACATCTTGAATATCTGATGACTGCCTTCGTGCATAAGTGTAAAATTCTTTCTTCCTTTCAGGTTGTTGTCATAGTTAAGGTCAGACTCGACCAGAACCGTTTTGCCATCCAAGAAGAAAAAGGCTTCATCGTCGTTGTTTTCAAATACCTGCACTCCGAGTTCCCCAAACGATGTCATTCCGAGAATGCTTCCATCATAGGAAAGGTGCATATACTCAATCGTCAGTCCAAGTACCTTTTCGAGCATTAGCTCCGGCTCAATGCGGTACACCTGTGATTTCTTTATTTCAGGCAGTTCAAAATATGCCTTTACAAATTTCTCTGAAATTGTTTCTATATCATTTCTCGATAAGCGTTTCAATTACTTAGCCCTCCTAACATTAGGATTTTGCTTCGACAAACCACTTTCCGTTTTCTTCATCGAACAGAAAAGCCGACTGTCCGCAAATCTGAACCGTATAGCGAATGCCTGTGCCACCGACCTTAGTAGCGGCGGCTCTGCACTTCTGCATTACACGGTCGACTTCATATATCTCATCATTTTCAAACTTAATGGAATTCGGACGAGCCGTTCCATCAGGTCTATGCGTCACATTTACTTCGACATATACTTTTCTTCTTTCACACTCCATTGCTTATACCTCATAATTTCTCATTGTTACAACCAATCTTCCCAAATGCTCATATCCGTCGATGTCTTTATCTGAGACTTTGTATTTCGGTTTTTCGTCATCATTCTTGTTAATGTAGCAGGAAAGCCGACCTTTTAGAAACGGCTTATTCAAATCAAAGAATAAAAACATCCCTTCGTATATTCCGTAATCGGTAAAATGGTTTCCGCCGTCCGCAATGAAGATAGCCATATCATCACTGCATCCTTTTATTAAACAATCAGGCATTCTTACATATGCCTGTACATCACTTTCATCAATCACAATTAAGCCCTCCTTAGCCGACCATTCCCGTCGGCATCGTGATTTCCACTTTTTCCGGTGGTAGCTGCAAGTCCTGATACAGAACTCCATTCCTTATGCTGTCCTTACCGAAGCGTCTGCGGATTGTTTCAATACATTTTTCAAGTCGTTCCAACTTTTCCTGCTTTTCCACATCCATAAATAATCCTATCTGACGGGGCGTGTCTTGAGGAATAAGATTGATTGCTTGGATTGTTACGGAACGGATTGGATTGTACCAACCATACCTTGCTTCAAAAAGTTGAAATGCTCTCTTGGCAAGAACCATCGGCGATTGCGTAGGCAAGTCAATCTTGGTCTGCCATTGTCTTGTACATAGTGTGTTATCTCTAATGTGTATGGCAACTCCTTCGGCACTCAGTCCGTGGACTCGGAGCTTGTGTCCGATGTCTTGGGTCAATTCGAGAAACACGGGCCACACCTGCTCCGGTTTCTCTAAGTCTGCAACTGTCGTTATACCGTGTCCTACGCTCTTGATAGGCGATACGAAGTCTTTCTTGGCAACAAGGGAAAGGTCATTGCCATTTGCGTAATTCCATAATGCAACTCCGTTTTTTCCTAATACGCTTCGCAGGAACTCAGGGTCGGTCTGTGCTAAAGCCCCGATGGTACGAATCCCATAGCTGTCTAATGTACGCTGTGTCGCTCTGCCTACACCGAGCAAATCAGCCGATGGGAGTTTCCATATCTTTTCTCTGAAAGTATCCTTTGGTATAACCGTTACTGCATCCGGCTTCTTCATATCAGAGCCGAGTTTTGCAAATATCTTATTAAATGAAACACCAACGGAGATAGTAAGTCCGAGTTCAAACTTAATCGTTTCTCTGATTTTGTTTGCAACTTCCACCGGAGAGCCGAAAAGACTACCTGTTCCGGTAATATCCAGCCAGCACTCATCCATACCATAAGGTTCTACTTGGTCTGTATATCGTTCGTACACGCTTCTTGCAAGTTTTGAGTATTTTATATATTCCTCATAATGCGGTGGAACAATAACCAAATCCCGACATTTCTGTTGTGCCTGCCAGACGGTATCTCCGGTTTTCACATCAAATGCCTTTGCTTTATAATTCTTAGCAAGGACAATTCCGTGTCGTTCTTCAACAGAACCGCATACAGCAACCGGATATTCTTTCAGAGCAGGGTTAAGCATACACTCAACACTTGCATAGAAGTTGTTCATATCGCAATGTAAAATATTTCGAGCCATTCTGCGTAACCCCCTTGACTTTTTGAGAAGTTTAATATAAACTATGAGTAGTTAAACTTCTTACTTGCTATTATACGCAGTTAAACTTCTCTTGTCAAGAGTGTAGACGAAGTTTAACTACATAAATTTAAGACAAGGAGTGAACAATCAAGATGACATTCGGCGAAAAAGTTAAGAACGAACGAAACAGACTCGGATTAAATCAGGATGAGTTGGCGAAAAAAATCGGCGTTACTCGTAGAGTTATCAGTTCCTATGAGAATGACAGTTCCCGTCCAAGAGGAACAGAACGCTATAAGAAACTTGCCGAAGCTCTCGGTGTAAATATCAACTATCTTTTATCGGAAGATGAAGCATTTATTGCAGATGTTGAAGATAATTACGGACACAGAGGTGCTAAGCAGGCAAAAGAACTTCTAGCAGAAGTAACCGGTTTATTTGCCGGCGGAGAAATGGCTGACGAAGACATGCGTGAAATGGTTGATGCCATTCAGGAAGCGTACCTTATTGCTAAGAAAAACAACAAGAAATACACACCGAAAAAGTATCGCAAAGACGAGTAACCTCTCGCTGTGCGTTGTCCGTTTTATGGGACAGCAGATGGTTTATAATAAAAATGGATAATATATCTGTTATAATGGCACTGCAAGGGAGGTGAGCCGTTTGGGATATAATACGCAGGATGAGATTGTCAAGATAGTGAACCGGCTCATCAAACGATGTGGCACTCGTAATCCATATAAAGTCGCTGATGAGCTTGGGATACATATTCTCTATCGAGATTTTACGAAACAGCGTGGAGCATACAAGGTAATCTTGAAGAATCGATTTATCTTTCTTCAGAACGGTTTGCACCCGGTTATTGAACAAATCGTATTATGGCACGAAATCGGACACGATGTTCTTCATCGCCAAGAAGCAGTTTCAGCCGGAGGATTCAAAGAATTTAATATCTTTGATATGCGTGAAAACCGGATGGAATATGAAGCCAATGTCTTTGCAGCTCAGGCTTCTTTACCGGACGATACGATTATTGAATATATTAAACAAGGGTATGATATTCAGCAAATTGCTCGCTGTATGCACTCCGACATAAATCTTGTCGCTTTGAAAGTTGATACTCTCAATTCACAAGGCTACAATTTTAGGAAACAGGAACATAGAAACGACTTTCTCAGATATAACAGAAAAATGTAAAGACCGTCAATTCTCGAATGAGATCTGACGGTCTTTGCATTACTTCGATTTCCATTATTCTTGGGAACAGCGTAAGTTGGGTGATATTTTAAAATATGAACAACCTGGAGAATATATTGTAGATAGTACGAATTATGATGATAGCTATAACACACCTGTATTAACTGCAGGACAGACCTTTATTTTGGGATATACCAATGAAACAACAGGAATTAAAAATGCAAGTGAAAATAATCCTGTAATTATATTTGATGATTTTACTACATCATCACATTTCGTTGATTTTTCCTTTAAAATAAAGAGTTCTGCTATGAAATTACTTACTTTAATAGATGATATGGATGATATATATTGCATCAATAATATTCTTGAAAATATAGATTATGTGCCTGTATCTCACGAGCGACATTGGATTTCAATTTTTTCAAAATTTGATGTAATTGTTCCAAAAGATAAGGATGAACAGAAGAAAATTGGCGATTATTTTAGAAAACTTGACCACCTCATCACTCTTCATCAGCGTAAGCCGGTTGTTGTCAATTCAAGCTCGACAATGAACGCATTACCAAATCAACATCTTTATTTTCAAGTTCTTGAATAATGTGAAGATAGGTCTTTTGCGTTGTTGTCATACTTGAATGTCCTAATCGTTGAGCCACACTTGCTATTGATACTCCGGCAAATAATAGCAGTGAAGCGTGTGTATGTCTTAGTCCGTGAACAGATATAACCGGTATATCTGCCTTCTTACAGTGTCTTGTAAGAATGTCATTGACAGTAGAGTTATACACCTTTTCCGAAACAAAAATCGGTTCATCTTCAGGTAAGTCTTTAACCAAAGTAGAAAATTGAATAATGAGCTGCCAATCAATCTGTATTTTCCTGACCGACGACTGATTTTTGGTGGGCATAAACCCACCACCGCCTTTATAATCCCAGGTTTTATTGATAGATAAAGACTGCTTTGAAAAATCAAAGTCTTTTGGAGTTATAGCCAACGCTTCAGAAAATCGCATTCCGGTTTTTGCAACCAACAGAATAAACCAATCCCAATTTATCTCTTGACTAAGATTTAAGTCAGATAAAAGTTTGTGCAACTCAAACTGATTAAGATATTTGATTTTTTTGTGTCGAGGCTTTTTACCTTTTATGATAGCTTTTCTTGTAGGGTCTCGTTCTATAAGTCCCTCATCTACCGCATCTAAAATTGCACCTTTAAGTTGATGATGAAAGTCCATTGTGGTCTGTCTTTCGTGTGACTTCGCATAATCGTTCAAGAGTTTTTGATATGTTATCCTTGAAAGTTCGCACACTTTCAAATCCGGTGCTAATTGCTTAATCCAAGCCTGCGTAAGCAGGTATTTATCCATTGTAACCTTCCTTATCGCCCCTTCCTTATAAACCGTAATCCATTGAGCGTAATAATCGTAAAATAAGTCTGTTTTGTTTATATTATTCAGCATAATATCCTCCTGTATAAAAATTAGGCTTACGCTGATGAAGGGTGATAAGGTTGTCGATTCTATTAAAAAATTGTCCAAGTGGCTGCTGCTCATCGTATTGCGGAACGAGGACATCAATTTCGTTTATGGCTGTTTTTGATAAACTCGGAACACCCGTTGACTCATCTTTCTTTTTCCAGTCAATATTTTGAAATACATCAAAAGCAAAATTCAAGTCAACTTTTTCTCTTGGAATGGCGTAGAAAAGCGTATCTACCGTCCAAAATGGTGCTTTAAGAATGTACGGTTTATCTATCGTTCCTTTTCTTCCAATGCCGATAGCATCTTCATCGTAGGACAACGCCTGATTGACACTAAGCATAAATCCACCCGTCCCATAAACGGGAATATTGCCCTCTGAAAGATGTTTATAGTCTTTGCCACTTCGTACATCGACTACATCGCCCAACTTACGCTGTTCCCAAGCGTTTTTGATGTATCTGAACTTTTTTGATTTTTCTTTGCATAAAAATGCAAACTCACGCTGATGAAGGGTGATAAGGTTGTCGAGGTTTTCAAAATATGCACCTATTTTCTGCTGTTCTTCAACTGACGGCAAGGTGATAGCTGTATTCAAAATGTTATCATTATATAGTCTTTTTATTGTGCTGCCTTCTATTCCTGCCCATTTCACAATAGAATAAAAGCATTTCAAAAACGAGTTGTCCAAATGTTTATCGTGATTTAACCAAACTATATTGGAGTCTTGAAAATACTCATTTTTTCCCGTAAACACAACAGTTCTACCAATGCTGCCTGATGCAGAAATCAATATATCTCCTTTTTTAGGATACTGGTATTTTGCTTTATATTCTTCAAAAAGCTCTCTCGATATAAAAGCATCTGCCTCTCCACCGAATGTACCTATTTTATAAAATGGTATTTCTCCATTTTCCGATGTTTGCTCTTTGAAAATCCTTCGGCACATAGAGACTGAACCGATTTCCCCCAGCTTACGCTGTTCCCAAGAAACATAAAATAGGAGCCAAGGGAAAGCCCTTGACTCCTAAAATAATGCTTAATTATTCATCTTCTGTTGGCATTTGAATTTCATAACCACCACTGATAATAAAATCTCGAAGCAATTTGTCAACTTTAACATTAACCTTGGGCGGAATTATTTTAGTCCCTTCGACCTTTTCAAAGTATTCCTTTGCCTTTGCTTTATCGACCGTTTTCTTCAGTTCGTCATATCTGCCAAATTCATTGAGATTGTTTTCATTAAGCTTCAAACTCATAATGTTTCTAAGCAGGTTCTCATCTAACCCAAGAGCAGATGAAACTCTGTGAATTTGGTCGTTTCTCGCTTTTGACAAATACTCGTTAATATAATCTCTCAGTGATTTACCTTCTGAAACCTTAACATCTCCTCTTTGAATATCGTGCAGGAAAATGTTTGCATATTTCTGTTCTTCCTGAGAAAGCGTTGCAAATGTCTTGTGCAGCTCTGTTTCGGCTTGTTCAATAGCTTCCTGAGTTGTTCCCTCAACACTCAACAACTTAATATACTTATCAAATCTTGAGTTCATATAGTCAGAGTCGATTAAGCCCGTATCAATCTCTGTAATATATCCCGCAAGGTCATAAGGAACATCATCGCCTCCGATACCACCACCGCCACCGGTCAACTCTTTATATCTGAGAACTAAAATAAGATAAGTATTCTCATCTATGGCTACATCAACGACTTCGCCGGTTTCTTCATCTACATATGCAGGAACATCCCATTTGAAGCCTTGAATTTTAGCTGCTTCCAAATAGCTATTAAATTCATTGAAATCCTTTGCAAACTTCCTACACACCAAAGTGTCATTAGGCAGCTTTTCAAAGTTTTCAATTCCCGCATTGGTAAACAACTCGGTGATACTTTCAAAAAGTTCGTTCATCTGCTTCAAGTTTTCAACGAGATGTTGAACGAACAATCCGAGTGGTCTGTCGCCTGAATACAATTTTACGGCAGCGTTAATATTATGCTCCATAGTGTGAGGTTTGCGGTAATAGCGAATTGTTCCGAACGGTTTATCCGGGCCGAACAAGCGATTAGTTCGAGAAAACGCCTGAATGATATTCTCGTACTGAAGCACCTTGTCCATATACAAAGTGTTAATCCACTTAGAGTCAAAGCCCGTAAGCATTTGGTCAACGACGATAAGTAAATCAATTTGTTTTGCCGGTTCGGTCGCTACTCGTTCATACGGCTTTTTGTGGGCAAGTCTTGCGGCTATGTCCTTTTTCATTTTTGCAAATGTCGGAATAGCAAAATCCTGACCGTATTTTTCGTTGTAATCGGAAATGATTTCAACAAGTCCGTCCTCTTTGAATTGAACACCGCCGTTATTATCAATACTTGGGTCAAACAAAGCCGTTACTTTCAGTTGCGGATTTAACTCTTTGAACAATCGATAATAATTGATAGCCTCCGGAATACTGCTTGTAGCAAATATTGCGTGGAATTTACTGTTATGGCTCAATGTTACCCAGTTTTCGAGTATATCCTTTACTACTGTCGTAGTGTGTTCCGTTGTTGTATATTGAACATTTGGGATATAATCTTCGATGCCCTTTATATAGTCGCCCTTGGCGTCAAAGTGTCCAACCATTCCAACTTGGTTTACGTCCATATACTTATAAAAGATTTTGCTCTTAACAGGGTCAGAAATTGCTTCTTCCTCTGTTTGTGCCTTTGCCTTTTCCAAGGCAACTACTTTTCGCACATCTTTATCTTTGAAAGTCAAAACCTTGTATGGGTCAAAACCGAGAACATTTTTGTCTCTGATTCCGTCCGCAATGCTGTATCTGTGTAACTCATTACCAAATACAGTGCTTGTAGTATTCTTTTTCTTTTGGTTTTCGTCTTGGATAGGCGTACCGGTAAAGCCAAAGAACATTGCCTTTGGAAATGTGTTTTTAATTGTCAGCAACATATCCCCAAAAGTAGAGCGATGAGCTTCATCTACTATGAACACAATACGCTTTTCGCTGATAAGTTCAATGTCACGAGCGTTCAATCCACCGGCTTCGTCTTTGATATTACTCATTTTCTGAATGGAAGTAACGATAAGTGTGTCTGCCGGATTGCTGCTTTTGAGTTTTGTTATCAACACATTTGTGTTTTCGGTTGCTTGTACGGATTCATTTTCATCGGCAAAGCCACGATACTCTTTCAGTGACTGAGTGCCGAGTTCAATTCTATCCATAAGGAAAATTACTTTGTCGGCGTCTTTTGAGCTTGCGATTAACTGAGCTGACTTAAAACTTGTCATTGTTTTGCCGGAACCGGTTGTGTGCCAAATATATCCGCCGAGCTGATTGTTACCTTCCCATTTTGCTTTTGCAACTTTATCAGAAATAGCACTTGCCGCAAAATACTGATAGCTACGCATTACTTTAAGTACGCCGTCTGAGTCATCAGCAACCGTATAAAAGCCGATAAGCTGATGTGCCATAGGAATAGATAGAAGAGTAGATGCCACCTTGTTCCATTCGTTAATCGGCTCGTTATTAAAATCTGCCCAATGGAAATAATAATCCGGATTAAACTTGCCGTCCGGACCCGGATTTGCAAAATAAACAGCTTCGTTTGGTTCCATTGCAACAAAAATCTGAACCAAAGAAAACAGTCCACTGAATATTCCCTCGTGAGAATACTTTTCTATTTGATTGCAAGCCTGACTAACCGGAATACCGCTCTTTTTGAGTTCAATATGGATAACAGGCATACCGTTAATGAGCAGCATTAAATCTCCACGGCGGTCATTAAGTAATTTCGATTTTGTTGGGAATTTAGGCTGCTGCACAATTTGGTATCTGCTTTGACCGGCGGCAATTTCACGGCGGTCATAAATTTTAAGGCTGACTTCTTTACCAAAATGTAATTTATCATCAGGGTTATCCCTTACGATAGAAACACTTTTTCCGTTAATAAAGCCATTCAACTTTAACGGTGTTCTGAGAGCTTCGATTTGCTCTAAAATCTGCTGCATTTCGCTATCGGTTAGAGGATAATCGTTCAGTCTGTCAATATCTCTGTTGTTTTCAAAGAGTATATTTGCCCAATTTCGCAGCAAATCTTGTTCAGAGTAATTTTTAAGGACTTCTTTTTCCCACCCTTTTTCGGATAGTATTTTTATCAAAGCCGCTTCAAAATCCGACTCTTTATTAAAAATCATTTCGAGTTCCTCCTAACTTCTAAAATTTGCTTTTACATCTCAGACAAACATCTTTTCAAGGCACGCTTTTTTGAGATTTTTCAACTTTTCTAACTCACGCTGATGAAGGGTGATAAGGTGGTCAATTGCAAGAAAATACTCTCCAATCTTTTCTTGCTCGGCTTTATGAGGAAGCACAACAGGAAAGTCAACCAATATGTTTTGATTAAGATGTTTGATAGTTCCGCCTGTCGCTTTCTTATCAACATAATCCATCAAAAAAGGAGCTTTCAAATATTGAAACAGGTATCTGTTATCAACTTCGTTTTCGTCCTTTATTTCAACATTAAATACCCCTGCGTTAAGCGTCGCAGGCATTGTTAATCCCTGAATATAAGCCACTTTTCCGAGTGTTCCGTCTTTAGTTATTAAAATACTACCGTTACGGATTTGTATGTGCTTATCTTGCTCATAACGCTCACGCTCGACATAGTGGCAAGTATCAAAATTTACGGCTCCGTCTATAAAGTCCGTACCCGTAATTAGCATATAATCTCCACTATCTAAAAACTCGGAAGTTCTTAAATTCTGCCAACCTATTCTTGCGTGCATTGTAGCAATCTCGCTTAACTTACGCTGTTCCCAAGCTTCAGTAAATCCCTTAAAACGAATTTCGGGTGCATTGGAGCCATTTTGTGGAAACATTTTTTCCAGCATAGATTTTTTGACATTGGTCAATTTGTCATACTTACGCTGATGAAGGGTGATAAGGCGATTGAGTTTTTGAATATATGAAGCTATTTTCTTTTGCTCTGCTATTGACGGAACAGGAACAACTAATTCAAAATAATCTCCCAAGTTGTAATTTGTTCTTCCATCTCCTGTTGAAATTGATACTGCCCATTTCTTATGTTTATCTGTGTTTAGAAACGAACACAGATAATTTGAATCAATTATTTTAGGATTTGGTCGAGTGACAATCGTAGCAAAACCTATTGATTTTGCTTCGTTTTCAGTAATTACCGCAGATGTTCCTACATCTCCGGTGTGTACGGTAATTACATCTCCAATTTGGTGCATACGAGTTTCGTTTTTTTCGGCAAATGTTTTTTCCAAGTAAATTGGATTATCACCAAATTCAAATTTACCATCTTTAATATCTGAGTTTCTAATAAGTAAAGTTCCTTCATCGGTATAATGTTTCGTCATTGTTGTCACTAATCCAATATAAATTTTTCCGATTTCAGTGACCTTACGCTGTTCCCAAGTGTCACTAAACCCTTTGAAGCGAATTGCCGGAATGTCTGTTATTTTTGTCATTTTGCACTACCTCCAAGCAATTTTTTGAGTTCAGCAAGACCGAGCATATCAAATTCACTACCTTCAAGGTCATCAATCATAGAAGAAAGTGATTTTTCTGTTTCTTCTATTTGATTTTCGACATCTGCGAAAGTAGTTTCATATTTCTTTGCAAGTGCTTCAAGCTTTGAAACCAAATCAGATATAATGCTATCCGGCAACTGCATAAGATTATCAATAAGCGGCTTTATCCACTTATCTTTAAGAAGTTCAAGAACTTGTTCATCGGACAAGTGTTCAATCGTATCTTTCGTTTTTTCTTCAAGCAAGGCATTATCACGCTTAATGGCAGTTTTCAATGCTTTTTCTTCTGTATTCAATTCCGAAACAGATTTAAGTTTTTCCTTTGTTTCAGGTTCAACACCGTCGGATTTCATAGCTTTTTTGATTTCTGCAAAGACCCAGCTATCTTCGTTTACAAAATCAGCCTCTTTTTCTTCCTCGGAAAGTGTGTCAAGTATTTCTTCGTATTCGGAAGCAATTTCTGAAAGTCGATTTTCTTTTTCACTTAATGCTTGCTTGTCATCGGCAAGTATAGTGCTTTGAATAAGGTCAAATGGTATAATGCGACCTTTCCATCCTTCTTGTACTTCCTGCTCAACATTTCCTTTTTTCTTGACCACCATATTAGCGTCAACAATTTTAGTTGCTCCAAAGCCCTCTGTTTGAATAATTTCCAAATCTACGGCAATCTTAGTCCAGTCATCATCAAGAAGCTGGTATGCTTCATATCTGTCAACTAACGGGATGGCAGCCATTCGTGCAAAGATATTTTTTGATAAAAGCTCCTCTGTTTTAGAGATACTGAGACTTTCCATCTTTGTAATCAGCTCATCATACAAATATGTATCAAAATCAGCAAAAACGGACTTGAACTCGTTTTCAAAACTTGTTATATCACTGTGTTCTTTAATTGCCTTTTTTATATCTTTAACTACGAATTTGCAATATTCGGAAGATGTATTTTCAAACAAATCAGAGCGAAGTGCCGGGAAAGCTGTCCAATATTCTTTGAGTTCATCAATTTCAGATGCCGGTAGACCGCCGAACATAGACGCAAAAATATCCCAAGATTCTGCCGCCTCTGAGGAATCCACATATCTCGGAATATTAAGGTTATAATCGTTCTCTCTGATTTCGTCACGGCTGACAACTCGTGAATACTTGTCCACGCTTTCTCTCCGTGTAACAACATCTACAATCTTCTTAATATCTGAAGCTCTCAGCTTATTGTTTTTGCCCTCTTTGATATATCCTTTTGAAGCATCTACTATAAGAACATCTGTATTGGTTCTCTTTTGCTTCAACACCATAATTATTGTCGGAATACCTGTGCCGTAAAAAATATTTGCAGGCAATCCTATGATTGTATCAATCTTATTTTTTTCAATTAAGTTCTTGCGAATTTCGCCTTCTTCGCCGCCACGGAACAAAACACCGTGAGGAAGAACAATAGTCATAATGCCATCAGGCTTAATATGATAAAGGTCGTGAAGCAAAAAGGCATAGTCTGCCTTACCCTTTGGTGCAAGACCATAACCGGCATAACGAGGGTCAGTATCCTTATCAGCTGGATTCCAAGCCTGTGAATATGGAGGATTGGAAACTACGGCGTCAACATAGAGTGGATTGTATGTTCCTGTCGGGTCGTTTTCATCGAAATACGGCCAGTCGTCCTCCAAAGTATCGCCGTTTCTTGTTACTATGTTATCTGCTTCAATACCACGCATTACCAAGTTCATACGAGTAAGGTTATATGTATTCTGCTTTAATTCCTGAGCGTAGTATTTAACTTTGTTTTCGCCCTCAATGAACTTTGAAGCACTCTTACCGATGTTGATTAACAAGGAACCAGAACCGCTTGTAGGGTCGAATATTTCAATTTTCTCTCTGTTTTTCAAGTGATTTGCAACTATTTCAGACATAAGCAATGATACTTCGTGCGGAGTGTAGAACTCGCCGGCTTTTTTACCTGCATTCGCCGCAAACTTTTCAATCAAATATTCATAAATAAATCCAAGAACATCATAGCCCTGCTTACCATCCATAGGAATATCTTTTATAAGCTGAATGAGTTCGCTAATAGACTTTGACTGCGAAGCAGCACTATCACCTAATTTTGAAAGACCAGTTTGCAGAGTATCAAAAACGCCCTCAAACACTTTCTTGTGGGTTGGGTTTATTAAACGGCTAAACGCTGAAAGAGCGTCACGAACATCTTGAACACTGAAATCGCTGCCTTTTGCAAGCCAAGTTGAAAAGAGATTGTCGTAAGAAATAAAATATCCCAAGTTCTTCTGAATGCTTTCAACCGTATCAGTATCTTCTTCTGTTAATTCGGGAAGATACTCGTCAGTCCAATCATTAGCTTTCAGATATTTAACTTCTTTCTCCGAAAGGAATTTATAGAAAATAAATCCTAAGATATAGTCTTTGTATTCATTTGCTTCGATTTTGGAACGCATTTTGTTTGCAGACTCCCAAATCTTTGCAGCTAACTGCTGTTTATTCATAATAAACCTCCGTATTATTTGTTGTAGCTATTTATATTTTATCTGACAATGGCACTATTTTTAAGTATAAAATAATTAGTGTCCCATAAAACGGACTCAGTTTTCTTCATCAGGAAGAAAATCTATAATATCTTCTACATTGCAATCAAGTGCAGCACATACTTTTCCAAGCACTTCGGTCGTCACATTTTCATCTCTGCTCATTTTGCTCATTGTGTAATGACTTAAACCAGCAAGAGCTTCTAAGTCTTTTTTCTTCATATCTCTGTCAACAAGAATGTGCCACAATTTTTTATAACTAACAGCCATTTCATTGCACCTCTTTCTTAGTTAAAGTGTAAGTATATATATTGTACCATAGAAATTTGATTTTTTCAATAAAACCACAAATATTCGAACTAAAGTGCGTTTTTTCATACTTTCGGTTAAAAACGCATATAACTCTGTTATTACCGGTTTATGTTCATTCTTGGGAACAGCGTAAGTTTTCAGATTTAGTGCAAATAGAGCGAGGTGGTTCGCCAAGACCTATTGATGATTTCATTACCGACTCGCCTGATGGATTAAATTGGGTGAAGATTGGCGATGCTCCCGCACAGGGCAATTATATAACAAAAACCGCAGAAAAAATCAAACCGGAAGGACTATCAAAAACGAGAGAAGTTCATCCGGGAGATTTAATCTTATCTAACTCTATGAGCTTCGGAAAGCCTTATATTATGGGCATAGATGGGTGTATTCACGACGGCTGGCTACTAATTAGAAATACCTATAAAGTTTTTGATTTGACATTTTTGTGCCATTTGCTCGGTACTCCTCAAATGATAATTCAGTATAAGTCACTTGCGGCAGGTAGCACAGTAAATAACCTTAATAAAGAGCTTGTTGGAAACACTGTCGTAACAATCCCAACTATAAAGGAGCAACGAGTTTTAGGACAGTATTTAGAAACCCTTGACAACCTTATCACCCTTCATCAGTGTAAATGTCAAATTGACGGCTGCCGTTTTCAATCACCATTAGCTATTACTTGGGAACAGCGTAAGTTTGGTGAAGTGTTTGATTGCACTGTCCCGAATAACACACTTTCCCGTGCCGAACTGAGTTATGATGAAGGAACTGTCCTGAATGTTCATTATGGTGATGTGCTGATAAAGTATGGCTCTGTGCTGGATGTTCAAAAGGATGATATTCCTCGCATCCCGCATAGATGCCGAGAGGATTTCAATGGGGCTTTATTGCAGGATGGTGATGTTATTATCGCTGATACCGCAGAAGATGAAACGACCGGAAAAGCCTGTGAAATAGGTAATTTGCAAGGGAGTGCCATAGTATCGGGGTTACATACAATGGTGTGCCGCCCTCGGAACAGAATGGCATTGGGGTACCTCGGTTACTACCTCAATTCCAACGCTTACCACTATCAGCTTCTTCCTCTAATGCAGGGCATAAAAGTGCTCTCTTTAAGTCGCAGCAACATTCAAAAAACAAGCGTGAGTTACCCTTCAGCAATGAAAGAACAGCAACTCATTGCAAGCTACTTCAGCCAGCTTGACAACCTTATCACCCTTCATCAGTGTGAGTAAAAACAAAAGTTGGTTCCAACATACATGTACTCAGATGAAGTCAAACCAACTATCAGTAATGATTTCCAACTATTTTTATGTTATACTATAAAAGTAGTAATTCACGATTGTTAATGGCGAAAGATAAACCACAACCCAAGAGCCACGTTAAGCAATCTCCAAAAAAGAAATTTAGGGGTAAAAAGGAATGGACGAACAAAAGATAATATTCAGTAATCGGTTTGAAAAAGAGAAATTTGAGGATTACAAAACAGATTTGGGAACTGACAGCTCAGTCACTCCCGACTTTACGGAAGCTGATGATTTTTTAAAATTTATACAGAAGAACCGCAGAAGTGTTCCAAGTAAAGAGCGAATTGCTGACAAGGATAAATTTATCAAAACCGTTTACGAACTATCCAATAGCTTTGAAATTGACGCTGACCTGATAGAATTTGCCGAGGGATATATCGCCAACATCTATGTAGATTATGCCTGCTACACTGGATATATCAAGAAGCTGTTAGCAATTCTTTTTATCCTTGCCGATGATATTTCCTTTTTAGACGGCAGTAAAGAAAATGCCGATATGCTTTTCAGCTTCATTTATCACACACACCATATTTTCCTGAATAACAGAGAAACAACTGATTTCTCATAATGTACCCGATGGCTACTCAACTGAGCAGCCATCTTTTCAATTTTCCAGACACCGTCTGGAATTTTTAATATGCCGGAATACCGTATCCATAGATATTGCTGCTTCCGACTGCGTACTGTCTTTGCTTGCAGGCGTCGCCTGAGTTGCCCTCTACGGTATAAACTGTGCCATTCTCACACTTCTCTACGATACCAACGTGGTCTGTTGTACCGTCGCCTTCCCAATCAAAGAAGATAATATCTCCTACCTTTGGTTCATAAGTGCGGTCTTGCCATTTCCCATTTGACTTAAACCAGTTTGCACCATCCACGCAACCTGCAAATTTCGGAACAAGTCCGCTTTCAATATACCCGCATTGGTCAGCACACCAAGATACGAAGCAGGCACACCATTCCACTCGACTATTAAAGCCGTACCAGCTCCAGTAAGGTTGTCCGCCCTGATTGCCTAGCTGTGTCAAGGCAACCTCAACAATCGCCTGATTACCTCCGGCAGTAAAGGCTCGCCCATACGGATAGTACCTCAGAACGTGAGCCGGATATTGGGTATCTCCATAACTGTCCCAACCAAGCCTTTGTGCCTGCTGAGTGGAAAACTCCACTGCATTAGCATAAGAATAACCGCCATACTTTGATTTTGCCCAAGAGATATATCCGTTACCAAAGTTGTAGCCTTGCAAAGCAAGTTTGATATGCTCCATATCTATCGGACTTTCCACTTCTGCCGAAGTAAGAGCCGCTTTCAATTCCTGAACTCCACACTGGATAGAATATTCAGGGTCTTTTATTCCATTGTGTTCGTGTGGATATTTCGTATTGAAACTTCCTTCTGCTGCCTGCATAGGGTCAAGTCCTCTGCCGCCGCTTTCCTGCATCATAACCGCCTTGATAAGTTCTACATACTCAGGAATGCCGTACTCTTTAGCATATTTCTGTATGATAGGTTCATAGGCTTCTACCTCTGCACTTACCGGAGTATAGGAATTACTGTCACTTCCTCCTCCAAACATTGCTATGGCAGCACCAAACAACACGACAATCATAATAATCAGCACCGCTATCCAACCGCCTGCTGCGATTGCTGCTACAAGTGCTTTTGTCCCTGCAATAATCGCCTTGACTGCCGCAACGGTAGCTTTCGCTGTGGCTTTGACGGTATCTGCTGTAGCTTTCGCCGCTTTCTTTGCTGCCTGAGCCGCTTTCTGTGAAGCCTTAACCTTCGCCTGAGCGGTTTTCTGTGCGGCTTTTGCCGTCTGCTGACTGGTCTTAATGCTTGCCTTTGCAGTATGCTCGGCAGTCTTAACAGACCTCTGCGTTGTTTTTGTCGCTTCCTTACCTGCAAGTTTAATATTCTTCTTTCCTGCGGAAGTCGCAGATTGTTTAACCATTTTCTCCGGCTTTTCAAGTGTCCTGATTACCGACGATGTCTGCGTCTGTTCTGAAGAACTACCAACCGTTGTGGGTCTGCCTTGCGTTTTCTGAGCGTTCATTGCCTTTTCTGCTCTCTGCTGTTTGAAACGCTGTATGCCCTCTTTTGCAGATTGAATATTCTGCTTTGTTTCCTGAACACCTTTTCGTCCAGCTTTATCAAAAGAATACGCACCTTTATGTGCGATTTCATCAATTCCGGCTTCCGTCTTATCGGCAGCATATTCTTCCGCAGTATTCTCATTTGTATTTACCGAATGTTCTGCTTTGTCCTTTGTGGCGATATATGCCTGTTTCATTTTCTGACCGGCAATGGCAGCTTTATCCAAGGTCTTTATCGTGCCTTTGACTGTTTCTCTTGTTTTAATATCAGCCACATCAAACCTCCTTCCTAAGCCGGTTGAATAACTCTTTTGAATTTCGTTGAGCTATCGGCAATAAACCCGTTAATCAATCGGCTTTCTGCTTTCGTTTCGGGATAAGCGGTAATAGAGATTGTCTTTGCGTTCCAATCAAGGGTGTAGCTGTCGCTTGCAACATTTGTGATGTGATGCTTTGCAAGGAAGTCTCGCAAACGCTTCATTTCTTCGAGGTCATCGGACATAATCACATTCACATAGGTTCTGTCCTTTGACATTTTCTCGTTAATAAAGCAAGCAAGAGAACAACCGACACCGCCCGCAACGGCAACAACAAGCATTGCTATCTCGTTATTCGCAGAGACAACTCTTTTCGTTATCCAAAAATAAATGAAGTCGGATATGATAACCGCAATGCCTGCAAGTATCCACCGACTTCTCTGTACCAATATTGTTTTTGTCGTACTAAGGGCATTGTCCGCAACTTTCGCTGCGAACAACACTGCTAAATTTATCAAACTAATCATACAAGGTTCATCCCTCCTTATTCAGCCACTTTCTTCGCCACAACAACCATTCTTCCGTTGTTATGAGAATACTCGCAAGTGGAAAGCGTAATCAATTTGTCGCCGTATTCTGCGTTTACTCCCGTATCATAGATTGCAAGTTCCTTGCACTTGGCAATATAAGCATCGAAATCATCTTCTGTATCTGCATTGACAAAATCATAATATCTGAAGCTGTTTGGGCTGTCTGTATATACTTCTGTCTTGAAAGCTGCCACTACTTCGTATTTACCTTTCTCGGTAAGCGTATCAAACTGAATGGTTTTGTGCTTTTCCCAAAAAGATTTATCGGCATATTTCATCAATCCGGCGAACATCGAATTGTCGTTCATATGATGACCGTAGATAACAAGGTTATCTGACGGAGCATCCACATCGCAGTTTTCCTGTACATACGGACAACCGTACACTGTATAACCTTTATCAAATCCGTGTCTTAAATAGAAATTCGGATTATCCTTTGACTGCATAACCGGATAATTGATTTTGGTATCCTCAACCTTTATCCATCCTACCATATCGTTGTTCTGCATATACAGTTCCTGATAGTCTGGCAAAAAGTTCTTATCTTCGGAATATGACATCGTATCCTCCGTATCATCTGTATCCTCAACGGTTTCAATCAAGTTATCATAGAGTTCTGCCTGCATTTTAGAGTCGCAGTAGTCTTTGACCAAGAAGCCAACACTCACAGCAAATACAACGCTTAAAAGCGATATAACCGTAATTCTCATTTTCTTACTCATCGTTTTGTACCTTTACCTTTCCATATCTTTTCTTTTAGGTGGAGTCAAATCTCTACAATATTCGGGATACCTGAGTTTGATACCTTCCATAAAGTAAGGAGCATATCCGCAACAGAACAATTCATCCGGTGTGAAAAGATTTTCTTTTCCCTCCTCCGTGAAGCCGTTCCAAAGATTAAAGGCAAGGTGGCAGACCTTGACTGTTCCACTGGTCTGCCAACCGCCATACATTCCCTCCGGCACAATGCAATCGTTCTTAAAATCAAACATTTTTCCGATATTCATTCTGGTTTCTTCTGAAATGCCCATCACGTAGAAAAATGCCTGATGATAGCAGTCATTGTGCCTGCATTTTTCGAGATTTTCAAAGACAAAATCTCTGTGTGCTTTGTTTCTGAATTGAATTTTAGCCATAGAAAACACCTCCTTATAAGCCTTCACCGGGCTTCGTCGTCATCAAGCGGTACAACTTCGTATTCTTCGGGAACTTATTTGCAAACGGTACAAGAGAACTGCCCACCTTGATAAGTCCGTGTCCTGCGTCAACATTTGTGATATACGAAAGCTGAAGGTCTGAGATATTCAGAAGTTTTGCAAGTTCCAGTCTGTCGGTAGAAGCCTGATTAAGCATAATGATAAACTCGCTGTTCGCAAGCATTGTTCTTGCAGTATGGCTCTGCAAAAGGTCGTCCACATTCTGAGTGATACCGGTTGCGTATGCACCGTACTTTCTTACACGCTTCCAGAGTGTAAAGAGGAAGTTTGCAGAATACTCGTGCTGGAACAAAAGATAAATCTCATCAATGAAGATAAAGGTCTGCTTACCCTTTGCTCGGTTCTGTGTGATTCGGTTCAAAATACTGTCAAGGACGACAAGCATACCGATAGGCATAAGCTGCTTGCCGAGGTCGAGAATGTCATAACAGATAAGTCGATTGTGAGTATCTACATTTGTCTGCTTTGCAAAAGTATTCAGCGAACCGTGAGTAAACAACTCAATAGCAAGAGCGATTTCCTTTGCTTCCGGCTCATCCTGTTTGAGAAGTTCATCTCTGAAATCCTGCAAGGTCGGAACCTGACCGGTATAATCGTTTTGCTGATAGGTGCGGTAAACGCTTGCAGTACAACGGTCAATGATGGACTTCTGCTTTGCTCCGAGATTTGTACCGCCGATAAGCTGTTCGCAAAGGGACATAATAAACTCGGATTTCAAGATAACAGGATTTGCTCCGTCGCCATAGTCCTTGTTCATATCCATTGCATTGATATGGTTATTCGATGTTGCGGAGATATTGATAATCTCGCCACCAAGTGCATTTACAAGATGGGAATACTCCCTCTCAGGGTCGATGATGATTACATCAGCATCGGAAGAAAGGATAATATTTTCAATCTCCCCCTTAGCCGCAAAAGACTTACCGCCACCGGATACACCGAGAATAAAGGAGTTACCGTTAAGAAGCTGTTTTCGGTCGGCAATTATCATATTTTTACTGATAACATTCTGACCGTAATAAATGCCGTTCTCGTGGTAAATATCCTGAACCCTGAACGGAATAAACACTGCAAGGCTCTCGGTCGTAAGAGTTCTGAATGTGTCTATTTTCCTTGTACCGTATGGCATAACGGTATTGAGTCCGTCCATCTGCTGAAATTTAAGAACCGCAAACTGACAAAGATGTTTTCTCGCTGTTGTGAGCAACGCTTCCGTATCGTTGTCGAGCTGCTCTTTGGTATCTGCGGTATGCACCATTGTGAGCACTGCGAACATCATTCTCTGGTCACGGGTGGTAAGGTCATCAAGGAACTCTTTCATTTCCTTTTTTTGCTGTTCCATATCATAAGGAACAGTTGCCGAAAAGTTGTTGTTCATATTCTGCTTTCTCTGCCAGTTCGTAATGTTGGTTTCTACACCGAGCAATCTGTTTTCGGCTTCTCTGACTGCTTCATCGGTAGGAACAGGTACAATATCAATGGACATCATCAGATTTCGGTTCATATCCGTAAGTTCCGCCACCATACTGTCCTTGATATAGGACGCATATTCACGAAGAAAGATAACCCTGCCATAACGGTTACCGATTTTGAAATAATCACTTTCAAATTCTAAAGAGTCCGGGCAGATATAGTCCTTAAAATCGTGTCCTTTCTTTCGTGTTTCCTTAATATCAAAATGATATGAAGTTTCTTCCCCCACACGGAAGAAGTCGTGAATAATGCGAAGTCGCTCATCCGTTTCAAGTTCCACACACTTACTGCCAAGTCGTGAAAAGTGTGAAATCAAATCTGCACCTACACGGGCAAAATAGGTTCTTGCGTCATCCACATTCTTTTTATTGATGGAGATGGTCACATACTTATCCTGCACCGTTGAATTTGCTCCCGTTGCCTTATCAAGAAGCATTTTGTTGTATTCCTCCCGATATTCGTCTAGTTCGTCTCCGGTTTCAGGGATAAGGATTGTTTTCTCAAAGTCCAAACGGTTCAGTCGTCTGTTGTTGATAGTGAGTTTTGTGGTTGCTCCACTGTCAAGAGAGTTAAGTAGTTCCGAATACTCAAGGAACATCGCTTCTTTATCTTCTCGGCTGGCAACCGCATAGTTAATATCCGTGAACTTAAAGGATTTAGAATACTTGTCTTTGCCCACTCTGAAAATACCGTCATCATAGATGGCAGTAAGCGGAATACAGTCCTGCACACCCTTCGGCACAACAAATTTTTCCTTATCCTGCTTAAAGATGTTGTTTAATGTCTTAATCATTATTCTTGTAAGCCTCCTTTGTCTTTTTCTCAATGCTCGGTTTCATCAGTTCTAAATAGGTGTTTGTGGAGTGAAACACTAACTTCTTTGGCATAAGAAACTCGGACTTAATCCACGCCCAGATAAATTTCTCTGCTGTCATTCCGTTGTATTTCACAAATCCGAGAGCCGCAAACGGTGCTGCTCCCAAAATACACACCCACGATACTGTTTCAGTTCCAAGATGCGGTTTGAGTAAGAAGTACAATCCTACCGCCACACCACACGCAAGGATAGAAAAAATGAACTGTCTGAGCGACAGTCCAAAGAACATTGATTCTGTGTAATTTCGTATTTCTCTGTTTATTTTTACTTCCATCAGAATTTCCTTTCTATGACAAATAAAAAAGCACCGCCATAACTGACAGTGCCACATCGTATCGTGCATTACCAAAGGTTTAAATAAGTAAGTCCTCTTGGTAAATTATCTTCTTCATTTTCTAAACTTTGCTGTATGTGATTATAAACATTATGAATACTTTCCAAATACAGAATAAAGGACTTTTTGTTCGTATCCCTATTACGATTTTTTAACTTGATATACTCATCACGAACACAATTCCATCCCTGCTCATATTCAAGTATTTCTTGAAGTTTGCAGTCTGCATTTTGTGATAGGACTCTATCTTCAAATGAATAGCGATTGTTTTTCTTCCAATTCTTGATATATCTATATCCATTGTCCAAATTGTCATCATCTAAATAATAAATTATCGCAAAATCACAGCTTCTGATAATCTTGGAATGTTTTTTATCAACAACCTTTATGGTAATAGAAGAAGTGGAGTCTTCGGGTTCTCCGTACTTTGTACCTTTGAGCGACTTGGAAAAAGCTCTCATAAACTGCTCTTTCAGTTTTTTGGGATTGTCCCATAAATCGCTCTTTTGCAAAATTAGATTGTAGTCAAAATCATAACCTCTGTTACCATCTTTTATCTTAGTGACGAGGTGTCGATTTGCACTTCCAATCAATTTGAATTGAAAAGTCGTATCATATTCGGTTTTCATTATTTTTTGAACCTTTTTTATGATACTTTCAATTTCCTCTTTATAAGGCTTGTATTCTGCTTTGCTGACATATTCGTACATATACTTGACCATCCTATCTTTACTTCCTCAATCCGACCATTTAGCAAAGCTAAATCATTACAGTATATCACGATTTTTTCACTTGTCAATTATTTTTATTTTTTTTGTGTTTTTCAGGCAAGAATTTTGCCTGAAGATTTGTTGCAAAAACCTCCGTTATAAGCCCATCATTTCTCTGATAATACGGTCACTCATCTTTACTGCACCGACAAGAACAAGCATATTAAATACAAGTTCTCCGATATATGACCATACCTGTGTGACTGCCGCAGCGTCCGGGTTTACTACCGGCGGACTTGACGCAAACAGTGAGAAGATTATGCAGGCAAGCACGATTACTGCACCTTCAAGCAGTACCGCACAGTAACTTTTAATAAAACTCTTGCCCACATTCTGCGTTGGTTCTCCGGCAAAGGTAGATAGCGGTATCGGTGCTAATGCCGTGTACATATACAGTTTGAAAAATCTGCCGTAAACCGTCATTATCAGAATGAATGACAACACCGTAATAAAAAGACCGCCTATCAGAGTCACTGCCCATAGCGGAATGCTTTCAAAGAATCCGCAGTCCTCAATGGTTGTTACCATTTCGGATGGGAGCGTCGTCTGATTCGGTGTTCCAAATCCCGATGATGTCATAATGGTTGAAATGATACCTTGAACGATATTAAATAAAGCAAGCATAAGCTCCATACCGTAGGTTATGACACCTTTGGCAATGGCAAAGCGAACAAACAATTTCAGTGCGTGTTCCGGCTTTTTTACATCGGTAAAGCTGCCGCAGGTACGGACAACGCCTACCACAAAGAACAGCACCAACAGTGCAAGTCCGATTGCCTGAACTGCTCCGTTGATTGTTACCATCACATTCCATATGCTTCCGCCTTTGAAATCCTGCGGCGTTGTGGTTAAAAGCTGCCATATCTCGCTTAATTTATCGTTCCAAGTTTCAAGAGCGTTTTCGAGGTTTTGAACTACCCAGTTATCGCTCATTCATTCGCACCTCCTTGTAAAAATGGGAGCATACCCGTTTTGCCGAGTATGCCCCGTGATAACTGTTGCTTCTTAGCCTGTGATAAGAGTAAGGATTTCTTTTGCGAAAGTAATGATGATACCTCCGGCAAGAGTAAGAAAACCGTTTGCTCTCTGGGACGGGTCGTGGGACTTCAAAGAAAGTCCGACCTGCACGATACCGAAGCCGAGCAGGATAAGTCCGATTGCACGGATAAGTCCGAAAATGAAATCGGACAGATTGTTTACTACCGTGATAGGGTCGTTTGCCGCAAATGCGGTTACACCTGTGCCGAGTACAACGGTCATCGCCAATACTGCTACGCAATAAGCTCGATACCCTTTCTTGACCTTTCCGGTCATCGGCAGTTTAGAGGTTGTTTTGTTTTCTGTGTTTTTCTTAAAAAATCTCATTGTAATTTCCTCCTGTGATTAAAAATTGTTATCTACTTCAAAATCCTCATCGGACAAAAGTTCGTAAGTGGTTTCTCCGTAATTGCTTTCCTCAACCTCATCCGGGTCAATAGCAAGAACGGAAATAGATGAGTGCGGTATCGTCACTTCTCCGTGCTTGTACGGTTTCTCTTTTCCGTCTGTGGTCAGTACCACATTCGGGTGCTTCAAGATGTCATACTTAAAATCCATAATCGGTCGCTCCCCTCGGATAAATAAAATCGCATATTGGTTATTCAGCATACGCACTTCATCCGGTGTGAGAAGTTCTCGACCGCTTATCTGATAGTTTGTGGAGTAGTTACCGCTTCGACCGGAACTCTTACCATAAGTGTTCGTGTCGATAGTTTCTTTGCCGAGCAGCTCCGACACATATTTATGTGTACTTTGCTCGTTGCCGCCAAGATACAGAAATTCATCGCAGTTGCCCACGATGCTTTCCCATTGCTTTTCAAACAAGGCTTTAAGCTGTGCCAAGTTCTGTAAGATGATACTGACCGACACACCTCTGGAACGCATTACCGAAAGTATCTTGTCAAAGTCATCCGGCAAAGAAACATTGGCAAATTCGTCCATCAGAAAATGAACGGGAACGGGAAGCGAACCCCCGTGGATATGGTCGGCGGCATAGAATAACTGCTGAAACAGTTGAGTATATAAAATCGACACCAGAAAATTAAAACTGGAGTCGTTATCGGGTATCAGGGCAAACAAGGCGACTTTTTTCTCGCCCATAGAGGGCAGGTCTAACTCGTCTGCCGAAGTTAAATAAGCAAGGCTTTCAAGATTGAATTTCTCAAGTCTTGCGGCAAGCGTTATCTGAATGGATTTCAACGTCTTTGCCGAACCGGAATGATAGGAACGGTAATACTTTAGAGCAATATGGTCGGGATTGTTCATCTCAAGCTCTGCAAATAATTCATCGAGAGGAGATGGTCTTGTATCTTCCTCATCCTCAATCGAACCGGCTCTGAGCATTTCCATAACCATTGCAAAGTTCTGTTCTTCCTCCGGTGCTTCATAGCGTAAATAAAACACCAACGCCAAAAGGAGCATAGAAGCTGAAGTGTCCCAAAACGGGTCTTGGGACTGACTGCCCTTTGGTGTGGTGCTTTTGAATAAGTTAGTTACAAGTTTCTGCACATCGTTGTCGTTCTGAAGATACACAAACGGATTGTAACAGTGGCTCTTTTCCATAGAGATAAGGTCAAGAACTCTGACCTCATATCCTTTTTTCTCAAGAAGTTTTCCCGTATCCCTCAAGATTTCGCCTTTCGGGTCAAGGATTACAAAAGAGGTATTGCACTGCATAAGGTTGGGCTTACAGTAAAATCTTGTTTTACCTGCACCGGAACCGCCGCATACCAGTGTATTCAAATTTCGTCTGTGCTTTTTCGCATTCAATCCGATACGGACATTCTGCGTCATCAGCTTGTTATCGGAATACGGAGACTGTCTGTACTTCTTATCCACGGCTCTTGCATTGCCCCATTTTGCAGAACCGTGTTCCTCCCGCCTGCGGTAGTTTCTCTGTGTGGAGAAATATATCCCGATACCCATTCCATAGCACAAAAGCAAAATGAGGACAGTTTTTACGCTGTCCTCACAAACTTCTATATGAAACGGATTGTTAAATACATTCATCAGGCTCGGCAATATCTCCGGCAATCCGCCTTTAACTGACGGAGCTATGAGAAGTGCCAGCCACACAACCGGAGCAATACCGATGACAGAAAGAATAATCGCAGACTGTCTTTCGTTATCTCGCATCGCCGGAGCGTTCCTTTTCGATAACCTTGAATTTTTTCTTTGGGGCAGTCCCGACCTTGATAATCAGGTCGTCCACAGCATCGGTTGATTTCCCCTCGTTCATTAAATCTGTTTTCTCATCATTAAGAGAACGGATAACGATACCGTGTTCATAATCATCCAACGCTATATGGTAAAGTTCTTCTTTCGCCATATCTGTACCTCTTATCTTTCATAATCTTTTGTACGTGCCTGCTTTTTCTTGTACAGTTCGTCTGATACACGGGAATGAATATCTGTCATCGCATTTCTCGTCTTGGAAAGTTCAAAACGAATTTCCTTTGGCTCTTTGTTAGCGAGCTTATCCGGAATACGGTTAATGGCAAAATTCTGTGTATCAATACCGTACTTTTTGCAAAGCATATATCCGATACATACCGCCTGAAATCCCATATCGGAACGACTGTAACTGTCGCTGTTGATGGAAAGCTGTGCGTGTCCCAGTTCCTGTGCTACGCATTGAGCAACCGCTACGCTGTCTCCCACATCACGTTTTACATACAAGGTTTGCTCCTCATTGTTATAAAACGCTGCCATATTCGGATAAGGGAGGTCGTTTGTCGCTTCCACATTCACAGGCGAGGAATCAAGCATTGTGGTAATCAGTGCTTTCGGGTCACGATTAGCTGTCGGTGCAGGCGGTCGTTTTCCATTGGTCTGTGCCACATCAAACACTTTCTTCACATTGTAGGAAATGCCTGTTGTACCGTTACGCTTTGCATATTCCACCGGTTCAAGAATGGAAATACTCTTAGCACCTTTTGTGATTTTAATGTTCTCTTTGCTCCAGTCATCAAAATCTTTAAGCTGTACCGCCTGCGGATACTGCTTGTAAATCAAAAGTGCGTTTACTGCCGAATATCTGTCAAGTCGGCTCTGCGTATCAAGGAACGCTTTGAATTTCTCCGGCGAAGATATAATCTCTTTCGCCGCTTCATCCGCAAGCTGATACACACCGTCTTTCTCGGCTCGTTTCTTCTCAGCATATTCCTCTTTGGAAAGTCTCGGTCGCTGAGTGCCTGCTTTTGCAGGAGTAAAATTTTCTGTCATTGTAATTACCTCTCTTTCGGTTTCTTTGATTTTGTTTTCGGCTGTTGGTGTACCGTCTGCTTCGGTGCAGAAGGATGCTTTGCCTTATCTGTTTCCGGCTCTTTGCGTTCTGCTTCTTTTTGCTGTTTTGCCTGAGCCTTATAGCGGTCAAGTTTTTCTTTGACCGATGGCTTCTTCTGTCTGTCAACAGCAATACCCTTATCAGTTTGCATATCTTCCGGCTCTGAGTTTTGCCTTGACGGAGGGTTTTTGTCCGTTTTGGCGGTTGTGGGGTTTGACTGTGCGTTTTCCTCTTTCTGAAGTGGTTTTCGTACAGCTTCCTCCGTGATGATTTCATTCTTGGATTTTGTCGGTTTATCTTTTTCCACGGCTTCTCGTTTTTCAACCGCTTTCTGCGATTCTGTTACGATTGCCGCCTTATCCACCTTACCGAGTTCAAACCTCTCAACGATTCTCTGAATTTTAGAAGCGTCCTCCGCACGTGCGATAATATCAATCGGAACATTATCTCCCCTTGTGTTCTTATCTCGGAGAACACAATAGAGAACACCGTAGCGTTTTGCCTGTTCGGTAAACTTCTTCAAATCCTTATTGGGAATGGAAAATACTTTCAATTCCTTGCCCGACTTAATCATATTGGTAAGACGGGCTTTGCCCCTTGTCTTATTCGCCTGCGTTGCTTCCTGCTTCAATACGGAAGCAAGAAGAATTGCGATATTCTTTGCGGCTGAACCGGTAAGTCTTGCAGCAACTTCAAAGCCTTCAAGGGATAACCTAACGACCTGTTCGGCTGCGTCACCTGGATTTGTCATTTCGCTTTTGCTCCTTTCTCTGTTGTTTTTCTTCTTCGGCTCTGATTGTTTCAAGGTTCTGTTCCATAACCTTTGACCTCTCGGCAATGTCATCACAGAGTCGAACCTCTTTATTCAGTTCCCGAATTTTGTCGCTTACCGTCGAAATCTGTTCTTTGACCTTAGACAGCTCATCGTCACTCATCTTCGTTCTTGCAATTTTTCGCAGGTGCGTTCTGTCGTCAGTCAAAGTTTTAATCTGACCTTTCAGCGACTCTTTATATGAGAAAAGCTGCTCGTCCGTAGAAATATTCTCCCGTCCGAGCAGCCTTGTCTCTGCTGTGATTTTATCCAGCTTCAATAAATCTTCTTTGAGAAGATAGTGAAGCCTTGCTGTATTCTGCTTTTTGTATTTCGGCAAATAACCGAGCCTGTAACAGTAATGCAGATACAAACCATACAGTCCGCCCACTTTTTTGATTTTATTTTCTCTTGTGGGCAACCGGTACTGCCGGATAACCACCGTCTGCTTTGCAAACGGAGCAATGCGTACTCTCTGATTTTCTATGAGCCTACGCCTGATGGCTTCTTCGGTATAATCTTCGCCGAGGTTTTTCAGTCGTATCGGTTTCGTGTACCCTTTCGGTACAATTGTCCAATACTTCCGGCTCTCGCTCAGGCAATGCTCATATCCCATCTGCGTAAGTGCATAGTCAAGACTTTTGATATTTGTGCTGTGGGCAATCGCTTCGTCTATGGCTTCACGCACCATAGAATATCTGGTCGGCATTCCGGCTTGCTCCTGCTTATAGTAGTAGGAAGATTGCTTACTGCGATTTGGATTCGGATTGTAATATAATCCATACTTCTCACAAATCCGGTCGGCTACTTTTCTGAACTTAAACCACGCTTTCTCATCTCCCCATAACCGCTTACCGTCTTTGAACGAAACAGAATTGATTACATAGTGGCAATGCAGGTGTTTGGTGTTCAGGTGCGTTGTCACAACGACTTGAAATCTGTCGCCCCACACTTCATTTGCAAATTCCATTCCGATTTTCTGTGCAAGCTGCGGAGAAATATTTTGTTCCTTAAAACTCAAATATCCGTGGTAGGCTTGAATGCCTTCCTCTTTACCATATGCCTGCTTGACTGATACAAACTGGTCACGGGCAGTGGTCGGATTGCAGTTAATACCCTCGACGAAATATTCCCGTTCAGTTTTTTCTTCATCCTTTGCATAGGAGAGAACATCAGCGAGTGCCTGATACTGTTCCTCGGTATAAATATCTGCCGCCGTCTTTTCAGGATTGGCGGCATAATCAATGACCTGACCGAGCCTTGAATTGACTGCCCACAACTTGCTTACTGCCATTTCATTTCACTCTTATCGGGTCTTAAATAAGTACGCTCAATATCTGCCTGAAACTTATGCCAACGCTCCGCTTCCTTTTTAAGTTGTGGAGCATCGACAAAACCAAGAGCGTTTGCTTTAACTGCAAGCTGATTGATGTTGTTGCCGATAGAGGAAAGTTCACGCATCACATCATAAAATCTTTCGTCCGGCTTTTCCCTCGGCTCGTAACCTCGAAGAAGCAAACGGATAAGTCCGGCTTCGCTAAGGCAAGCCTTTTTTGCTTTCTTCTGCAAGTCCTGTGCTTCATCTCGACTGAACCTAACAATCTTCTGAATATTTCTTTTCCTCATTTTCTGCGCCATCCTTTCTTGTGATGATATAGTGTCTGTCCTTGTTTATCTGGAACAGACACATAAAAGTAACTCCGAAAAAACCACCGACAATTACACCGACGGCGACCAATGCTATCTCTTTCAATGTTCATCTTCCTTTCTCTTGGGGTATTAGGGGCAACCCCTAACGAGTTCCTACCGTTTGGGAAACTGTGTTTATCCAAATGGTCTGCTCGCTAAGAATATGCAGACTCTCCGGGTTGCCCCATCGTCTGTCTTTTTATCGCTCCATATCTTTTGAAATTGGCTTATATGCTTTCGCTTCAATGCCCTTGTCCGTCTGATAAAAACGCTCCGGATACCGGAACTTATCCTCATACTTTTTCATCAAATCCTTTGGCATACTAAGAAAACTCTCCGACTCAATCGGTGCGTATGCGATAAAGAATTTGCCTGCAATAATGTCGAGGATTTCCTTATCATCGGAGTAGATTGCACGGTTAAGTTCTGCACCGTTCATCTTTCCTTCCTCGTTGCAAACGATTGCAACCTCGTCATCAAAAGGCATATACTCTTCAATATATCCGCCTACAGTTTCCTGCATTGCTTCCAGCGTATCCTCAATCTCTATCTGCTTCGGATACTTACCCGGCTCAATGAGAAGTACATTTATTTTTTCGCTCATCGCTCAAAACTCCTTTCATTCTTCTTGGAAATTCCTAATTTGATACACAAAAAGTCGTTGACATCTTTCCCGCACTTGGGCGGATCGTCAACGACTTCGTATCTGTCTTTTAATTTAATTTTCAGTGCATTTGCCGCCTTTCTTCCGGCAATATCATTATCAAAATGAAGCACGATACGGTTAATGTTCTTATTCTTTTCAAGCAGATTTTTAAGTGTAACCGGCACTTTGGACTTTTCCGTTTCTCTGTTAGGCGAATACACGCCGGAGAGAGAAACAAGGTTTAATTTGTGCCAATCCCTGCCCTCCATCTTTGCTAATGTGGCATAGGATAACAGGTCGATGGCACATTCAAACAAGTGTACCTCTCTGCTTTCTTCATTTGTCAGCCTGAAAGAAAACTGCTTCTTGCTACCGGTGCAATCGCCCATAATACGACTATTGGTTGTTGCCCGAAATGCGGCATACTTTGCTTCTTTTTTCTCGTCATAACCGATAAAAACAACATTGTGATATGGCAGTGATTCAATGATAAGTTCCTTATCAAGGCAGTAGTTTATGATTTCATAATCAATCCCTCGACTGAAAAGATATTGCGTGACCACATCATTACTTGGACTTTTCTGCGGTAAAAGGAGCTGCTGATTTTCATAACTCCGGCTTTCTTTTTCATAGACCGGAGCAGAAACAGCACACTGTCCCATAATGGTTTCAACCGCTTCTACAAAATCAAGTCCTTTGACTTTGATAAGATAGTCAAGGGCAGATTTGCCACCGATACCTCTCGACCACCACATCCATTTCCCGTTTGAAATCTTCAAACTGTCGTGTTCTCTGGTACAGTAAGTGTTACCACTATAACGGACAAGTTCGCCCGGTTCATAGGTGCGAAGATAGGTCAGCAAATCCATCCGCTTTGCTTCGGTTATGACTTCCGGTGCTATATATGGCATAGTGACCACCTCACATTTCATTCTTATCTTTCATACGCCTTCTCCTTTCGCTTCTCGGTGGATTCGCCCTCATCAGGCTCGCCGCCTACAATTTCATTTTCCTTTTTATCCATATTGAGCAAGATATTCAGCTTATCCAAACGAGCAAGTTTTAACTTCAATTCTTCTTCCTGCACAAACGGTTTTTGCACTTCTTTCTGTGCGGTTTCAAACTGATTTTTCGTATCAGCAAGACTGTCCTTTGCTTTTTCAAGGTCGTCTGCAAAACGCTCAACCGCATTATCAATACGAGTGATATTACCGAAAACATCATCGCCAAGCGACACCTGTTTGCCGGTTTCTCCTTTGACTGTCACGCAGTAAGAACGCTCTGTTGTGTCAAAAGACAGCTCCGTTTCAAATCCTCTGTACTTGCCGAGAGGAATAGGTGCAGGACTTGTCATTTCCTTGCAGGCTTCGATAATTGCTTTACCTGCGTCTGCCTTTTCGGAATAAAAAACACCCTTAACCTCCATGCCGACAAAGCGGTCATCTGTTGGTTTCGGGTGTTGTTTTGCAGTTTTCACATCTTCCGTCAAACCGTTAATTCGGTTTTCAAGAGAAGTGATACGCTGCGGATAATATTTAATTATCTTGTCCTCAAGGCTATACTTTTCAGATAAAAAATTGGATTTTAGCAGCTTCAATTTCTGCACCTGAATGTCTAAATCCATCTTTTCCTTGATATATGGATTGCCTGTTGCAAGCATTTTAATCTCAGCATAAGACAGTGCGGTTTCATCAATATCTTCTGCACTTCTGACCGGAGATTTGCTCGTCATAATCTGTGAAGCGAACTTCTGCTTTCCTTCGACAAGCTGATACAGATATGCGTCAAAGGTCTGCTTGGTAACATAACGATAGATTTCCACCTTTGGATTTGAATTTCCCTGACGGATAATTCTACCACTGCGTTGCTCCAAATCTGCCGGTCGCCAAGGACAATCAACATCGTGAAGTGCGATAAGTCTGTCCTGAACATTCGTACCGGCACCCATTTTTTGTGTTGAACCCATTAGCACTCTGACCTCGCCTTTACGGACTTTCTGAAACAATTCTTTCTTCTTCACGTCGGTTTCCGCTTCGTGGATAAATCGAACTTCGCTTTCGGGAACACCTCGCTCTATGAGCTTCTTTCTGATGTCGTTGTAGACAGAAAATGTTCCGTCGTTCTTTGGAGTAGATAAGTCGCAGAACACTAATTGTGCCGACTTTTTATCCTTGTTTTCTTCCCATATGCGGTACACATTATCAACGCAGGCATTGATTTTACTTTTTTCAAAATCAGGCAGCATAGCATTTAGCATACGCTGGTCAAGTGCAAGTTTTCTACCGTCGTTTGTTATCTTGAGCATATTATCTACGCTTGAATCTACACCTCCGCCACGAACTTTCTCGGCTCGCTCTGCAAGGGAGGCAACCATTTCTTTCTGCATTTCGGACGGTTCAACCGACACATTATGATACTCTGCTTCCGGTACAGGAAGATTAAGCATATCGGCTGTTTTAATGTCTGCAACCTCTTTGAACATCGCCATAAGTTCGGGCAGGTTATAGAATTTAGCAAAGCGTGTTTTTGCTCTATATCCCGTTCCCTCTGGCGTAAGTTCTATGGCTGTTACCGTTTCTCCAAAGGTAGAAGCCCAAGCGTCGAAGTGCTGTAATCCGTTTTTTACAAGGGTGTTGTACTGCAAATATCGCTGTATGGTATAGAGTTCCACCATACTGTTTGAAATAGGCGTACCTGTCGCAAATACTGTTCCTCGTCCGCCGGTAATCTCATCAAGGTATCGGCACTTCATAAACAGGTCGGAAGATTTCTGTGCTTCTGTCTGAGCAATACCACCCACATTACGCATTTTTGTGTAAAGATAAAGGTTCTTGTAGTAATGGCTTTCGTCAATAAAAAGCCTGTCCACACCTAATTCTTCAAAGGTTACAACATCATCCTTTCTGCTTTGGTCGTTGAGTTTTTGGAGCTTTTGCTTGACGGATTTTCTTGATTTTTCAAGCTGTTTGACAGAGAAGTTTTCTCCTCGGTTACGCTTTAGTTCTGCAATTCCTTCCGTCAATTCATTCAACTGCTGTTCAAGAATTGCCCTCTGCCTTTCAATCGACATCGGAATTTTTTCAAATTGAGAATGTCCGATAATAACTGCGTCATAATCACCGGTTGCAATTCTTCCGCAGAACTTTTTACGGTTCTTTGTTTCAAAATCTTTCTTCGTTGCAACCAGTATATTTGCCGACGGATAAAGTTGCAAGTATTCCGCCGCCCACTGTTCCGTCAAATGATTCGGCACAACAAACAGCGACTTATTACATAATCCGAGCCTTTTTGACTCCTGCGATGCCGCTACCATCTCGAAGGTCTTGCCTGCACCAACTGCGTGTGCAAGCAAGGTATTTCCGCCGTAAAGAATGTGTGCAACCGCATTTCTCTGGTGTTCCCTTAATGTGATTTCCGGATTCATACCACTAAATGTGATGTGACTTCCGTCATACTCACGAGGTCTTATGCTGTTGAATTTTTCGTTATACATCTTCGTGAGTTTCTCTCTACGGTCAGGGTCTGCCCATATCCAATCCTGAAAACCTTGCTTGATAAGTTCCTGCTTTGCCTGTGCGATTGCTGTTTCCTTTTTGTTGAGAACTGCCTTTTTCCTACCCTCATCATCTTCGATATAATCAAAGATACGGACATCTTTCAGGTTCAGCGTTTCCTCAATTATCTTGTAGGCATTGATACGACCTGTGCCGTATGTGCTATATGCTTTGACATTGGAACGGTCATAGGATTTACCCTCGATATTCCACTCGCCCGTATAGGGAGAGAAGTGAATTTTTATATTCCACTGTGCATATCTCGGTGTATCAAGGAACTCAAACATAAACTGTTGGATTACTTCCTGCGGTAGCCAAGTAGCACCGAGCCTTACGGAAATCTCACTTGCAGTCAGGTCTTTCGGCTGAACCTTTTCCAATGCTTCCACATTGATTTTATAATCTTCCGGATAAATTTCTGCCGACTTTCTGGCTGTGATAAGTTTCTCCCTGACATTACCGGAGAGATATTCATCTGCCATCAAATACTTTGCCTCGGTTACATTCCCGTACCCGTGAAGCGGATTTAAGAAAATAACACCTTTCAAATCCTGATAGAGTGTTTCTTCATTTTTACCCGTAAGCCTTGACATATATGCCATATCAATTCCGGCTTTTTCTCCCATAGAAACAGCAAGTGCTTCGCTGGCAGTATCTACCTTTTCTATCGGCTTATGCGGCTTAATTGTACGCTTGAAGAACATATCCGCCTTACGTTCTAATTCTCCGTTTTCGTTGATTACTTCAAGAGCAGAAAGCAAGGCAAAGGAACTGTCATCACTAAAAGCAGAGATATTTGCTCTGCTGTTAATCAGTCCGTATTTCTTGGTATAACCGTCATAAAGACTGTTGAGTTTCGACTGCTCGGCTTTAATTTCTTCGTCCGGATAGTCCTCCGTTTGCAGTTCAATTAGGTTGCGAACACTGTCACGGACAGCAATCATACCTTTAATTCTGTTCTCGGAAGTTGCCGATACCTCCACCGGAGTCATACGAGAGTTTTCACGGAAATAGATTTTATCATCCACTACCGTATAGGAAAAGTTTCTCACATTCGGGTCGGCAGGGATTGAGTTATCTTCTTCCACCAGTACATCTTCGACTTCGTAATCGTTTATTTCCCCGTGAATATTTGCTACTGCTTCCGATAGTAATTCGGATAAATCTGCATTTTCAAACGGTACACAGGTTACTTCTTCTCCAAAACGACCACTTACTGTTTTCATCTCGCCCAGTATCATTTCGGGATGTTCCACAAAGTACGAGTTCATCGTGATACCGTCATCAGTTGTGCCAAGCTGTACCCAATCGGGTTCAATATCTATGAGCCTGTCACGTTTTTGCAAAAACAAAATATCCGATACAACTTCCGTACCGGCATTGCCTTTGAAAGTATCATTTGGAAGTCTGATTGCTCCCAAAAAGTCGGCTCTTTGGGCGATATATTTTCTGACCGACGAATTTGTTTTATCCATCGTCCCTTTGCTCGTAACAAGAGCCATCACACCGCCGGGTCTTAACTTATCCAAAGACTTTGCAAAGAAATAGTCGTGAATAAGGAAATTGTACTTATCGTATCTCTTATCAAGCACCTTGAAATCGCCAAACGGAACATTTCCCACAACGCCTTCAAAGAAGCTGTCTGGCACATTGACTTCTTCAAATCCCTGTGCTGCTATGGATGATTTCTGATAAAGCTGCTGTGCAATTCCTGCCGAAATCTTATCAAGCTCCACACCGTAAATCTTTGTATTTCTCATCGACTCCGGCAACATACCGATAAAGTTACCAATACCGCAGGACGGTTCTAACAGGTTGCCCTCCTTAAATCCCATCTGTTCCATAGCCTTGTAGATAGCGTCGGTAACTTCGGGAGGAGTGTAAAAGGCAGTCAGTGTACTTTCTCTTGCGGCGGCATATTCTTCGGGCGAGAGTGCGGTATATAACTCAACAAACTCATCTGCCCACGCCGAATTATTTTCATCAAAGGCTTCTGATAAACCTCCCCAGCCGACATATTTTGACAAAATAAGCTGTTCTTCGGGTGTAGCAAATCTGTTTTCAAACTCACACTCTTTCAGAACTTTTATGGCTTCCATATTTCTGTGAAAGCGTTCTTTCTTGCCTACTTGTTCAACAGGATTAGAACTCAAATCAAAGTTATTACGCTCCGCCATCGGCACATCAGGGTGCAGGTCAAAACTTTTTACCTTTTCTTTTTTCTTTTTCTCCCAAGCAGGAACAATTGGCTCAGGTTCTTTATCGTAACCGTTTCCGATACGAATGCCCTCGTTATACATCTCATCGTAGCTGTCAAAACCGTTTTGAACGGCTACAATTTCTCGATACTCCTCAATCGGAACTTTACCGATATTGGTTACTACCATATCGCTTCTTTCGGCATTTTCAAGGAGTGCTTCCATTGTGGCAGAAGTGCAGCCGGTTAAATCCGGTGTCTGTTTGAAAGCATTATCTGCTTCTTCAAACCATTCCGTACCTACATCGGCAAGAGTTTGATTTGCAATACTGCCGAGATAATCAAAGAAATCACCGGCACCTTCGTATTGCCTTGCAGCTTCAATCACATCGTCATAGGAAAGTGTGTTGGTTACATACTGTCCGCCGGAATTACTGTCCGGATTATAGTACATCCAAGTAACGGTCTGACTTTCGTCATCAAGAAAGAAAGCGTCATTATAGCTTGTATTCGGTGCAAAATTTTGTTCGGTTTCGGTGCTGTTTTCGCTTATATTTTCCTTTGCAACAGCTTTTTCCTCGGCTGGTAATGAAGTTGCCCTCAAATGGTCATTAAGCGGATTTTCCTGCACTTTGCGGTCAAATTCTCCCCTTGAAAACTCCTTGTTGAACAGTGGCATTTCTGTATCGTAAAGCATTACTCTCTCATCATCAAAAGATAAGATTTCATACTCCGAAGCACCGATATATACCGTGTCTCCAAGATGATATTCATATCGGGTATCGGGTAATTGCTGTTCCTGTGTTTGCTCTGCAAGCAGACTGCGGACATAATCAATCTTCTCTACACGGTTAATCGGGAAACCTACGCTGTCCTCGAAAGTGACATCACGCATAGAAACATCGCCGCTTATTTTACCGACGCTTTCAATAACAAATCGGCGGTCGTCAATCACAACTTCCTTACCGATAATGTCATCATCATTTGTCTGCTCTGTTTCTTCCAGTGGTGCGGTAGAAAGAATTTCTCGGTTTCTTTTCTGTTCCTCGATTTCTGCCCGCCTTGCTTCCTGCTTCTCAAGCCACTGTGGATACTGCTCCTTTTCCTTTGGATTTAAGTATCTGTCTGCACAGATAAGCTCTCCGATACGCTTTTCCACCTGCGTCCATTTAAGAGTGAGTTTCGGTACATCGTTTCCAAATCCTTTTGAGAGGGTTATGCCTTTCCCGTCGTGGTTTTCATCAATACCTGCACCGATAATGACAGGATATGAACCACCCCAACCATATTCATTTTTGAGGAAATCTGCATTTTCCTTTGAAGATAAGCTCTTTTGAAACTGCTCATAGATACGCATTTTGCCTTCGGATATTCCGCTTCCACGGGTGAGGACTGCGTCAATAATCTCCTGAGAAAAAGTAAAGGCAGAGGTTTTATTTCCCTCTGCCCGACTGTCTAATATGAAGCTCATCTGTCCGTCTGCCGACGGTAGCGGTTTCATTCTGTCATTTAATTCTCCCAAAAGTCGCATTGCTTCAAAGTGCTGTGCAATCACGCTCCAATCATAAAAACTCTGTGCGGTTCTGCTGTCATAATGACCTTTCCAAAGGTGCAGAACATTTTGAAATGTCTTGTAACCTACGGTTCTTCCATCATCTAATGTGAGTTCGGTATAATCATTATTGAATATACTCTTGATATATTCGGTTCTGGCATCGCTATCGCTATTTCTCTCATAGAAGTCCTTAATATCTTCAAGAGAAGCCGATAAATGCGGTGTAGTACCGAGTATCTCTCGGATAGTATCATCCTTACCAAAAAACGGCAGGCTCTTGTCCTCGTTGCTTCTATCGTAATACTCTAAACGAATATTACCTGTGCTTTCACGATTTCCTGTGCTGAGTTCCTGATGTTGTTCATCAAGCGAACCCAATTCATCATATCGTCCGCTTTCATCTGTTCCGTCAGTCCCTCTTTCTCCGCCATCTGTTTGATAAGCGTTTCCTCCAACTCGGTCGCCCTCTGTTGGACTTCCGACAGATGACTGCTCAGTATCCCTTTCGTCAGGAGATTGTAATACTGAACCTTGTGGTGTTCCTTCAGATAAGTTCTCCTCATCTGCGACCATTTGCCCTGAATGACCTCCGGCTGTTCGGGCAGAGTCAGGTTCGGAAGATTGTAATCCCCGACCATCGTGTATGTTATCTCGTTCATAATCGCTGCTCCTTTCGTCTTTGATGTCTTTATTGTATTCCGGTTGCCTGTTTGCTTCAATTATGCGATTTTGACGGTTCAATGCCATCACTGTTTTGGAGATTTCCGAAAGTCCCATTTCTGCAATATCGCTTGTGGCAAAGCCTAAAGCGTTCATCGTATCCTGTGTATTGAAATTGGTAACATCTCGAAAATCATCGGCTTCAAAATATTCGCCGGTATCAATTCCAAGTCTTGTCATAATCATATATGCCACGCTGTTTGTGACAACTTTTTTATACAAACTTGCTATCATCGTTTCGTCAAGCCCTTCAAGGAAGCTGTCCTCAGAAGCATAGATGAGGTCATTAAGATAATCCGGCAAATTATCTTCGGCGGCATTTTGTGCGGCACTCATAACTGCATCGCCCAAAGTGACTTTGTTATCCAGTTCTCCGAATGTGCTTTCAAGCGTTTCAATAACATCGTCTGTGTATTCGTCCCTCATATCCCAAAGTGGAACAGGACGGGAATATCTGCTCTCGTGGGTATCGGAAATATCGAAGTAATGGGTAAGTCTTTGCCTTGCTCTGTTTTCATCGGCAAATACCGCAATACCTCTTGCACCTTTATTTACCCATCGTCCAAAACTCTTATTCCAACGCTCGATTTCAAGAACTGCTGTTGCGTCCGGTCGCTGTGCATAGATAAGCAACTGCTCATCATATCGCAGCTTGTAGTTCCTGCACGCAGACTGCAAGAAATTCTGCCAGTTCTGCGGATTGGAAACAACCGTCTTGCAGGTTCTGTCATAGAGTTCGGATATGAGTTCGTATTTTCTTGACACTGCTTTTGCACCTCCTTATCGTATTTTTTCTTTACTTTTTATCTTTTCCTTATGCTCCTGACTGCTCATCCGTTCCACCTCCCAAATATGAGAACAGCTTGTTGGCTTTGGTTTCTTTCTGAAGTTCGATGATGAGTGCCATATCCGGTATCGTGATACCCGGAATCTTCAAAATACTCTCCATATCAAGCTGTTGTAGTTTCTTTTCCGTATTACAGCCGGAATCAAACAGCTTCGCCATTAACTTTGTTTTCTGTTGAAATGTCGATTTGCTCATCTTGCCGTCCTCCTTATTCGATTTCTATGACTACACGAATACTGCTGTCGCAGCCACTGCACTGTCTGGAAAGTTCCGGGAACAAAGACTGCACCCTCTGTCGTGACCTGCGGATAGTTTCAAAGCACGGTAAACCGTAGCCCTTGTAGTTGTTGACTATATCCTCAAGAGATAAGTCGCCGACTTTCAAATAACTGTATCGGTTGTAATAGCAGAGGATAAGCTGCATATCGTCATACCTTGTTTCAGGGCATTCTCTGAGGATTGAAAGCACCTTGCTGTCAACCGTTCTCTGCTTATTCATAAAGCACCTCCATAAAGTAAATGGACGGAGTTTTTTACGCTCCGCCCACCATTTTGTTTCTTATTTCTTTCTGTTTTTAATCTGCAAGAAGATAAAGCCGCCGATAATAAAGGCGACCAAAACAACTGCTACGATTGTCTTTGCGTCCATTATTCATTGCCCTCCTTTTTCTTCTTTCTCTTGGAAGCAACAACCGTTGCAACGATACCGAGTGCAGAAGCACCTGCAAGTGCTACCCAAAGACCGGTCTTTCTGTCATCGCCGGTTTTCGGTGTGTCACGAAGTTCGTTATGCATCTCGATTTCTACCGTTTCGCCGACCTTTACGGTCACTTTCTTATCGGCAGGTAAAATATATCCGGCAGATACATTGTCGCTGACCTCAGACACTGTGTATTCGCCGATACGAAGTCCATCTACGGAGATTTCGCCATTCTTATCGGTTGTAAAGGTGCTGTCATAACCGTTGACACCTGTTACTCTGAAAGTGAAGCCTTCCACCTTACCGTCGGAAGATGTCTTTTTAATTTTCAGGTTTCCTTTCATTGCTTCGTTAATAAATCCGACTCCCGCTTTGTTTTCTACTTTGTAGGTAGTTTCATCTTTTTCAATGAATACGGAATAAACGCCCTTATCAAGCACAAAGCCCTCCGGTGCTTTGGTTTCTCGCACAAGATATTTACCGTAGAGAAGTTCTTTCATCTCATAGATACCGGTTGCGGTTTCTTCAAGATTTCCGATAAGTTCATCGCCATCGTCCAGTTTACCGTCGCCATTAACATCCTTATATACTTCAAAAGTTGCACCTGTCAGTTTGTTATCCGGATAATCAGCGTCCACTTTGGTAAGTTCAATATTACCGTGAATATACTCGTCGGTAATTTCCACTTCGATGACCTGCTCATTCTCCCCGATGTTTACTTCGTAAGAAGTATCATCAAGCACAAAGCCTTCTGGAGCTTCGATTTCTCTTACAATCCATTTTCCATAAGGAACTTTTGCAAAAGAAAAACTGCCGTCCTTTTCAGATGTGGCAGTCATAATAGCGTGTTCTTTTGTAAATTCGGTTTCATCTGCTTTGAAAATGCCGATTAAAGCACCGCCCAGTACTTCTCCGTTCTCGTCAATCTTCTTACCGGATACAGAACCGTAAATGAGTTTGTTCTCAATCGGCTTACCGTCATTTACCTTGATTTCAACCGTTTCGGTATCCTGACCGGCATACTTGAATGTGAACGGATACTGTATGTCGGAGAGGATATAATGCTCATCTGTGGCAATTTCCTTGATATAGTAGCTGCCAAACGGAAGGTCTGTATTTGCAGTCGCTGCTTCGTTTTCATCAAGCGTGATAATCTCAATCAATCCGTCAGCCGGAATAACTGTGCCACTTGAAGATACAACATCTTCTTTTGCATAGAGTCCGAAACTGATGTTTTTGATTTCATTATTCTTGCCGATACCAAAGATTTCGTCCTGCTCTAAGATTTTTTCAAGAGAAATCTTCACTTTCTGTCGCTCGTTTACGAAGCTTGTTGCGGTTTCTGTTACCGCTACATCCTGTCCGGCATAAGTGAGTTCTACCAAATGCTTTTCTTTGTTAATGACCATACCTGTCGGTGCTTTGGTTTCAACAACGTTGTATTTACCGAGATAGAGTTCCTTGCTCTTGGCTGTTCCGTCTTCATCGGTCGTTACGGTATCTACTACATCGCCCTTGTGATAACGAAGTGTACCATCCGGTGTGATAACATCTTCATCGGCTGTGATTTCATAAACCGCCCCTGCAAGTCCCTTGACCTTATATACTGGCTGATAAATCACATCTTCATCTTCCTCGCCGGATACATTGACACCAAAGAATACTTCGCCGGTTTTCTCAACGGAAATCGTACCTTTCTGTGCCATATTCGGCTTGTCCACCTTAATCAATGTGATACCTCCTTCCTGTGTGGAATTTTCTTCCGTTACATCAAAGGAAACAGGAGTACTGTCGAGTACATATCCATACGGAGCCTGAACCTCAACAAGTGAATATCCCTTGCCATAGTCCAGTTTTTCAGGTGTAACAAGCTGACCGTCTGCGTCGGTATAGAATGTGTCGATGGTTGTCGGTGTAGGATAAGTAAATGTCATACTTACTTTGTTACCGACAGGGTCATAGATTTGAAAACCTGCACCTGCATACGGGATTGTCTTGCCTGTTTCTGCATCAACCTTTACGACCTTAATATATGACTCAAAGTTGGCATTGTTGATGAGATAACGGTAGGTCTGTCCGTCCTGAGAAATGAAAACATCAAAGTCTTTCATCAACTCACGACCTTCCCAGCCTTTGGTCTGATGAACGGTATATACACCATACGGCATATCCTTTGTCTGAGCAAAACCGTTTTCATCACAAACAATGGTATCTCTTTCATCTTTGTCGGCTTTTTCAAATGAGCCTGATGATTTCAAGTAGATTTCAAATTCCGCACCCTTTTCCGGTGTTTCAATCTTTGTTTCCCCATCATCAGTGTGCTTGATGATAGCAATATTGCCTTTCATAACCTGCTCAGTCACATCATTTGCCACAAGATTGTGTTCAATCGTAAAGAGTTTTGGCTCTGCACCGACCTTGTGAATTGTCTTATCAAGAAGATAACCCTCGCTCGGTGTGATTTCTCTGATTGTCCAGTCGCTGTCGCAGACATATTCCTTAGTTGTGAACTGTCCGTCGCTGTCAGTTACATACTTATCCACAAGTGTGTCGCCTTTATAAATTCCGTAAACAGCACCGGAGAGTTTAGCGTCACCCTGAGCAGTGCCTTTTTCTCGGTCGCTCTTTGTTACGGTTACGCTGAACTTCTTCAAGATATTTGTGAAATCACGGTTTGTAACCTCTTTCCACTGAATCGGTGCAGTCTGCTTTTCCGGAACAACATAGCGGATTGCTGTGTCCACTTCTTCGAGCGTATATGGTGTACTTCCACTGATAAGAACATCTTTGAATGTTGCAACACCGTTTTTATCGGTAACTGCATATTCATCAACGGCAATACCTGCAAGGGAAGTACCGTAAAGGTGGAATTTCACACCCTCCACAAGATTATCTTCCGATGATTTAATGACCTGAAGATTACCTCTCTTGAGAACATTGTTGAAGTTTACGGTTGCCACCTGACCGGCAACAACAGTTACTCTGTGAACCTCTTGCGGTACATATTTGTCGATAGATTGCTCTGTTACCGTATATACGCCCGGCATAAGGTTGTCAATCTGGAACTTACCGCCGTTTGCTGTGGTAACTGTCTGATTTACTCCGTTACCTGAAATAGTGAAATTGATACCATCAACCTTTCCGTCCTCAGATGTTTTCACAATCTGACAAGAACCGTAACTGACTTTCATCTTCACATATCCGGTCACAGGGTCGCTGACTTCCTGAGCATAAGTTACTACATCTTGCACGCTTGAATTTTGACCGTGCTTGCCCTCAGACCATACGACAACACCTCTGCGGACACCGTTTTTCTTACTTGCGGTAATGGTAAATTCCTTACTCGGTGCTTTATCCATTGACACCGTAAGTTTGTTTCCGCTTGTGGAAAATGTTACACCACTGATACTCGCCTTGAAAGCATAATTGGAGAGTACACCGTTTGAGTCTGCAAGGGTTGTAACATATTTGCTTCCGTTCCATTCAAGCTCATTGACTTTCGCTGAACCGCTTGATTTAGTACAGAAGCTCGGCACAACTGTGTGATTCTGCACACTGCTGACCATACTGTTGTAGTAACTCATAATCTTACTGCGAAGCGGATGTTTGGCATTGATAACATCTTTCACATTACTGCAACCACTGGCTGCTTTGTGATTAAAGTTTGCGTCACGCTCGCCTACGACAGTTTCCCAGATAAGAAGCTGTGTTGCATAAGCGTGAGCAATACTGTTTGCCGCACTTTCGTTCTGCGACCTCCAGCTTGTTGAAATCGTTCCTCGATAGCCGTACTGCAAGATACGACCGATAAAGAGTCTGATTTCATCGCCGGAGATAACTCCGTTTGCTGTGATATTGTTAAAATAATTTTCATCGTATTTGTTCATACTCTGACCGGAACTGAGTGAAACACCCGGCTCGATACAATAGGCAATATTACCGGAATACGAGCCGATTGCCTTTAAGTTGGTGTGGGTGGAACTGCCGGTATGCCAACCGTTCTTCAAAGTAAGGTTACTGTGTCCCCACACTCCGTCGTAATTTGCGTCGCCGTCACGAGGGAAATCAACCATATACACATTGGTTTTTTCTCCGCTTGCGGCAAACGCTGTGCTTGTCCCAATACTCATAAATGCACTGAGACTGAGAACCGTCGCCATAACAAACGATACGGCTCTCTTGATTTTCGTCTTTACCATCTAAGTTTCCTCCTTAAAATGAAAGAACGCACCGATTATCTCAGTGCGTCCGATACTGTATTTTATTTTGTTTTTTAGCAGTAGCCGATATAGATTTCATATTCCGTATCGGATACCTTTTCTACCCATACCCATACTGCGGTAAATCCTTCCACATTTTTGTATCTGTTCAGCCTGCTTTGAATATCGTCCTTAATGCCTGTGCGTTTGGCATTTGCAGTGATAGGATTATCCCAACAATCCGTAGCGGTACTATCCAGTTCCAAACCAATGCTTTGAGCATAACTCCTTGCATAGCTGACATACGGATTAACATCAAAACTCTGCTTCGGTTCTTCCGTTGGTTTTGGCTTTGTGGGTTTCACTTCTTCCGTAACCTTCGGTGTTTCCGGTTTTGACTGCTGTGGCTGCTTCTGCTCTTGAGTACTGTCAGGCTTTTTCGTTACCTGAACGGATTCATAGCTTTTTGCAGTTTCCGTCTTACTACCTGCCGTAGAAGAAACATCCGACTTTTCCTGCTGACTCGGCTCTGTTGTTGCTTCACTTGATACCGGTTGCTCTGTTTCCGGAACAACACTTGTTGTATCATCTGCTTTTTCTGTTTCGGTATTACCAGCCGTAGAAGAAATCCTTTTATCCGTGTCATTTCGTGCGGTTTCTTTCGCTGTGTTACCGTTACATCCGGTAAGCAAAATCGTCAAGCAGGCAATCATACAAACCACCCATTTCTTTCTCATAAGCTATCGCTCCTTTCGCCTTAATCGTAATCAATCAGGCGAAAAACAACAAAGGTGCGAATATCCGAACTTTTTATCGTATCAGACATTTTATTTGCACTTCAAACGTGCGAACCCTTTATTAGACAGCTATAAGTTATGAGAGATAGGTATATTCAAGTGAGATATAATATATCTTTTCAGCAGGTAAACAGTAGGTATTAGGGGGTAGAGTGTGAGAAGGGGGAGTAACAAAAGCGGCTATCTGCTGTCACGGTCTGCCCGTTGCCTGAGATACTTGTTGTAATGCTCCAATGCCTTACACACAAAGTCCTCCGTTTGGCTGATTGGGATATTCTTCGGAATGAGCTGTCGCACTCTGTCGCCCCTTAACACAATCTTCTCTTTCTGGTTTGGCTTTTCCTCCGACATAATGGCTTGGATAGCTTCGGTTGTCAGTTTGCCCTCATCAAAAAACTTTCGCATACGGATAGTCTGGTCGTGAGAGGGAGTTGCGTCGTTCATATCAATCTCGTCAACCACATCACGCTGACAATCTTCGTCAAGATACGACAATTCAACCGCCGGTCGCATTTTAATTCGACCTTCATCGACAAATTCAAGCAGTTCGGGAACAAGGTTTGTAAGGCGAACATACCTGTGTATCTGTCTTTCACTATCTACAACTTCATCTGCAATTTGAGACACCGACAACTTCTTGCCCACTGGGCGAGAAGTTAAATCTGTTCGCTGTCCTTGTCTTTTCATTGCGTCCAAACGCATTTTGTAAGCAAAGGCTTTTTCAGAGGGAAGTATCTGCGACCTTTGGAAATTACTTTCCACCATTAAAATTGTGGCTTCATCTCGATTAAGGTCAACAACCTCACATCTTAGCGTTTCAAAACCGGCAAGTTCGCTTGCTCGTTTTCGTCTGTGACCGGATACGAGTTCATATCTTCCGTCCTCTTTCTGCCTTACAGTAGCCGGAGTAATTACTCCACGCTCCTTGATACTCTCGACAAGCTGTTGCATATCTTCATCGTCCCTGACCTTAAACGGGTGGTCTGGGAAATCGTCAATCAGCTCTAATGGAATATCTCGGATTTTAGAAAGTCTTTCTTCCTCTCTCTGTGCCTGCGTTGTAAAAAGGTCATCGAGCCTCGTGAGAGTGAAGTCGCTCTTTCTTCCTGCCATCGGCTAACACCTCCTTCGTAAATTCGGTGTATGCCTTTGACACCGTACTGTTTGGCTCATAAGCAAAAATGCTCTTTCCTTTGGAAGAAGTTTCTGCGGCTTTTACAGCAATCGGAATAGATGTGCGATACAGCTTAATCTGATTTCCGAAATTCTCCCGCAAAGCTTCCACCGTACTTTTGGCGAGGTTTGTGCGGTTATCCACCAAAGTGAGAAGCATACCGTCTATCTTAATATCCTGATTGATATACTTCTTGACTTTTGAAATGGTTTGCACAAGCTGGGTCATACCCTTAGCCGGCAAATACTGTGCCTGCACTGGAATAATCACGCTGTCTGCCGCAGATAGAGCATTGAGTGTTACCATACTCAGTGAGGGCATACAGTCAATCAGAACAAAATTATATCTGTCTTTGACCTGACTTAAATAATTCCTCAAAGTGGTTTCTCTACTCATAGCGTTCATTAGGTTATATTCCATCGCCGAAAGTTCAAGGTTTGCCGGTAAAAGGTCAACGCCTTCCTCGTGATGCAGGATACCGTATATCGGGTCATTCATCGTTTCACTAATCACATCTGTAAGTTTTGTTGCAAGCGTAATACCCAAGTTATCCGTATCTCTCCAACCGAGACAAGTAGTTAAATCTCCCTGCGGGTCTGCGTCTATGAGCAACACTTTCTTCCCCTGCATTGCAAGACCAACACCAAGATTAACCGTTGTCGTTGTCTTTCCGACTCCGCCTTTTTGATTGCATATGGCAATCGTTTTGCAGTTTGACACCTCTTGCGTCCTCCTTTCGATTTATTCATAGCCAATAAAATATGGCTATGTACTTGACCGTTTCATTTCCTAAACGGTCGTGGCAATATTTATTCTCAATATCCCTTGCCAAGCATATCGCTTTCGGGAAGTCGTTAAGGAACAGACTGCTTATCTGTATCATAGGAATCTAACCTCTGCCGGGTACTCCGCCAGCTCCGTAGAGAAGTATCATTATCTTTCTGACCGTCATCGCCATATCGGTTGCAATCCGATACTCATAGCAGGAGTTCTCGCTGTTCTGAAATTTTCAGAAGTTTCGGCGTACCTACTAAAGTGGCTATCATCAGAATTAAAGTCTTAACGACCTGTGTATTCAGTTGTCAAAGAACAAGTGAAAAGGCTTCCGTTTTCATCATCAGGAATTAACCCCTTCACTCATTGCACAAAAGGCTTCATTTTGGACACCCAAAATCGCTGCTTTTCCGAAAAAAATTTCAAAAAATTTTTGACAACAAAAAAAGCCGCCTGTTTCAGTTAAAAAACAGACGGCATAAATGCTTGAAATTATTTGATTTTCAGTTTCTTTTTCTTTGCGGACAGCACTTTCAGAAGAACTTCATCTACTGCGTCGGTGTATCTTCCTTGTACTATGAGATTATTTTTCAGATTGATAAGCGACTGTATCACTCTGCTTTGCTCATCATCGGTTAGGTAAATGTGATATTTCTTTTCTCTCATCGGCTGTTCCTCCAGTTCTTAAATATTTTCCTGATTATCTTAATATCTTCTTCTGTATCGGAAGATATAAATATATGTACGCTCTGAAATGCCGCTTTGATACGCTGTGCATATTCGGGTTCCGCTTCGTTTGGCTTCATCGGCAACTTAATGAGTTTGATTCCACGTTGTTTACAGAG